>ERZ795045.628-NODE-628-length-43995-cov-5.569345_pt1 | contig 43995 bp, 32 predicted proteins | sample MGYA00375129_ERZ795045 | MGnify/ENA primary metagenome ERZ795045 (study PRJEB30174, sample SAMN05720166) | activated sludge metagenome | isolation source: anaerobic digester from wastewater treatment plant | place: Japan | collected 2015-05-15 ...
ATTGCGGATTGTATCAAGGGCACCGGGAAGAGGCCAACCGCCTGAACCGCAATCTGCCGTTCGCTCCCCGCAACGTGGACGTCATGCTCCTTTCCCACGCCCACATCGATCACAGTGGCAACATCCCCTCGCTGTGCAAGAATTACGACGGCGATATCGTCAGCACTCTGGCCACCCGCGACCTCTGCGCGGTGATGCTCATGGACAGCGCCCATATCCAGGAAAAAGACGCTGAGTTCTTTAATAAGAAAATCGCCAAAAATCCCGAGGACGAAATCACCCCGGTTTACAATTATGACGACGTGTCCAAATGCCTGGAACAGTTCATTGCCATCAACTATGGACGCCCCTACCGGCTCGCCGATGGAGTAACCCTCACCTTCCACGACGCGGGCCATGTGCTGGGCTCCTCCGTGGCCGTGCTGGATATTCAGGAGAACGGCAAGACATACCGCTTGGTTTACAGCGGAGACCTGGGCCGCAAACAAATCCCCATCTTGAACGACCCCACGCTGATCTCCGGCGCGGATATCATGCTCCTGGAAAGCACGTACGGCAACCGCGTCCATGATCCCATTGAAATCGCCGACAACCATCTGGCCGAGGCCGTTCATACCATTTACGAGCGGAAAGGGAAACTGATCATCCCGACCTTCGCCCTCGAACGCACGCAGGAAATCCTCTACAGCTTCCATAAACTGCTCAAAACCGGCCGCATCCCCCGCCTGCCGGTCTATGTCGACAGCCCCCTGGCCATCAAGGTGACCGATATCTTCCGCCTGCATCCCGAATGCTTCGACGAGGAAATCTTGTCGCTCTTCGAAAATCGCGAGGACCCCTTCGATTTTCCCGAATTGCAGATGGTGCGCAGCAAGGAAGAATCCCAAGGCCTTAATGAGGAATCCGGCCCGATGGTCATCCTGTCCGCCTCGGGCATGTGCGAAGGCGGCCGTATTCTGCATCACCTCCGCAACAACATCAGCGATCCCAATAACATGATCCTCATCGTCGGCTACCAAGCCAAGCACACCCTGGGGCGCCGGATCGTCGAACGCCAACCGCGCGTCCGGATTTTCGGCCTGGAACACGACCTGGAAGCGGAAGTGCGGATTATCAATGCCTACAGCGGCCATGCCGATAAGAATGGCCTGGATGCTTTCGCCCTGGCCTCCAAGGATACGCTGCAAAAACTCTTCCTGGTGCACGGCGAATCCGACCAGAGCGAGGCCATGGCGGAACGGCTGCGCGGCCAAGGCATCCGCGAAGTGCGTGTCCCGCAACGGGGCGAATACGTGGATTTATAAGATGGGACGGCTTTCCGGTTGGACTGGCCGATGGGAAGGAACACCGGGCAGCGCGAAGCGAGCCACTCCCCCCCCCCGGTCAGTGGGCTTCGGTGAGGATAGCCCTGAACGAGTGTTGTTCCTTCTTCCTGGGTAACCCTGGACATGCTTGCGGCCAGTTTTTTCCCCAGAGGGATTCCTCAAGTCGTCTTCTTGATTTCCTGAAACAAGGTTTCCTGGTCCAGAATGGGCAGATACGGCTGATAATCCAATCCCGAGCGCAGGAGAAACTGAGTCAATAGCTGTTTGACCATATGCCGCATGTGCTCCGGATCCCAAGGTTTTTCGAGGTAACGGTCGATACTGGCCTGGTTGATGGCGGTGATGGTGTCCTGGTGGGTGGCCAGTCCCGTGAGGAGTAATTTTTTCATGGATTGGAAGCGGGTGTCGTGATTCAATTCCGTCAGCAGTTCCACCCCGCTCTTCTGGGGCATGATATGATCGCAAATGATCACAGCCGCCGTTTCCCCGCCGGCATCGAGTTCTTCCAGGAGGCGTTTCGCTTCCTCGGCGGATTCGCATTCCTCCAACATGACATAGTCCTCCAGCGGGGCGAGATCTTTCCTCACGGTGGACAGCACGTCGCGTTGATCATCCACGATGAGAATTCGAGGCTTTCCCATGGTCGTTTCCCCTTGGTATATGAAGCGTGAAAACCGTTTGGCCCGGACGGCTCGTCACCGTGGTGTGGCCGCCGTAACTGTGGATCAGCCGTTCGACGATCGTGAGTCCCAGCCCCAGACCCACCGACCTCCGGTCCGACTTGGTGGTCAACGTGGGTTCGAAAATCCGGGGGAGAACATCGGGAGGAATGCCCGGCCCGTTGTCCTCGATTTGGATTTGGATTTCATCGTCCTGAATCAGCGAACGGATGCGAACCGTGGGATTTGGGCTCCGGGCGGCTGCCATGCTTTCACACGCGTTCTGAATGAGATTGATGAACATCTGCACGAACTCGCCCCGGTTCCCGGTGATGGCGGGCAGGGGGGCAAGGTCCAGTTCGACCGCCACCACGCGCAACGGGCTGGCCAGCAAGGTCAAGGCTTCCCGGAGACAATCATTGAGCAACAGGCCGGGCTGGCGTTCCGGTTGCTGCGCGCCTAAATCCTTGATGGAGCGCACGACATGCGCCGCGTGCCGGGCGGCGATGATCATGTCGTTGAGCGTGGCTCCGATTTCCCAAAAATCGAGGATTTTCTCGATTTCAGCGGGATCCTTGTCCGCCAGGCGTTCAACCCGTTCTGCGCTGATGCCGGTATGGGCGATCTTGGCGGCCAGTTCTTCCCGGATGGGAAAGGCGGTCTTCAGTTGCTGGGCGTGGGCGCGGGCTTCCGCGCTGGAGACGCACCGGCCCTTGTCCAGGCCGGTCGCGAAATATTCGTAATACGCCGGATCCTGCCGCCGCAACCGCTTGGCGATCGTTTGGCTGAGCCATTCGCTGTTCCGGATCAACACCGCCACGGCGTTGTTCAATTCATGGGCGATTCCCGCCGCGATTTTCCCCAGGGAGGCCATCTTCTCCGAGTGGATCAACGCCCGGAGCGTTTTCTCTTTCTCGAAGGCGATGGTTTGGATACGGTGTTGCCGGTGGATCAGTTCAATCACCAGGACGGGCATGAACTGCTCGGCCAGCGAGGCTGTTTGCCCATCGAATACCGGCTCCTGGTTTGGATCGATATAGGCTACTTCCGAATCTTCCGCCGCGATCACCGTGGTGAAGGCCGTGTACAGTTTGGAAAAGTAACTGGGGCCGCCCACAAACAGGTTCTTGGTGGAGCGGAAGGTTTCACTCTGGCTGCCGTCCGGATTCTGGATATACCCGCAGAGCGTCCCCGAGATGATCAAATACAACCGGTCATTGTATTCGCCCTGCCGCATCAATACGTCGCCTTTTTTCAGCCGCAGACGCTTGGCCGGATTGGAAAAATACGTCTCGATCAGCCAGGGCAGGTTGGCGGGGACGGTATAGGAACGGGAGGGGTTGGGCCGGTTCATAAGCGGCTGTCCGGTCGCGCCGGGTTACAGATAGTGGACCATACGAAGAATATACATGAGCAGATAGATCGCGCCCAAGCCCAGCAAGCCGATGAGCAATCCCGCGGCGCTCATGTCCCGCGTGGTGATCAAGCCGCTGGCGTACGCGATGGCGTTGGGCGGGGTGCTGATCGGCAGCACCATTGACAGCGAGGCGGTGAAAGCCACCGTCAACACCAGCAGGCGGGCGCCTCCCAAGGGGGCCAGGCTGTCCAGATTCAGGCTGAGCGCGGCCACAATCGGCAGCACCAAGTTCGCGGCGGCGGTATGCGACATGAAATTGGCGATGGCATAGGTGAACAGTGAACAAATCAGCACAATCAGGGTGGGTGACAAGACTTGAAACGGAATGCTTTCCACCAGATTGCGGGAGAGCCCGGATTTTTCCAGACCCATTCCCAGCGCGATGCCGCCGGCCACCAGCCATAGCACATCCCAACTGATCCGTTTGAGATCCTCCTTCGTGATCACCTGGGTGATGGAAAACACCGCCACCGGGATCACCGCCACCACGTACGCATTCATGCCGTGCAGGGATTCGGTCAGCCACAACAGAATGGTCACGGCAAACGTGATATACAACACCATCGCTTTCCCGTGTTTTAAAAACTGGCCTTCGATCGTCAAATTCACTTCGCGGGTTTGAAAGGGAAACCGGCGGAGCAACACGATCCACACCACCCCCAGCATGAATAAGACGTAGGGAAGCGCGAATCCCATCCACTCCCCGAACGAGATCGCGTCCGGCCCGGTCAGGTATTTCAAGGCGATCGCGTTGGGCGGCGTCCCGATCGGCGTGCCGATGCCCCCGATGTTGGCCGCGAAGGGAATCCCCAGGATTACCCCCATGCGGCCCTTATCATCCGGGGGGAACGATTTCAGGACGGGATGGATGATCGCGAACATCATGGCGGTGGTGGCCGTATTGCTCATGAACATGGAGAACAGGGCCGTCAAGATCATGACGCCCAGCAGGATGAAACACGGATTCGTGCCGAAGGGTTTCAACAAGACCCGCGCCAGGTTTATGTCCAGCCGGTACTTGCTCGTCGCCATGGCGAGGAAGAACCCCCCCAGAAAGAGGATGATGATCGGCGACGAAAATGTCCCCAAGATCTCCTGGTAATCCAGCAGGCTGCCGAATTCCGGCGAATTCTTGTCCGCCTGCAACAAGGCGAACCCCTGGTCCGACACCAGGACCAGCTCCAAAAAGATCACCAGCAAGGACGTGGCGTAAATGGGGATTGGTTCTAAGACCCAATACAAACACGCCAGCGCGAAAATCGCCAGAATACGCTGCTCGATCACCGTGAGGTTCTCCAGGGGGAAAACCGGCGCGGGAAGCAACCAAATCAGGACGGGGATCAAGGTGGAAATCAAGAGGTTGACTGGTTTTGCCATGAACCACCTGCCTGTGAAAGAAATCGCTGACGAACATGCCATCCGTATGCGTGGGAACCGCTCACATCGTGACCGTGGCATCTCCGCATAGTCTATCCGCCGGCCGGAAATCGTTAAGTGCGGTTCAATTTTGTTAGTGAATCCGGTTATCCCTGGGCCAAGAACGCCGGCTGTACTTGTTTCCCGGATAAACCGAATCGATGGCGTATCCAGAATGGGCTGGGAATCGCGCGGCGAATGAGCTCAATGCCGTGGCATTCGATCCGGTTTATTCAACTTTCGGCTTCGGTTCATATATCCGGTAGGGGCCGTAGGCGCGGGTACGGGTGTAATGTTCGCGCAGGGCGGCGATGAGCTCGGGTGTGAAGCGTTCCCGGTCCCAGTTTTCATCTTCCAGGTTGAATTGCAGGATGACCATGGGAAACGCGCGGACCGCGACACGATCCAGGAGCGGCGTCTGATCCCACAATCCCTGCCGGACCAGCTGCGTGCCGATGAACGGCTCGTATACGGGCGGATGACCGGCCATCAGGGCCACGCCCGCGCGGTCGGAGAGAATCGGCCCGGGAGTCCGGCGCAACTCGTTTTGCAGCAACCGGCCCGCGTGAGCGTCGGCGCGGGTGGGAGTATAGCTGAAATCCATCCGGTGCGGCCAATGCCACGTGGCCGCGATCTGCAATACGGTGGCGGCCAGCAAGAACACGAACGGCACGGATGCGGGGACCGGTGTTCCATGAGGGGATTCCTTGGTCCCGCCGCGCGCCTGGTGGTAAATAATGCCCATCCCCGCTGCTGTGGCTGTCACCAAGGACAAAAGGTAATTCGGGGCGGAACCGATCTTCCCGCACAGGGCCGCCTCGCCCAGCGCGAAGAGCGTATACCAGAAGAGCAGGGGAGAACGTTTTGCGCCTTGGTTTGTTTGGCCAGGGAATTCGGAAAAGAGGATCACCAGCGGCGCGCACCCCCAGACTGTGTAAAGAATCAGCCACTGGCGCAGGTACACCCCTACATCACTCCACCGGAATTCGTTGGCATTATAAACAATGAGATGATACCAGGCTTCGCCGGACGAGAGTATCACGAGCACGCCGTACAGCGCCGTCATGCCACCCGCCAGGCAGGCTAAAAAGACTAGGCCGCTTCTCCGGTGAAAGGATCCGGCCAAGGTGGCGGCAACGGCCAGGGGCGCGGCGAATAGCGTTTGCCGGGTGAACAGGGCGAGAAAGAAAAACCATAGGGCGGCCGTCCAGGAACGGCGGGTTTCGAATATCGTCAATCCGGTGACTGCGAGCGCTACGCCCAGCGCGTCTACCCGCGCCAGCGCGCCCCAGTCGTATACGTGATAGAAGGAGAGATAAATCAATCCGGCCAGCCAGGAAGAGGCTCGATCCCGGGTGCGGTGATAAGTCCAAAATCCGATCAGCGCCGCGGTCAGGACCGTGGCCGACAGCGACACGGCGCGCGGCCAGTGGAAATTCGGTCCGGTGAGTTTGAATCCCACGGCCAACACCACGGGATACAACGGCGGGTAGTTATCGGCCAGGTACGGTTCCTGATTCAGAGGCTTGTAGAGAAACGATCCCTCGGCCAGGCGTTGGCCTTGATAAACCAGGCAGGCTTCGCTGTTATCCACGTCGAAAGGAAACCACACCAGGACGAGGCCGTGGTACAGAAACAAAATCGTGTAAAGGACGCATCCCCCGATCGCCGCCCCTTGCAGCCAGCGGACCGGATCGAGCCAGGCGGATCCGGACGGCGGATTTAGCGCTTCGCCGCCCAGCGGATTTTCAGGAGCGTGACTATCCATCGCAGGATGATTCCCGGAGTGATTTTGGTCTGGCCGTGGCGGCGGTCCTTATAGGTTATAGGCACTTCGAGGATCCGCGCTCCCCGGCGCTGAATGTGGAACAAGGTTTCCTCGACGATGGAGGGACCGGGAGAGATCATGCGGTCCCACGGCAAGTCGGCCAGGATTTCCCGCCGGTACACCCGGTAACCGGAAGTGGGATCGGTGTAGCGGAGTCCCAAGATCACCACGCTGAGAAAACGGGCGGTTTTGCTGTTCAGGTTGCGGAACCAGCCGAAATTTTCCGCCGAACCGCCCTCCATGTACCGGGAGCCGATCACCAGGTCCGCGCTGCGGGCCGCCTCGAGCAGGCGGGGGAGCTCATCGGGATCGTGCGAGAGGTCGGCGTCCATCTCCACGACGTATTGGCAGCCGGTGCGGGAGGCTTCGCGCAGTCCCACAATGCCGGCCCAGCCCCGGCCACGCGGCCCCTCGCGGTGTATGATCCGGAAACGGCCCGGATGTTCCGTGGCCAGCCGGTCGCCGGCTTCGCCGGTGCCGTCGGGGGAGGAATCGTCCACGACGAGGATGGAGAGGTCCAGTCCCAGCGAAAAAAGGCGTTCCGTCACCAGGGGCAGATTCTCTTTTTCGTTATAGGTGGGCAAAAAAACAACGATGTTGGTATTCATTCACGTTCGCTTCGCGTTCGTCCGCTTCTATAATGCTGCCAAACTAGGTTGACTCGCGGTGATGGCCCGTCCATCCGGAACGCGGGACCTCCCGGTTTCGTGATGCCGCTGAAAAAGGCGGGAAGCGCCGGCCTGGATGGCTTGAAGGCCACATGCTCCCGGCGGTTACAGGATATCCTATGAAGAAAAGACGATTTGCCAAGGTCTTCCCGGTTTTCCGTTTTTCCCACTTCGCTGGGAGCGGAATTCCCTGGCTGGCAGGAATGATGGTGGCAGTGGGATTGGCCTCGGGATGCGCGAAACAGTTGTCCGAGCCGGTGATCGCCATCATCAATGACCAGCCGGTGTACCTGCACGAGTTGGAAATCATGGGCCGTGTGGCGCTCGGGCAGGCGGGGCTGAAGTTCGACACGCCGGAAGGGCAGGCGTATTACAAGAAGATCGCGCCCAACCTGTATAAATCGGTCATCGACATCTACGTGTTGAAATACTCGGCCGAGCAGGAAATCCCCGATCCGCCGGAAGAACAGGTGGAAGCGGAATTCAAAAAATTGAAGGAAAACTTGCAGCGGGACGGACAGTACCAGCGCTTCATGACTTCGCTGAATCTCACCGAAGCCCAAGTGAAAGACACCATCCGGGACCGGCTGCGGATCGAAGAACTGAAAAACCAGAAATTCAGCGGCGGGGATTTCGTCATCACCGATGACGAAATCAAGGAGTTTTATTACCAGAACCACGCCGCGTTCCGGTATCCCCAGGTGATGCGGGCCTGCCATATTTTCGTCGCGTGCAAAGCGGAAGAAGGCCCGGAAAAGCGGGAAAAGGCGCGGCAACGGGCGGAAGAATTGCTGAAAATGGTGGGGCCCGAGCCGGCAAAGACCTTCGTCGGCCTGGCCCAGCGGTATTCGGATGACAAAGTAACCGCGCCGCGGGGTGGCGACCTGGGATTCTTCGAGCGCGAAGGCCCGGGCCTCAACGAACCGTTCAAGAACGCGGCTTTCGCGTTGAAGGAGGGTGAAGTCAGCGGCGTGGTGGAAACCGATTATGGCTACCACATTATCTGGTCCACGGACCATGAACAATCGCTGGAGGAAGCGCGCGGCTTCGTCCGCGAAATCCTGGTGCAGAAGAAGAAAACCGAAGGATTCCTGCAATGGCTCGAAGACGCGGCCCAGAAAATCAAGGTCGTACGGTTATTCGATCCGGTAAAGTTCGAAGTGCTGAAGGACGGAACCCAGGGCGGGAATTAGGAGCCTTGCGATACATTTTTACATCGTTTGCCAGTGGACCAGGAAGGGACCTAGACACGGATGAGCCCTTCAGGCTTAATGAAATCCGCGTAAACGGCGGGACCTTTGATTCGTTTGACGAACGGCCCCGGCGGGAAGAATGTTACAAACAAGATTCGTCAGACCAAGATTCTCGACACAGGGAGGAAACCAATGAGACGCGCATGGATCACCCCGTTAATTTTGGCATGCCTGGTACTGGCCGCCGGTTCTCTGGCCTATTCGCAATCGGCCCCCATCCCGGCGACGAACTTCCCCAAGCCGCCGCTCAACACCTTGACCGATCAGGAAAAGGCCGATGGGTGGCAATTGCTGTTCAACGGCGAAAATTTCGATGGGTGGGAATTCGATACGGAAAAATTCAAGGGAGAGTGGAAAATCGTAGACGGTGTCTTGATCGCCGAAAAAGGCCCCAGCCACCTCTTCACGGCCCAAAAATTCACCAATTTCGAAGCCTGTTGGGATGTCTGCACGTACGACGTCCGGGTGCCGAAATTCCGTTACGGCAATTCCGGCATTTTCGTACGGTGCGTCAAAACCGGATCCTCGTTCCCGAAAGGATATGAGGTCCAAGTGGACCCGTACGACGTGAAAAATCCCACCGGGGGGATTTATGGCATGGCCCCGGGAAACTTGCTGGTCGATGAAAACGGCCACTGGAAGCCGGATGCGTTCATGGAAGTTCACGAAGGCAAGTGGATCAACCAGCGGGTGCGCATTGTCGGTAATCACATCATGCTTTGGGTGAATGGCCAACTCACCCTGGATTGGACGGACGAGAAGAACAGCTTCCCCGAAGCGGGCTTTATCGCCTTGCAATGCCATCATCCTACTGATGTGGTACTGTTTGCCAATATCAAGATCAAAGTGTTGGATTAATCGGTCTATACTTCCCGGGTGCGGACTGTTCTTGTAAGACGGGCGCGGCCGATTATGCTGCGCCCGTTTTGCGCGTAGAGGAACTGATTTCCGGTAAGATTATTTCACTTCATACACCACAATCCGGCCAGGATTTTGAGGGTAAGCGTCGAACAGGGGTTTCAGAGATTGGTCCTTGGCTTGATCGATCCAGGTTTGCAAAGTGTCGCCGAGTTTCCAGCCCAAAGGTCCGTAACCTTTACGCAACCGGTCCAACTCATACCCATTGTAGAGAATATGACTCACGGAGCGGTCCAGGCCTTGCTCCAGAGGATGATGATTGAACACCACCGGTGCTATGACGTCGAAATCCGCCCCGTACGACTGTGCTTCTCCGATGAACAACACCCGGCGCACCTTCATCGTGTCCCGGTTGCGGTTCAGCCAGGTGATGGCGCGGTAATGGGGCAACCTCTCCGCGAGATACTCCTCCTCCAGGCCCGGCGTCATGAGATACCCGGCCGTTTCGGAATTGATCAGCGCGGTGGCCGCCGCCCACAACTGGAAGGCCACGACAGCGAACATCAACCGGCGGAGCATGGGAGAGAAAGTGTTCATGCGCAGCGCGGAGCCGGCGGGATAGATGGCATACGCCGCAGCCAGCGCCATCAACGGCAAGAGCGAAGCCAGAAAGCGGTCGTTGCGTTGCGTAGCCAAAAACCAGGCCAGATACGCCGTCCCGAGGAAGATCCCGGTTCGGTAAGCGGGGTGGCTCCGGGGAGCGAGCAGGATCGCGGGAATCCCGAACAGCCATAACGGTGAAAAGCCCAGGGGAAGCGATTCGGCCAGCGATTTCTGGAAAGGCAACACGGCGAATTGCCACAACATGCCGGCCCCCTCGCTGGAGGGGGCCGCATGGGCGCGGCGGAAGACATCGTCGAAAAAGGCGGGTGTTCCTCCAAGCCAATTGGTCAGCAATGGATAAACCGGATTGTGATACAACACGGCGTTGCGGACCGCCCACGGCAGATATAAGGCCACACTGCCCGCCCATACCGCGAGTAAGGGAATCAGCAACCGTTTCGCGCGAATGGTCCCGCCATCGGCCAGCAGCAGCGCCAGGAACGGCAATCCCACGGACAACGCGGCGATGTATTTGGAACCGAAGGCGTATCCCATCGCCAACGCCATCATGACCGCGCCGCTCCGCCGTGGTGCTTCACGAAACCGTTCATACGCCACCAGCAAAACCATGGTGGAAGCCGACAACGCCAGATCGATGCTCCCCTGGGCGGTCAGCCGGATCACCAATCCGGTGGAAAAAAAAACGAGGGGAACCAGCAGAGAATCGCGTGGCATTCCCCAGATCCACGACAACCGCCACGCCCCCAGCGCCGTGGTCATCGCGAACAAGAGGTTCACCACCGTGCAACCAGCCGTGCTCCTGGCGGAAAGCGGCCACATGTACAGCAACTCCACGTTCATGGGGAACGCGGCATATACATTATGCGGGAACGCCTGCCAACCGCCGGTTTTCAAATATTGTCCGGGAACAGGTAAATGATATTCATGCGCGTCGTAATCCAACGGGGGCATCACCGCCGCCACTCCCGCGAGGAGCAATCCGAGGGTTAAAAATATTTTTTCGGAAGAGGGTATCACACCCCGGTTGCGCAGGGTTATAGATTGAAGGATTTGCCGCAGGGTCTCCCGCCACCATGTCCAGTGCCAAATCACCAATCCCCCGGCAGTGATTTGCAGGACCGCGGGATAAGCGATATGAAGTGTCAGGAATCCAAACGCGCACGCGGAGGCCAGCGCGAACGAGCCGAACACGGCGTAAAGGATCCGGTCCGCCGTTTCGAGGGCGCCATTTGACGCGATCCGCTTGACCAGCCGGTCCGCCCAGGGCAAAAAAGCGAGGAAGGGAAGCATCCCCGCGGCCACGGTCCGCAAATGCAACGCGACGGCCAACAACAGCCACCCATGCAGCCCCAAAAGCGTCACCAGCACGATAACCGCCAGGATCAAGGGAAGCAGGGAAAGGAAACGGTTCATGGGGTGTGCCAGGCGATCGAGATGGATGCAAAAAATCCGCTTAAAGTAATACGCTTAAAGTATCAATTGGCTTATGGCCATGATTCCCTCATCATAAGGAATCCAAAAATCCTTGCAAAATCCAGGCGGCGGCGGTTCGGTCGATCACCTGCTTGCGCTTCTTGCGGGAAACATTGTCTTCCAGCAGGGCCCGTTTGGCCGCGTGTGTGGAGAATCGCTCATCCCACAGGCGCACGGGTAACGACAGGCGTTCCCGGATCAGCGCCGCGAGGGTCTTCGCTTCCTCCGCCTGGGGACCCAGCGAGCCATCCAACCGCTTGGGCAGGCCGATCAGCACCAGCACCACGTTCTCGCGCGCGGCGATCTGCCGCAATGACTCCAACAGATCTTCCGTTCCGCGGGGTTCCAACGTTGCGTAGGGCTGCGCCGTGATCCGCAAATCATCGGATAACGCCAATCCCACGCGCTTCTGCCCGAGATCGAGGGCTAAAATACGTCCGGGTGCCAGTAAATTCACGATGGCCTTTCCTGGATCGGGGATCCATCGAGGAATAAAGAATACCATCCCCCCGCGGGAACCGTAAACGTATGCCGGACTATCCGCTCGTCTGGGTGGATCTGGACTTCGGCGTTCAAACGGCCGCGCCAGGCAGTGAGATTGGCGCGCCGCGGTCCCTGAACAATCGAAAGGTCCCGGGGATTCACAATCAGGGTACGCGCGCCGGTTTGCCCCAATACCGTTTCGATAGCACGGCCGGCCAGGCGCGATTCGACTTCATGCCGCAACGCGGGATGCCAGGGGCCGGCTACGACCTTGTCCGCCCCGTCCCCCCGGCTGTCCGACAGCGCCAATCCCACGCGGGCGATGGCAATTCCCTGCCGGTGGAATACCTGATACCCATAGCCGCATTGCTCGATGGCTTCCTCCAGAGACAATGGCGTATAGGCGCCGCGCCGGAACAATTGCTCCAGCGGCGTGTCCCGCAACACCAAGGTGGGCGCGATACGCACCAAGTCCGGGCGCAGTCCGGCGGCTTGGTCCACAGTTTCCCGCCACGAGGATTCGGTTTGTCCCGGCAAGCCGCACATCAGATGAATCCCCAGGGTGAAACCATGCCGCTGGATCCGCGCGCAGGCCTCGGCCGCGTCCCGGGCGGTATGACAACGTCCGCTGTGGCGCAACACCGTGTCATCCAGCGATTCCACCCCCAGTTCAATGGTTCGCACGCCATTTTCGGATAAGAAATCCAAGGTGGAATCGGAAACGCAATCCGGCCGGGTGGAAATCCGCACCCCTCGGACACCCGTTCTTCGCGTGTAGGGATGAATCCGGGCGAAACACCGCTCCATTGTGGACTGGTCCAAAGCGCTGAAGGACCCGCCGTACAAGGCGATTTCCCATTCTCCGGGACGGGAACGGGAAAATGCCGCTTCCAGGCGGTGTTCCCAATCCGATTCATCCTCCCGCGTACCCACCGTCAGCGGTTGATTGCAATAAACGCACTGATGGGTGCAGCCCTGATGCGGCAGATAGAGGGGCACAATGTTCATCATAAGTTCGGCCGGCCGGGATTTTCCAAGGTCTGCAACGCGGAACAGGCGGCGGCTTTTTCCGCCCGTTTCTTACTTTTTCCTTCTCCCCGTCCGATTCGCTGGTTGCGGACGAACACCTCGACCACGAAATCTTTGTCGTGGTCCGGTCCCACGGCGGAAAGCAAGCGGTAGGTTGGCAAGACGCCAAAATCTCTTTGTACCAGTTCCTGCAATTGGGATTTGTAATCGATGATGCTTTCACCCCGGACTGCTTTGTCGATTTCATCGCGCAATTGTTCCAACACAAACTTTTTGGAACTTTCAATCCCGCAGGCCAGATGAATCGCCCCCACCACGCTCTCAAACAAGTTGCCCAGAATCGAGAAGCGGTGCCGCCCCCCGGTCTGCTCTTCTCCCTTGCCCAAGAGCAGATACTGGGCCAATCCCAACTCCATCGTGCGGTGCGCCAAAATCCGTTTGCTCACCACGACCGATTTGATCTTGGAAAGCTGCCCTTCCCGCAAGTGGGGATAACGGGTGTACAGATCTTCCGTGATGGTGAATCCCACCACCGCGTCGCCCAAAAATTCCAGCCGTTCGTTGCCAAAGGTTTCGCAACTGTCCTGTTCGTTGGCATAGGAACTGTGGCACAAAGCGAGATGCAGTAAGTAGGGATTCATCCCGGGAAATCCCAGATCCGCCGCCAGTTTTTCCATCTCGCGGATACGGTTTTCCTCTACCGGTTTTTTTTCCAACACCATGTTGCTTTATCCAACAGCGCTCCCGCCGTTCCAACCCAGGAAATGCGGAAGGGACGCAGGGAATTGGGCCGTTCCTGTTGGCCGGATGGTGAGAAATGGGGGAGAGACTTCCTGCCGCAGCCGCGGCAACCCGATCCGGTTGTGCGAGACGCGGCCGGATGCCGCTCCTTCATTTCTCCAATAGGCTCATGCCGTGTGGCGCTCACCACGGGCTTAAAATAGTATAATCGATCAGCAAAGAATGTAGAGTGGATTCACACCAAAATCGTGCGCAATAGCCAGGCCACAGCTTCCTCGTACACGCTGAAAACAGGGACCACTTCGGGTATTTTTGAATTGGTGATCACCTGGTGGATTCGTCCTTCCGGTTTCACCAAGATGCCCAATACCAGCGCCTGTTCGCGTGACTCTTTGAGTATCGTGTAGAACATGCCCATACAAGAGCCGGCGATCCACGTTATGTGGGTGAGATCGAGCAACACCAACGCGTGATCTTCCGGATGTTTCCGCAACGTGGATTGCAGCCGCAATACCGATTGGACACCCAGGCGGCCGGACAACTTGTAAATGTCCACCTTCCCTGCCCGCACCCAATCGATTGTCAGGCGGTCTTCCCGGAATAAGCCGCACCGGACCCGTTCTACAATCTCCTGCTGCTCATTGGAACGGATGCGGATGTGATACATCCCGCGCCGTTCCCTCCGGTTCACCTGGGCTTCCATCCTCTGTTCCGAATCCCGTATTTGCTGCGGAGAAAACGCGCCCCCGGTCCAATCGGGGGGCACGGGCATCAAAAAAAGCGTTACCCCTTGCTCCATTTCGTAAGTCGTACGCAACATCGCCTGAAAGTCGTTAAGTTTCGACAACGAGGCATAAAATACTTGCCCGGAATCCGCTTGCAGACAAACCACCAGTTGGCGCGCCTTTTGCTCTTTCATCTCGGCTTCCGTCTTTCAAGTGCCTCGGATTAAACCGCAGCATACGTAATTATAACGAGAATTCCAGCGGTTTTAATATTTATTACTAAAATATCGCCTGGTAGGGAAAAACGTATTACAAAAAAGTATAAGATTAATGCAACAAGAACGTAAGCTAAGGGGAATTCAACCGGTCTTGGATCGAAATGGGAATTTCGGTTCTAGATAAAAACTCTCTCCTACGCCCGCGCTCACAGGAGAAGGAAACAAGTGACCTTTGGATTTGGAAAATTAAAATATATAAATATTGCTGTCCATGGAGGGAATGAAGAGATATCCCCGGTTGTCGAAGGAAGGACGCCCTTCGATCGCGCGTTCCGCTTCAAAGAGCACACGGTCCACTCCGTTCGGGTTCAGCGCATGAACGTGGCCCTCGGGATCACCCAGGTAAATCCACCCGGATTGATCACAAACCGCTCCCGCTTCCAGGTAATCCGTACCAGTAGGACACCGGAACCGGCGGGACCCGTCCGGAGCGAAAACCTGAATTTCACCATGCAAATCGGCGATCACCACCGACCCGTCCGGCCGCAGGCAAGGGATGGCTTGCACGTAACGGGATAGGGGATGATTCCACAGAACCGCGCCCGATTGAAGCGAATACGCGAACAATAGGCATTCCTTGTCCAAATTGGTGATGAAATAAACTACGTTCCGTTCAATGTCCAACACGGGGGCCGCCGCCACGGTCATCCGTGAAGGAGGTCTAGTTTTCTTGGATTCGAAATGCATAACCTCCTCTTTCCCCGTGACCGGATCAATCCGGACGAACTGGATTCCCGCCGGTTCCCATACGGCGCGGAGGCAATACACGTGCTCCTCGGGATCCGCGGCGGCCGCGGCGTAGGGTGTAATCCCCGCGGACCATGAGGAAATGATCTGGCCGTTACCCGCGTCGATCGCGTAAAAATTACCGCCCCAGCTATTCAAAACGATCGCGTTCAGCCGGGGGAGATGGAGGAGGTCCGAAAGTATGCGGGGATCGGTCTTGCTAGGGATCGATACGCGCCAGGCCGTTTGCCCAGAAGATGCGTCCAGCGCGTACAGATACCCTCTTACGGTGGCGGCGTATAGCTGGGCATCGTCGGGGGAGAGGACCGGTGAGGCCGCGATTCCCCCCTCCAGGCCGGTGACCCAGGTAGCCCCGCCCTCCTCCCCGCAGGCCTGGATACTCCCGGCCATGTCGGCGATGTACGCTGTATTCCGCGCGTCGAACACCACGGAGGCCCGGACACCCCCCTGCGCGCGCAGGATGGATTGAGGGTGTCCCGCTTGCGCCGCGGTCGCCGCTTTCCCGCGATAACATCCCCGGCGGGTGTTGTCCCCTCCGCTGGTGCGCCATACGGTTGGTCGATTCTTGGTTTCTTGGGTCATGATGATGGATTCACCCGCTGGTAGGTTGGAACATACTCGAAACGGGCTTTTTCCAATCCCACCCCGGCTATCTCCAAGGCGGAGATCCGGTTTTCCCCTAAGCCCTTGCGCCGCGCCATGGCCAAATGGTTATCGCCGTTCGCGAAAGGGGGATGGCGGTCCGGCGCGTCCGGATCGAATCCCATAACCGCCGTGGCCACGGCGTCGGTGCACACCGGATTACGCCCCGCAATCAGCACCCCCGGCCGGCAGACCGACACCAGCGAGCCGATCCACCACCCCTCGGCGCTTTGAATGGAACTGATGCCATCGATCACCACCAGTTGGATGGGGAACGCGGCATTCAGATCCACGATCAAGCGGGGCACGTTGAAGCCATGATCGTTTTCGACAGTCTTCCCGGTAAAACTCTCCACCGAAGTCAGCGGTTTTTTGGTGCAAGTGTGCATGGTGCCGCTGCGGTATTCCATGGCGTCTTCGTTGGGTTCGTCTCCCGCGTCATCGCCATACAAGCTGCTGGGAGGGACGCCATATAGGTTTTTCATCCCTCCCGTGATCCCGGCGGAGACGTGGCTTTTCAGTTTTCCCAAGGAGACCAGTACATCCGTTTTGATGTACGTTTGATTGACCTCCCAGCAGGAGGCGATCTCCCCTCCATCGGGCACCTTCACCAAAGCATAGGAATCATATTCGCCCCGGTTGCGGGTGTTGACAAACCGGACCTTGCCGTCCATCGCCTGGCTGAATTCTTCGATTCGATATCCATATCCCCGGAATGCCTCGGCTCCCAGTTCCCGGAACGGAAGTTGATCACAGAATGTCACTTGTTTTGCGCCGTAATCCACCAACAGGCTGCCCAGCGCCATGGCCACGTGGGGATGGACGGTCACCGTCAACCAGACAGGCAATCCGCCGAGATCTTCTTCCGACGTGTTGACCAGGTTGAGTTTCACGGTGACATAGTGGTTCTTCGCCAGCGCGCACACATCGCCCAGCTCTTCCAGCATCACGGAAAGGACACGGCGTACTTCGGCATAGTCGTAGCGTTTGCACAATCCAATGGTGGACAGCGCGCGGGGTGGGGGAACCGGAGGGGATTCCCGCGGCGCGGCCAGAACCGGGGGAACGGCGGGAAGCATGGCTGCGGAAGCCACCATGCTCTTTAAGAACTCGCGCCGGGACCAGCCATATCCCGGGCAAACCGGTAATATACGCGAATACGGGGGATGGTTGTTCATGGTATTTCTCCATCCTTTGTCCAAAATCGGTTCCACGATGCCAGAAGCCCAATTTCCAGTATCGCACAAATCGGTCTCGGCCTACAAGTTAAAGATCTCCCGGAACTATTTTACACGAATGCCGGACAATCTCATGACTGGTTTCGGATGATAGGGATGCTTTCGCGAAACGATTCCCTCTTCCTTGAGGATAGGGAAAAGGTTAGGGAATATTCCCATGAAACGGCAATCCTGTGTTTGTAAGAAAAACCTGGATGCTGACCGGGTGGGCGAGGCTTCCACCGGAGCGAATGCATTCAATACGCCCCGTGATTGCCGCAGTATACCCAGAGATCTGCCATTTCGAATATCCACCCCTCGCTTTTAGTCCATGACCTGTTCCTTTTCCTTACCGGGGATTTATGGCAAACTGAATCCATCGGGTAATGCCAATTGAGAATTTTTCCATACACAGGTGATGTATGAATCGCGGATTACTCATTGTTATATGCATGGGGATTGTGACGGCGTGCTCGCCAACCAGCCAGGAATTCCCCTCCAAACCGATCACGGTGATCGTCCCTTGGGAAGCGGGGGGCGGGACCGATTCATTGGCGCGGGCGTTCGTCAACGAGGCCGCCAAGGTCTTTCCGGTGCCGTTCACCGTGGTCAACCGGGCGGGAGGCTCGGGGGCAATCGGTCATTCCAGCGGCATGACTGCCCGTCCCGACGGCTACACGGTGACGATGATCACATTTGAATTGTGTTCTTACAAACCCCTCAAACGGGCGGAGATCAGCTATACCGGTTTCAAACCGGTGATTCAGATCAACGAAGATCCGGCGGCCATCACCGTGCGCGCCGATTCGCCTTGGACGACGCTGAGTGAATTCCTGGACTACGCCCGCGCCCATCCCAAGGAAGTCACGGTGGGGAACTCCGGGCCGGGGGCGGTCTGGCACCTGGGGGCGTTGCGGCTCGAAAAACTGGCGGGCGTGGAGTTCACCCATATCCCTCATGACGGCGCCAAACCGGCGGTGACCCAGCTGTTGGGGGGGCATATCGCGGCGGTGGCGGTGAGTCCCGCCGAGGTGCTGCAATACACGCAAACCGGAACCCTGCGCTGTCTGGGAATCATGTCGGAATCCCGTTTTCCTGAACTTCCGGATGTGCCGACTTTCCGTGAACAAGGCATTGACCTGGTGCATGGCACCTGGCGGGGCTTGGCTGTCCCAAAGCAAACGCCGGACGAAATCGTGGCGAAACTGGAGGCCGGTTTCAAAGAAACCTTCGATTCGCCGGAATTTCAAAAAGCCGCCCAAACCGCTTTGTTAGGGCTGCGTTACCGGGGTTCCGCCGAATTCTCCGAATTCTTGCAATCCGAATCGGAAACCATTGCCGCCTTGCTGGAACACTTGGAACTGTAAACCAGGACCCCCCTTCATGAATCAAACCGATGTCAGAAACCAGACGGACTCCAGGTCGCATGCCATGCCGCCGGAGGAAACGCCGCGGGTGGATCTGTGGGCGGATGTCTTGATCGGTGGGTGCATGGCCATGGCCTCCATGGGGATTTTCATCGCGAGCGGGAACTATGCCCGCGAAAACATGCCGGTCAGCCCGGAAGTCTATCCCCGCTTATTGGCCGGCTTGCTAGGTCCTCTCGGTCTGTATCTTCTAGGCCGTTCCGTGCGGCGGCTGAAGCACTCGCCGGAGCCCGCGGGCCGGCGCAAACGGATCTGGCCGGTCATCGCCACGGTCTTTTTGGCTCTGGTGGCCTATGTGGCCGTAATGACCATGGCGGGGTATGTCGTGTCCACCATGGCCTACCTGGTGTTCATGATGCGGTACTTGGGGGAACGGCGGCTGGGGCTCATCGCGGTTTGGGTGCTGGGAGTCACCCTGGGGTTGTATTTCTCGTTCCAACAAATCCTGGGAGTGCCTTTGCCTCGAGGATGGTTGGGGAGTTAATCGGATGAAAGAATCCGCCTGGCGCGGATGAGATCGCGGTTGAATGCCCATGGACGCCTATCTGCATTACCTCTGGATCGCCGCTAATCCGATGGCATTGGGAATTGTCACCTTGGGGGTCGCGCTGGGGATCGTTATCGGAGCGTTGCCCGGCCTGACCGCGACGATGGGGGTGACGTTGCTGATGCCCCTGGCCATCAGCCTGGACCTGGGACCGCACCTCAGCCTGGCCATGCTGATCGGTATTTACGTGGGGGCGATCTACGGGGGGACCATCACGGCCATCCTGATCGCCACGCCGGGCACTCCGGCGTCCGCGCCTACGGTGCTGGACGGATTCCCCATGACCCAGCGGGGTGAGGCGGGGCGGGCGATCGTCTGGGCCACCCTGGCCAGTTTCGTGGGAGGGGTGCTCGGCGCCCTGATTTTATCGTTTCTCAGTCCGCAACTGTCCCGTTTCGCGTTGCGGTTCAGTTACCACGAATATTTCGCGTTGGCGGTTTTCGGACTGAGCATGATTGTGACCATTTCCGGCCGTGATGTGCTCAAGGGTATTATCTCCGGCTTGGCAGGATTGCTCCTCGCCACGGTTGGCCTCGATCCGGTGGCCGGCATTCCCCGCTTTTGCTTCGGCTTTCCCGAATTGTTCAGCGGCATCGGATTCATTCCGGTATTGATCGGCCTCTTCGCTTTCGCGCAGGTCTTTTCCGAAATCCCGGAACTCAGCCGCAAAGGATTCACTCTGCCTCACCTGCGTTTTTCCTATCCCAGTGTGAAAGAATTTTTCCGGTACCGGTTCACGTTTTTATGGCCGGGAACCTTGGGCACATTCATCGGCAGCCTGCCGGGCGCGGGATGCGACATCGCCTCGTTCGTGAGCTATAACGAAGCGAAACGGCTGGCCAAGCCGGGCGACCGCTTCGGGGACGGGGAACCCAAGGGGATTATCGCCAGCGAAAGCGGCAAAAGCGGATGCACGGGCGGCGCGATGATCCCCATGCTCACCCTGGGCGTGCCGGGTGACGCGGTGACCGCGGTGATGCTCAACGCCCTGGTGGTGCAAGGTTTGCAACCCGGCCCCTTGCTGTTCCGGGATCATGCCGATGTGGTGTATCCCATTTTTTTGACTATGATCTTGGCCAACTTCATCATGTTAGTGCTTGGTTTGCTGTCCGCCCGCTATACCTCCCGCATGATCCTCATCGACAAACGGGTGCTGTTGCCGGTGATCTGCGTACTGAGCGTGATCGGTGCCTACTCCCTCCAGAACAGTCTGTTCGATGTGGGTGTGGCGGTGGCCATGGGACTGATCGGGTATGGCATGAAACGCTGGGAATATCCCGCCTCGCCGGTCGTGTTGGCCCTGATTCTGGGCCCCATGGCCGAGCAAAACCTGCGGCGGGCGATGCTGATGCCAGGCGCCAGCCCGTTTGATTTCTTCACCCGTCCGCTTTCAGCCCTCCTGTTGCTGATTGCCGCGGCCACAGTCGTAACCGGACTTTGGAAACACCCGGGCTGGAAGCGGGAAGAGGGATAATTTTCAAAAAATTCCCTTGACAAATCCCCGCGGGATAGATAGAGTTTACTCCCATACTTGACAAAACCTCGCAATGAGAGGTTCTGGAAAATAACGTGAGTACGGTGATTCTTCTCCCAAAGCAGTTGTTGCTGAACACGGCCATCGTAGTCGGTGTACGCCGGCCCACTGCTTTGGGGAAGGACGGTTGACCGTATTTCCAAGAAAATCCTCAAGGCCGTGGGCGGAAAAACAAGCGCTCACGGCCTTTTTTCGTTGAGCGGCGGTTTCCCTGATTGCGGCTTGGAAAATATCCTAATCCATTCGACCATATGGAGGTCAAAATTATGTCCGGCGGCGCGCCAACCTCAAAACTCGAGCGAAAGAAGAAAGAGAAAAGCCCGGAAAAACCGGCACATCCGATTGCCCCGCCTCCCCCCCTCAGCAAGCGGGGATGCGAAATCGTCATCGACGCCCTGGAACGCGAAGGCGTGGAGATGGTCTTCGGCTATCCGGGTGGGGCCATCATCGACGTCTTCGACCAGATTAACCATTCCGACAAGTTCAAGTTCATCCTGGTACGGCATGAACAGGGCGCCGTGCACATGGCGGAGGGCTACGCGCGTTCAACCGGCAAGGTGGGCGTGTGCGTGCTCACCTCCGGCCCGGGAGCGACCAATGCCACCACCGGCCTGGCGGACGCCATGATGGACTCGATTCCCCTCGTGGTGATCACCGGCCAGGTCCCCACCACGCTGATTGGCAACGACGCCTTCCAGGAAGCGGACGTGGTGGGCATCACCCGCTCGGTGACCAAGCATAATTACCTGGTGCAGTCGATCGAAGAACTTCCCCAGCTCTTGAAAAACGCCTTCCATATCGCCCAAACCGGGCGGCCCGGTCCGGTGCTGATCGACATCCCCAAGGATATCCAGAAAAAGACGCTGGAAAATTATACCTATCCGGCCGGGCCGGATTTGCCGGGGTATAAGGTTCCCGTGCATGCGGATCCGGCCAAGGTGCGGGACGCCTGGGAAATCATCCGCACCTCCAAGAAGCCCCTCCTCTACGTGGGCGGCGGCGTGATCAACGCCAATGCCGCGGACGAACTTTTCCTGTTCGCCACGAAAACCAATATCCCGGTGACCACAACCCTCATGGGCTTGGGCGCGTTTCCCGAAACGCATCCTCTGTCCCTGAAGATGTTGGGCATGCACGGGACGATGTACGCCAACAAGGCGGTGCAGCATTGCGACGCGCTCATCGCCGTCGGATCGCGCTTTGATGACCGGGTGACCGGCAAGGTCAGCGAATTCGCCCCCCACGCCAAAATCATCCACATGGACATCGATCCCTCTTCGATCAGCAAGAACGTGATCGTGGACGTGGATCTGGTGGGCGACGTGAAACACATTCTGCAAGACCTGATTCCCCTGGCGGAGCGGTGCGACACGGACGAGTGGCTGAAGCAGATCGAACTGTGGAAAAAACAGCATCCGCTCAAGTACAACCCCATGGAAGGCACCGATTTGATCATGCCCCAGTACCTGGTGGAGATGGTCAACCGGATGAAGGACGAAGACGCCATCCTGGCCACGGAAGTGGGCCAGCACCAAATGTGGGCGGCGCAGTATTTCACGTTCACCCGCCCGCGCACGTGGCTGACCTCGGGCGGATTGGGCACGATGGGGTATGGTTTCCCGGCCGCCCTGGGCGCGCAACTGGCGCATCCCGGCCGGCAGGTGGTGGTCATCGCCGGGGACGCCTCTTTTCAGATGAACATCCAGGAAATGGCCACGGCGGTGTATTACGATCTGCCCGTGAAAATCATCATCATGAACAACGGCTGGCTGGGCATGGTGCGGCAGTGGCAGGACCTCTTCTACGGCAAGAACTATTCCGCCACGGAAATGACCCGTCCCAAAGCCGGGGTGGACCGCTCCCAGATGAAACCCGGCGATTGGATGAACGCCGAGTACCTGCCCGATTTCGAAAAATTAGCCGTGGCCTACGGGGCCTGGGGCCGCAAGGTGACGCGGCGCAGCGAGCTGGAAGACGCCCTGCGCGAATGCTTGCGGGTCAAACAAACCGCCATCCTGGATGTCTGGGTGGCGCGCGAAGAGAACGTGTATCCCATGGTGCCGGCGGGCGCTTCGCTGAATCAAATGATCGAGGGGATGGCCTGATGAATACGAACGGACAAGGATTTCGACGGCATATCTTTTACGTGTTGGTGGAAAACCGCTCGGGCGTGCTGGCCCGGGTGGCGGGATTGTTTTCGGCACGCGGCTTCAACATCGAAAGCCTCTCGGTGGCGCCCACGGACAATCCCCGGGTGTCTCGCATGACCATTGTCTGCCCCGGCGATGACAAGATCCTCGACCAGGTGCGCAAGCAGTTGGCCAAGTTGATCGACGTTCACGAAGTGCGCGATTTTTCCGTGGAAGACCGCGACATCGTGGATCGCGAACTGGTCCTGTGCAAAATCAAGGTGGAACCCCGCCAGCGGTCCGAAGTGGCCGAAATCGCCAATATTTTCCGCGCCCACATCGCCGATGTCAGCCCGGAATCGCTGATCGTGGAAGCCACGGGCAGCGAAGGCAAAATCAAGGCGCTGCTGAGCCTGCTGGCCCCGTACCACATCCTCGAGGTGGCCCGCGGCGGCCGGGTGGCCATGGCCCGCAGCCTCACGCCGGATCCCGTCGGCGTGCGGCAATCCGTAAGCTCCGTGGCCTGAGATCGCCGATAATACCGCTCTCCGGGGACGCGTGGCCCCCATACGCGGCAGGGCATGTGGAACAACCGGCGGAAGACCGCTCGAAGCGCGCCGCCGCCTCTTTTCTTCCTCGGGTTCTTGGCAGAGAAGGCCAAGCGGTTTATGATGTGAACTACCGCCCGGTTCTCCTCCCTTTCCGGGTCCGGACCGGGCGGTTTTTTTATGGTTGTTCTTGCCATCCACATTGCTCAATGATTCCACAAAAAAAGGAGAACCCGACCATGGTGCAGATGTATTACGACCAAGACGCCAACCTGGAGGTGCTCAAAAACAAAACCGTGGCCGTCATCGGCTACGGCAGCCAGGGGCACGCCCACTCGCAAAATCTCCGGGACAGCGGGATCCAGGTGGTCGTGGCCGAAATCCCCGGCCCGAACTTCGACCAGGCCAAGGCCGATGGATTCGAGGTGCTGACCGCGGCCGAGGCGGCCCAGCGCGGCGATTTGATCACCATCACGGTACCCGACCAATACCAGCCGCAGGTGTACAACAGCTCCATCAAATCCGAAATGAAAGCAGGCAAGACGCTCCTCTTTGCCCACGGTTTCAACATTCATTTCGGCCAGATCCTTCCCCCCGCTGAAGTGGACGTGATCATGGTCGCTCCCAAGGGGCCGGGCCATCTGGTGCGCCGGACCTTCACCGAAGGCGGCGGCGTGCCGGCCTTGATCGCCGTCCAGCAGAACGCCTCCGGCCAGGCCAAGGAGACCGCGTTGGCCTACGCCAAGGGCATCGGCGGCACCCGCGCGGGCGTCATCGAAACCACCTTCCTGGAAGAGACCGAAACCGACCTCTTCGGTGAGCAGGTGGTGCTATGCGGCGGATTGACGGCCTTGCTGAAAGCGGGTTTCGAGACGCTGGTGGAAGCCGGCTATCAGCCCGAAATGGCCTATTTCGAGTGCGTCCATGAACTGAAACTGATCATCGACTTGATCTACGAAAACGGCGTCGCGGGCATGCGCTACAGCATCTCCGACACGGCCGAATACGGCGACTTGACCCGCGGACCGCGCATCATCACCGAAGAAACCAAGCAGGAAATGAAAAAGATCCTCAAGGAGATCCAAAGCGGTGAATTCGCGCGCGAATGGATTCTCGAGAACCAAGCCAACCGCCCCGTTTTCAATGCCTTGCGCAATAAGGATTTGAATCACCCGGTGGAGCAAGTCGGCAAGCAACTGCGTGCCCTGATGCCCTGGCTCAAGAAAAAAAAGTAAACCCTCCCGGGACCGGCAAGCCGATAATCCAAGAGGGGCACGCCGCCGCGTGCCCCTCCTGGTTTTTGATATGTCGCTCATCCCGTCCTCTTCCCGGAACAAGAGGAGTGCGTTAGATCTGATCGAAATACCGTTTTCGCTCCCAATCCGTCACGGCGTTGTCGAACGCTTTCTGTTCCATTCTGGCCAGATGGACATAATGCTTCACCACATCCTCGCCGAAAGCTTTCCTGGCCAGCGGGCTTTGATCCAACAAATCCGCGGCTTGAATCAGGTTCAGGGGGATCTGGGGCAGGGAGGTGTCGAGATAGGCGTTGCCGCGATAGGGATCGCCGCAATCCAATTGCTCCTCGATCCCGGCCAAACCGGCGGCCAGGGTGGCGGCGAAGGCAAGATAAGGATTGGCGTCCGCCCCCGGCAGGCGGTTTTCGATCCGGAACGAAGGGCCGTGGCCAATGACGCGGAAACCGGCCGTGCGGTTATCCTCACTCCACACCAGCCGGGTGGGGGCGAAAGAGGCCTCCTGGTAGCGCTTGTAGGAATTGATGGCCGGCGCGAAAAAAAGGAAGAATTCGCCGGTATACCGCAACAAGCCGCCCAGGAACTGCCGGAACAGGATTGATCCCCGGTTGTTTGCCGGATCCCAGAATAGATTCTCCACTCCATCCGGGCCGGTCACACTGGTGTGAATATGAAAACCGGATCCCGCGGCGCGGGCGTCGTATTTGGCCATGAATGACACCGAGCCACCTTGTTGCCAAGCGATTTCCTTGACTCCGTTTTTGTAGATGACGTGCCGGTCGGCCATTTCCAACGCATCGCAATAGCGCAGGTTGATTTCATGTTGGCCTTGGCCCCATTCGCCTTTGCTGAATTCGATCGGGATGCCGCTTGAATCCATGCGGTTGCGGATCTCACGGATCACCCCTTCGTCCCGGGTCGTCGAGAGGATGTGGTAGTCGATCAGGCCATGGGTGCTCGGTGTGGGATTGCGATACTGCCGGGGTGGAGCACCAAGCTCCTCCTCGGATTCAATGAAAAGGTAGAATTCCAGTTCGGAACCCATTCGGGGGAACAAGCCCCTTTCCCGGACGCGTTCCAATTGGTTTTTGAGGATAGCGCGGGGGGACTGGGTAACCGGCGCGCCGGTTTCCCATGTGAGATCGGCCAGGACCAACGCGGTGCCGTTCAACCAATGGAGAGGCCGCAGAGTGGCCAGGTCCGGAACTCCATGAAAATCACCGTACCCTTTTTCCCAACTGGTCATTTCAAATCCGGGCAAAGGATTCATTTCCAGGTCCGCCGCGAGCAGGTAACTGCACAGGTCGATTCCCGAGGATAAAACCTGATCCAAAAAGTACGATCCGGTGCACCGCTTGCCCAACAGCCGTCCGAATTGATCAGGAAACGCCACTAGAACCGTATCGATCTTTCCTTCTTGGATTTGTTCCCGCAGCCATTCCACCGTGAATGGAGATTGCATGGGCTTGTCACCCGAGATAGATGAAAATGTTTTTAACTTCCGTGAAATGATCCAAACTGTGCATGCCCAGGTCCCGCCCGATGCCGCTTTGCTTGAATCCGCCGAAGGGGGCCTCGATAAAAACGCTGGAACTGCTGTTGACACCCAGCACACCGGAACGGATCTGGCGGGCGACCCGCAGGGCACGGGAGAGGTTATTGGTCCACAGCGAGCCGGAAAGGCCGTACCGCGTGCCGTTGACCTGGCGGATCATCTCGTCTTCATCCGTGAAGGGAATCACATTGACCACGGGACCGAAAATCTCTTCCTGGGAAATGCGCATCGCGTTGGTGGCATGGGTAAACACGGCGGGGCGGATATACGCGCCCTTGGCGTAAATCCCGTCCGTGAGGATGTCGCCGCCGTAAGCCAACGTCGCTCCTTCTTCCTGGCCGAGTTGAATGTACCGGCGGACATGATCCCGCTGATGCAGGGAGACCATCGGGCCGATCTGCGTGGCGGGATCAAGCGGATCGCCGATGATCGTCCGGCGGGTCTGGTCAATGAACGCTTCGACGAACTGGTCGTACACGGATTGTTCGACAAAGGCGCGGCTGCGCGCGCAGCAATCCTGCCCGCAGTTGCCGAACACGCCCAAGACCGAGTCGCGGGCCGCGCGCTCCACGTCCGCGTCGGCGAAGACGATGTTGGGCGATTTGCCGCCCAGTTCGAGGGAGACACGTTTGATGGCCTCGGCGGCCTGCTTCATGATCTGCGTGCCGGTGGTGGTTTCGCCGGTGAAGGAGATCTTGTCCACGCCGGGATGGGCCACCAGGGCGCTGCCGGCCGTGGAACCGGGGCCGGTAATGATATTGAACACGCCTTCGGGGATTCCGGCTTCCAAGGCGAGGCGGCCAAGCCACAACGCCGAGAGCGGAGTGTAACTGGCCGGTTTGAGGATCACGGCGTTGCCGGTCACCAGGGCGGGAGCGGCTTTCCAGCAGGCCATGGCGAAGGGGAAATTCCACGGGACGATGGCGGCCACTACGCCGCAGGGAACCCGGAGGGTGTAATCGAGGCCGGGTTTCGAAACAGGGATGGTTTCCCCAAAATATTTCGTGATCGCCCCGGCGTAGTATTCGAAGCAATACGCCCCGGCGCCCACTTCGTCGCGCGAATCGGTGATCGGTTTGCCCACGTTGCGCGACTCGGTTTGCGCGATTTCCTCAAGGTGGTCACGGATCAGATTGGCGAACTTGTAAAGTACGGCCGCGCGCTGGGACGCCAGCATGTTGGGCCAGGGGCCTTCGTCGAACGCGTTCCGGGCGGCCCGCACCGCGGCGTCCACATCGGCGGTGCCGGCCTTGGCCGCGCGCGCGATGGGCTCCGTGCGCGCCGGATCGATGACCTCGAACGTCTCGCCGGACTGGGCGGGCGTCCATTTCCCTCCGATCAACAACTCATGGGTTTGCATGGTTCAGTCTCGCTTCCTAGGGTATCCTTCAGTCTGGCTTGGGGTAACGAACCGGAATCACCAGCATTCCCGGTACAGGCGCAACAAATCGTCCCGGGTGCAGGGGCGCGGATTGGTCAGGTGACATGAATCCTCGAAGGCCTTGTCCGCGAGTTTCGCCAAGCCTTCTTCCGGAATGCCGCAATCCCGCAATCGGGCCGGGATGCCGATGCGCTGGTTGAGTCCGCTCACTGCTTCGATCGCGCGGTCCGCCGCCTCCTCGCCGGTCATGCCATGGGTGTTGACGCCGAAAAGAGCCGCCACCCGCGCGTAATGCCCCGACGCCGCTTCGCGGTTGAAACGCATGACCGCCGGCAGGCAAATGGCGTTGGCCATCCCGTGTTGCATCCCGTATTCGGCCGAGAGGGGATGCGCGAGCGAATGCGCCGCGCCCAGGTCTTTCTGGAAGGCCATCGCGCCCATGCTGGCGGCGATCATCATAAAGCCGCGCGCCTCCAGGTCGAGGCCGTTCTTCACGGCCCGTTCCAGGTACGTGATGACCAATTCGAGGCCGCCCAGGGCCACCGCGTCGCAAATGGGATGAAACACCGGGCTGGTCAGCGATTCAAGATTGTGCGTGAAGGCGTCCATGCCCGTGGATGCCGTGAGGAGCGGAGGCAGGCTGACCGTCAGTTCCGGATCCTCGATCGCGCGCTGGGGCATGAGCAACGGACTGAATATGACGATCTTGCGGCCCAGCGCGGGAATGGTGATGACCGCCGACCGACCCACCTCGCTGCCGGTTCCCGCGGTGGTGGGGATAGCGATGACCGGCGGCAATGGGCCGGTGATGAGCAGGTATCCCCCGGCCTGGGCCTCGTATCGGGCCAAAGGACCGTCGTGCGTCACACGGACCGCCACCGCCTTCGCCACGTCGAGGGCGCTGCCGCCGCCCAGGCCGATGACGCCGTCACATCCGTTGCTCCGGAACTGCGCGCCCGCCTGTTCCACGTCCTCTTCCACCGGATTGGGATGCACGCCGGAGAAAATGGGGATCATGGAATGCTTGCCTTTCAAAGCTTCTTGGACTTTGGTAAATGCGGCGGTTTTCACCAGGCCCGGATCCGTCACGAGAAGGGGCTTCTGGATGCCGGTTTCGGAAAGGCAATCGGGAAGCGAAGCCACCGCTCCCGGCCCGAAAACGATGAGGGTGGGAAAAGAAAAACGGGTAATGTCCTTCAACACGGATTTGATCTCCTCACTGGGATGCTGCCAACCCCATGGGGCCCCCCTCGCTCCAACGAGGGCACTCAGGCCGCTTCACGAAATGGAATCGCGGGATTCTGCCATAACCGAAGAGCGCTTGTCAACGAACAGCCCGTGAAAAGCAGCAAACCGTGGGAAAGAAGAACCGGAGAGTAGGCTTGGCCGCACATTGTTCCATTCATCCTGGATTATTCCTTTCCGGCATGGTATTTTCTGCGCTAAATCCACAGGAGGCGCGTATGACGGCTGAATTGTCCCCACGGCAAGTGAACTGGCGGTATCGGATTTTTATCATCACCTGGCTGGGTTACGCCGGATTTTATCTCTGCCGCAAGAATTTGAGTGTCATTGCTCCGGAATTGAAGGAATTGGGGCTGACCGATCTTCAATATGCCAATTACATCTTCGTGTATAGTCTCATGTACTGCGTGGGGCAATTTGTCAACGGCGTGCTCTCCGACCGGTATGGGCCCCGTATCATTGTAGGCGCCGGTTTGTTCCTCTCGGCCCTCTCCAATATGGTTCTGGGATTCACGGGGACAGTCTTTGCCCTGGTGTTGTTTCTGTGCGGGGTGAACGGCGTGGGACAAGCCACCGGATGGTCGGGGCTGGTCAAAAACATGGCCTGCTGGTTCCGCCGGCCCGAGCGGGGAATCGTCATGGCTTGGTGGACGACCAATTACGTCCTGGGCGGGGCGATCGCCACCGCCTTGGCCACCTATAGCGTCTACCGGATGCCGTATTTCACGGATTACGGATGGCGGCGGGGATTCTGGTTTCCCGCCTTGGTGCTGATGGGGATTGCGTCTGCCTATGTGTTTTTTACCCGCAATAAGCCCTCCGACGCCGGCTTGCCCGATTTCCCCGAGGATGATGAACAAAAACCCAACGCGGATGGGGCTTTCGAGCCACACACGTCGTATTCCATCCTCCTCGAGATTATCGCCAAGCCCTCGGTGTGGATGATCGCTTTAATGTATTTTTTTCTGAAAATGACCCGCTACGCTTTTCTCTTCTGGCTGCCTCTGTACATGACCGAGCGGCTGGCCTACAGCGGTGAAGAAGCGGGATACACATCCACGATCTATGAATTGGTGGGATTCGGGGGAGCAATCGCGGCTGGGTATATGTCGGATAAATTGTTTCAATCACGCCGGTTTCCCGTGGGCGCCTTGTTTTTGTGGGGATTGGGATTCGCGTTTTTGATTCATCCCACCATCGCGGGTTGGGGACACCTGGCCAACGCCATCGGCATCGGCCTGATCGGTTTCCTGACCTACGGGCCGGATACCTTGATGACCGGCGCGGCCGCCCAGGATGAAGGCTCGCAGCGGGGTGCGGCGACGGCGGCGGGTCTCATCAACGGGGTGGGCTCCATCGGACAAATGGTGTCTGGTTACATCGTAGCCGTGGTGAAAAATTCCTACGGTTGGGACGCGCTGTTTTACCTGCTGGTGGTCTGCGCCTTCCTGAGCGGCGCGTTGCTGGCCGCGAAATGGAATTATGTCCCGGCGGGGAAGGGGGGAGAGTAGAAAATATGGGGCACGATGCTCCATCCCTCACCTTTTTTGAGTTGATCCGGTAAGGGCGTACAATTTTCCAGGAGCGTGACCGGACATCGTTTAGACGGATTGGAGAGCGTCCCAAAATTCCCTTTCCCTCCGGGAGAAGGGCGGAATAAGGGCCGCCCTGAAAGGACGCCCTGTATCCTGGCTCCGCGTCCGGGTAAATCGGGGCCGGGAATTGGGTGCTTATCTCAGCTGCTCTCCACATAAGGAACCACCAGGTTTTTGATCCAGTTAGCGAATTCGCATTGGCGGATGGCATCGGACAACACGTCGTCGTCGATGTCCAACTGCCAGCGCAGGTCCTTGCGGTCCGGATGGGCGAAGAGAGTTTCCAGTTTGTCCACGTACTGGACAAGGTCGTCGTGATCCGTGAAGAAACCAAGGGGCACCAGCTTGTTTTCCCGGGCGACGATCAGCCGTGCCATTTCGTGCAGGTCATACTCGGGATGATACTGCACGCCCCAGAAAGTCCCCTTTTTGTGCGTGACGGCAATCGCCTGCACGTGTGTGAAATCGTTGCTGGCGAGCAGCACCCCGCCGGGGGGAAGTTGGGTAATGTGATCCTCATGACTGATGAAGGCGTTGAACACCGGCGGCTTGCCTTCGTACATGGGATGATGGCGCCCTTCCGGAGTCAACAGGATCTTGCGGGCGATCCCCATTTCCCGCCCCTTCGGATTGGCCTGCACTTCGCCTCCCGCGGCGACGGCGGCCATCTGGATGCCCCAACAACTGCCGAAACTGGGAACTCCCACTTCGTAGGCTTCCTGGGCCAGTTGGATTTGCTTCACCACGCTTGGGTGGGTGAGATCGTAGATGGTCAGGTTGCAGCCGGTCCAAATGATGCCGCTGTAGGCTTCCAGGTCTGCCGGTTTGGGCATTTCTACGCCCGGATCGGTGGGCAGCAGGATGTCATAGGCGCATCCCGGGCAGTAGCGCTCCAGCAACTTGACGTAAAGGGTGCAGGCGAGGCACATGCCGGCGGCTTCCAAATCGTCCCGGCTTTTTTTCGAGTATCCGTCAATAATCAAAAAGCGGTAATCAGGCATGGTTTTTTATCTCCGTAATCTTGAAAGATCCCGAAAGAAAGAATCGTTGCATCAATGGGTTAATTCCATGATTGGCATCGGCCCCCAACATTCCGCGTAATGACTTCCACCATTCCCCTCTCTCTGGGAAAGGACTAGGTTGAGGGAATTGGGTAGGGGGCGGACTTTTGTATCCATCCCTGGCATCGAGTGGATAACACGTACAGAACGGATGAACCATAGCCTCCGTGGGATGGATCAGCGAAACATAGTGCGTCCTATCCTGATTTTGACAAATGAGTCCCGGCTTCCTGCCCGCCTACGATTGATCCATCTGCTCCAGCACCGCGGGCAGGCGGGCAAAGTCATCGCAAACCGCGTCCGCCTGGCTTTTCGCGCTGCCGCGGTCCTTGATGCCCGTGAAGAGAACCGCCCGCGCGCCAACGGCGTGGGGGCCGTCGACATCGTTCGATTCCCGGTCGCCGATGTGGACAATTTCGCCGAGATCGACCCCCAACTGCGCCGCGGCCGTTTCGAACACCAGCCGCTGGGGCTTGGAGCATCCCACCTCATCCGAAAAGACCAGCGAATCGAACAGCCCCAGCCATCCCTCGCCATCGAGCAACTGGCGCAGGGCGCGGCCCGGCGTGAAGATGGCGTCCGAGATGACTCCCAGTTTGTAGCGTGGCTTGAGGGTCCGAAGAGCCTCGCCCGCACCGGGGGCGGGATCGGGGCGGAAGCGCAGTTCCATCTCCTCGTGCAGGCGGATCAACTCGGCCAGTTCTTTTTCCGGCAACTCGCGTTTCAGGGCCTTGAACACAATGGAGAGCCGCTCCCGCACGGTCCAGGTGACATAGTGTTCGTGCCAAACCTTGTTGAAGGCCGCGTCGGCGGCGTTGTAGGCGGCATCCACCAGGTCCCGGGCGATGGGCGCGTGGCGGTGCAGGTATTGATGGACCAACTCGCGCCGTTCGACCGGTTTGGGGGGTAACCCGGCCTTCTGGCGCTTGGGTTCGTCCGTGTCATCGGCGAACAGCGTGTCCCATAGGTCGAAAGTAATCGCCTTGATTTTACTTCTCATCCGCGGTGCTCCTCGTTGGAGTTTCTAGGTATGAATGGGGGATTATACACGGCCCGGCGGAATTTCCGATGCCGCCCTTAGGTCTGTTCGATTTCTCTCAAACAATCCTCGAGAATATCGAACGCCGTATCCAACTGCGGTTGGGTGATGGTCAGCGGCGGGGTGAGGGTGAGGATGTTCCCCATGGTCACCTTGAAACTGAGTCCCTTGGCCAAGGCGGCGTACATCACCTGTTCGGCCTCCGGGGTGGCCCGTTCGCGGGTGACGCGGTCTTTTAGTAACTCGATGCCCATCAAGAGGCCCAACCCCCGGACATCGCCGATGAGTGGATGCCGTACCTTCATGGCATGCATCCGTTCCAGGGCGTAATCTCCCAGCCGCCGGGCGTTTTCCAACAGATTTTCGCTCTCCAGCACCTCGATCAACGCCAGGGCGGCCGCGCAAGCCACGGGATTCTTCTCATGCGTATAATGCCCCAGCGCCCGCTCGGGGACGCAATCCAACGATTCGCGGACGATCAGCGCCGCCAGGGGAAACACCGCCCCGCCCAGTCCCTTGCCGATCACCACCATGTCCGGGATGATGCCATAATGTTCAAATGTAAACATTTTGCCCGTGCGGCCGAGGCAATGGGGTATCTCGTCCAAAATGAGCAGCGCGCCGTGGCGGTCGCAGGCCTCCCGGACCACGCGCCAATAGTCCGGCGGGGGGATATACGGCGTGCTGCGCACGGTTTCGGCGATCACGGCGGCGGTGTCGCCCTCTTTTTCGAGCACATACTCGATGTATTCCGCGCACTTCAGGTTGCAGGTCCCCGCGCAACCCCACGGACAATGCGCCGGATCCGGAGGCGGCACGTGCTCGGTTCCAGGCAACAGGGGTCCGATCCCCTGGCGGAACAAGGCCTCGCCACCGATCGAAATGGCGTCCAGCGACGCGCCATGGAACGAATCCCACATCGAAATGGTTTTGAACCGGCCGGTCGCGGCGCGCGCCAGTTTCAACGCCATGCCGATCGCGGAAGTGCCTCCCGGCGCGAACAAGACTTTGTTGAGATCCCCCGGGGCGAGTTCCGCCAGCTTCTTGGCCAACTGAATAGCGGGGATATTGGTATAACGTCGAGTGCAGAAAGACAACTTGTCCAGTTGATCCTTGATGGCCTGGATGACGCGGGGATGAGCGAATCCCGCCTGATGGACATTGTTGCCGTGAAAATCCATGTACCGGCGGCCCTCCAGGTCTTCCAGGTAAATTCCTTCGCAATGTTGAAGAACGTTCAGGCAGGGCGTGGAGAGGGATTGATGAAGAAAATATTTCGCGTCTTCCTCGAGCCAATGCCGCGTTTCCGCGCCGGTATGATTCTGCAGCCATTCCTCGCGGAACGGGGAGCGGTTGACATCCCCTTCCGACGGAACGATTTCCTGACTGGATTTATCGGACAATCTTTGATGTGGATCCATGTGTTTGTGTTTACACCCAGGATCGGATTGGATTTTTTCAAAACGGGATGCTTGCCCACCGTGCACGACGGATTGTTCCTCGCCGGCAGCCCATTCAAGATTCATATGGCCGGCGCGCGCTTTTTTCCAGATCGCCGTTTCGCATCTCTTCGAAATGATCGATGAAAACCACCTCTCATAATTCCCTCTCCCCCTGGGAAAGGGCTAGGGTGAGGTTTTTTTTGTAGGGGCGGACCTTGGTGTCCGCCCTCGCCCAGTGGCGGATGGTATCAATTTTACTTCTTCAGGTATGCACTTACCGGATGAACTTCATTTAAAATAGCCCCAGGCTTTCGCCCTGGGAAGGTAGATCATGGCGCCACTCCCGCCTACCACATTGGATCATTTGTCATTATGATTCAGCAACTCCACAGGTTGTTTGGGACAGTGAGGCCATGGGTATGAATCCACTGAAAGCGATGCCCGGTTGGAAAGACAAAATTCTATTCACTCCCGGTCCGTTGACCACGAGCCGGACCGTCAAGCAAGCCCTGCTGCGCGATCTGGGCTCGCGGGACACGGAGTTCATCGAGACCGTGCGGTTCATCCGCCGGCGGTTGCTGGAATTAGGCCACGTGGGGGACGCGGGGTACGAAGCGGTGCTCATGCAGGGCAGCGGCACGTTCGGCATCGAGGCGGTCGTCTCCTCCACGATCCCACCGGACGGCAAACTCCTGGTGATCATCAACGGCGCGTACGGCCACCGCATAGCCAAAATCACCTCGATTTTGAAGATCGGCGTGGTGAAGTTGGAATACCCCGAAGACTCCTGCCCCGATTTGGAGCAGATCGAGGAGACGCTGAAACATGATCCCGCCATCACCCATGTTGCCGTGGTGCACTGCGAAACCACTACGGGCATCATGAATCCAGTCGGGGAGATCGGCGGGATCGTCCACCGCGCGGGCCGTGTTTATTTCGTGGACGCCATGAGCAGCTTCGGGGCGGTCCCCATGGATCTGGCCCGCTGCCATATCGACTACCTGGTCTCTTCCGCCAACAAGTGCATCGAGGGCGTGCCGGGCTTTTCGTTCATCCTCGCGCGGAAAGAGCCGTTCCTGAAGACCGAAGGGTACGCCCGTAGCCTGAGCCTGGACCTGTTCGGCCAATGGAAAGGACTGGAGAGCAACGGCCAGTTCCGCTTCACCCCGCCCACGCACGCCATCCTCGCGTTCCAACAGGCGTTGCTCGAACTGGAGGCCGAGGGCGGCGTGGAAGGCCGGGCGGCGCGGTATCAGAAGAACTACCAAACATTGACCGCGGGGATGAGCGGGATGGGTTTCCAGGAATATCTGCCCCGCGATCGGCAGGGATACATCATCACTTCGTACCTGTATCCGGAACACCCCAAATTCTCGTTCGAGGAGTTCTACCGCCGGCTGAATCAGCGGGATCAGGTGATTTATCCCGGCAAGGTCAGCAACGCGAATTGTTTCCGGATCGGGAACATCGGGCGGATTTTCGAGGCCGACATCCGGACCCTGCTGGCGGCCATCCGGGAGGTAATCGATGAAATGGGCGTGGTGCTGTAAGCGGGGATAAGGGGATTGAAAGTGGGTATACCAAGAGCTCAAGGCGGACCTTGACGCCCGCCCTCATCCGGAGCGGATGGAATCAATTGCAATTCATCAGGCACGCACTTCTCGGATAAACCCTAAAATTCCCTTTTCCTCTGGGAGAGGGTTAGGGAATTTCGGTTGGATGGTATTTGTATCACCCCTCCCATTTAGTTGATAGTACCTTTATCACTATCAGGCACGCGATTATCGGATGAACCATAAATACATTCCTATCATAAGGAGATAGACCCATGGATTTCGTATTCCAGCGCACCTACCGCGGGCCGTTGAAGGCGGTCATTCTGGATTGGGCGGGAACCACCATGGACTACGGCTGCTTTGCGCCGGCGGTGGTGTTCATCGAGGTCTACAAACGGCGGCAGGTGCCCATCACCATCGAACAAGCCCGCAAGCCAATGGGCGCGCATAAAAAAGTCCACATCCGCGAGATCTCGCAAATCGAGGAAGTGGCCAAGTCATGGCAGGAAGTCCACAAGCGCCCGTGCACGGAGGAAGACGTGGAGGAAATGTTCAAGGATTTCGTGCCGTTGCAACTCGCCTGCCTGAAAGATTACGCGGACCTGATCCCCGGTACGCTCGAAGCAGTCCGCGATTTCCGGCGGCGCGGCCTCAAGATCGGCTCCACCACCGGCTATACCAGCGAAATGATGGAGATCTTATACAAAGAGGCGAAAGACCGGGGCTACGAGCCGGATTCCTCCGTCTGCGCCACGCAGGTTCCCGCGGGCCGTCCCGCCCCGTGGATGTGCCTCCAGAACGCCATGAACCTCCAGATTTATCCCATGGAGGCATTTGTCAAAGTGGGCGACACATTGCCCGATATCGCCGAAGGCCTGAACGCGGGGATGTGGACCATCGGCCTGGCCCTGACCGGCAACGAATTCGGCATGACGGAGCAGGAAATCGCCGCGATGGATCCCGCCGTCCGGGAACGCAAACGGCAACAGGCTTATACGCGGATGTCGCAAGCCGGGGCGCACTATGTCGTGGATGGGATCGCGGATGTCCCGCCTTTGCTGGATGAAATCAACGCCCGCCTGGCCCGGGGGGAACGGCCGTGAGGGGAGAGTAATGGATTATACGGCATCTGGTTCGATTTCCGAGTTCTCCAGCCGGCTGTGACGGATGCCGTACAGAAAATAAATAATCATCCCGGTGATCAGCCAAATCAAGAAGCGTTTCCACGTGAGCCAGGGCAGACCCAACATCAGGATAATACAGGACAGGATGCCGAGGATGGGCACCACAAAGCCGAAAGGCGCGCGGAAGGGCCGTTTCCGCTCCGGCTCACGGATCCGCAGAATCATCACGCCCGCGCAGACCAGAATGAAAGCGAACAAAGTGCCGATGTTACAGAGGTCCACCATCTCGTCGATACTCATGAAGGCGGAAAAAAACGCCACGAAGACGCCGGTGACGATGATGGAAAAATCGGGTGTCTGGAAGCGCTTGTGCACCGACATAAACACAGGCGGCAGCAGCCCGTCACGGGACATGGAAAACAGAATCCGCGGCTGGCCGACCTGAAACACCAGCAGCACGGCTGTGTTGGCCACCACCGCTCCGAACGCGACCACCCCCGTGGCGAAATTCAAAAATCCCCCTGAAAACATTCCCTCCGAATCGGTGGCGGAAGCATACTTGAACGCCATGGTCAGCGGTTCGGCTTTTTCGGACGCGAGCATGGATTTCAGCGCCTCATAGGGCACGATGCCGGAAAAAACCGCGCAGACCAGAATGTAGATAACCGAACAGATCACCAAGGAACCGATTATCCCCATGGGTAGATCGTAGGACGGCGTGCGGGTTTCCTCCGCCAGGGTCGAGACGGCGTCGAAACCAATGAAGGCAAAGAAGACGATCGCCGCGCCGGATTGAATCCCCGGCCAGCCGTTCGGCGCGAAAGGGACATAATTTTCCGGCCGGATGTAGAAGAATCCGACGAAACAGAAAAAGAACAACACGGCCAGCTTCAAGGCGACCATCAGGCCGTTGAAGCGCGAACTTTCCTTGACGCCGATGACGATCAGGATGGTCAACAGCGTGACGATCCCCACCGCCGGCAGGTTAAACACAATCGGCAGGCCGAAAAGATGCGGCGCGTTGGGCAAGACATCGCCGCGTTGCAGGGCCGTGCGGTAATCGGTGACCATCCAAAGGGGAAACTCGATGCCGAATCCCGCTAAAAGATCGCAGAAATAGCCGCTCCAACTGATCGCCACGGCCACGTTGCCGATGGCGTACTCGATGATCAGGTCCCAGCCGATAATCCACGCGATCCATTCGCCCAAGGTGGCGTATGAATAGGTGTAGGCGCTGCCGGAGATCGGCACCAGGGCGGCGAATTCCGCGTAACACAAGGCTGAAAATCCGCAGGCGAGGGCGGTAAGGCCAAATGAAAGAATCAACGCCGGACCTGCTCCGGGACGCATACCGTCTCCCGCGACCGCGGTCCCGATGGTGGCGAAGATCCCGGCCCCGATTATGGCTCCGATCCCGAACAGAACCAGGTCCACCCAGGTCAACGCCCGCTTGAGCTGGCCCTCCGTACGGGCGGAATCCGCGAGAATCCGGTCGACCGATTTGATCCGAAACAGTTTGGCCAGCATACCCAAGTCTCCAATTCAATTTATAAAAAAAATAGAGGCAATGTTTTCCTCGTTGGTGGTGAAAAGAAAGGCTCATCCGGCCGGCGGTTCTTTTCTTAAGAGCACTGACTCGCTTCTTTTCGAATTGGTCGATGAAAACCACCCCCCAAACCCCCTCTCCCTCTGGAAGAGAGCACCTCTAAAAACCCCCTTTCCCTCTAGAAGAGAACCAGGGTGAGGGCATGTTGGTAAGGCCGGAACTCGGAGTTCGTCCTCATCCCGGGGTGAATGGAATCGATTGTACCTCATCAGGCGCGCACGTCCCGGATGATTCAAAAGAAAGAGTTCCTCTTTTCCAGACTTCCCTCATCCCAATTCCACACTCTGAGACAACGGTATCATTCGCGCGCGTAGGCCCCGGGGGAGTGGGGACATTGGTAACACATCACCGGTAGTACATCAAGGGTGTGCTCTCTCCACGCGGAAGGGGAAACAAATAAGAGGGTATTTATGTGTAAAGAGTGGGCGGCCCCACTGCAACTTTTCATATGTAAAAAAACCATTTAATTTTAATTTTTATAATTTATATATAGATCATCCGGTAAGTGCATACTTTTTGGGGTTGGCCATTCCATCAAACCGTCCGGAGATAACGGCCCCGAAGTCCCTCTCTCTGGACGGGCGGATTGGATGGAGCAAGATCCTATCGCCCCGGCGGGCTTTCCTGGTATTGGGTGCAATCTCGCTTTCATTGCAGCCCAGGGTTGTAACCCTGGACCCCTTAGGCCAAAAGCATCGAAGATACGCTATTCCCGGGAGAACCTTATATTGAGTGATCGTAATCTTTATTCAGCGCGGGAAAAACCGGAAAACCGGAGAGGCGAATTGTGCCGCACTTGAGGAAAAGGAATTGTGTTAGTAATCTTCTTGTAGAAACACACCTTCACGAATCATGCTCTCCCATTTTGGTTCCACAGCGAACGGAGAGACAACCCTGGGAGGTTTTATACATGTCACGCAGAATGGTTACACTCGATGGGAACCAAGCGGCGGCCTATGTCGCTCACAAAGTCAGCGAGGTTTGCGCGATTTATCCCATCACCCCCTCCTCGAATATGGGAGAGTGGGCGGATCAATGGTCAGCCGAAGGAGTCCAAAACATCTGGGGGGTGGTGCCGCAGGTAGTGGAAATGCAGAGCGAGGGGGGAGCGGCGGGAGCGGTACACGGAGCGCTGCAGACCGGCGCGTTGACGACCACGTTCACCGCGTCCCAAGGCCTTCTGCTCATGATTCCCAACATGTTCAAGATCGCCGGCGAGTTGACCCCCACGGTGTTTCACGTTTCGGCGCGGACCGTGGCCACGCATGCGTTATCCATTTTCGGCGACCATAGCGATGTCATGAGCTGCCGCTCGACGGGATTCGGATTGATCTCTTCGGCCAGCATTCAGGAAGTGATGGACCTCGCCCTGATCGCGCATTCGGCCACCCTCAAGGCGCGGATTCCTTTTGTCCATTTCTTCGATGGATTCCGTTCCTCGCACGAAGTACAAAAAGTAGAAGAACTGACCGAAGACGACATGCGCGCCATGATCGATGAAGACTTGGTGCGCGCCCACCGCGCGCGGGCCTTGTCGCCGGACCATCCCGTGATCCGCGGCACGGCGCAAAATCCCGATGTATTCTTCCAGGCGCGGGAAACGGTCAATCCCTTCTATCTGGCCTGCCCGGGCATTGTGCAAGAGACCATGGACAAATTCGCCCGGCTTACCGGCCGCCAATATAAACTCTTCGATTACGTCGGCGCGCCCGACGCGGAGCGGGTGATCGTGTTGATGGGCTCCGGCGCGGAAGCGGCGCACGAGACGGTGGAATATTTACAGGCGCGGGGCGAAAAAGTGGGCGTGGTGAAAGTGCGGTTGTACCGCCCGTTCTCCGTGAAGCATTTCGTTCAAGAATTGCCCGCGACGGTAAAGAAAATCGGTGTGCTGGACCGCACCAAGGAACCAGGCGGGCCCGGCGAACCGCTTTACCTGGACGTGATTTCCGCGGTCAATGAGGCCATGGCGGAAGGCTACGCGCCCTTCCAGTCCGCGCCCCGCATCGTGGGCGGCCGGTATGGCTTGTCGTCCAAGGAATTCACCCCGGCGATGATCAAAGGCGTGTTCGACAATCTCGCGCAGGACCGCCCCAAAAACCATTTTACCGTGGGCATTGTGGATGACGTTACCCAAAGCAGTTTGGAATACGATCCGAACTTCATCATCGAAAGCGACGATGTGGTGCGCGGCATGTTCTTCGGCCTGGGCTCGGACGGCACCGTCGGAGCCAACAAGAACTCGATCAAGATCATCGGGGAAGATACACCCAACTTTGCCCAAGGGTATTTCGTGTACGATTCGAAAAAAGCGGGTTCGGTCACCGTTTCGCACCTCCGTTTCGGACCACGCCCGATCCGTTCGACTTACCTCTTGACCTCCGCCAACTTCATCGGCTGCCATCAGTTCGTGTTCTTGGAAAAATACGACATGCTCGAGAAAGCGGTGGAAGGGGCGGTCTTCCTGCTCAACAGCCCCTACGGTCCCGATGAAGTGTGGGACAAGATCCCCCGCCGGGTGCAGGAGCAAATCATCCAGAAAAAAATCAAGTTCTACGTGATCGATGCCTACAAGGTGGCGCGTGAAACGGGCATGGGCGTGCGCATCAACACGATCATGCAGACCTGCTTCTTCGCCATTTCCGGCGTGCTGCCCAAGGACGAGGCGATCGCCGCCATTAAAAACACGATCAAGAAAACCTACGGCGCCAAGGGCGATGAGATCGTCCAGAAAAATTTTGAAGCCGTAGACAAATCCTTGGCCGGCCTCTTCGAAGTGAAAGTGCCCGCCCAAGCCACCAGCACCATCGAAATCCCCCCCACGGTATCGCCCAAAGCTCCCCAATTCGTGCAGGAAGTCACCGCCAAGATCATCGCCGGCAAGGGTGACGAGTTGCCGGTCAGCAAATTCCCGGTGGATGGCACCTTCATGACGGGGACCTCCCGCTGGGAAAAACGGAACATCGCGCTGGAAATCCCCGTGTGGGATGAAACCGTGTGCATCCAGTGCGCCAAATGCGCCATGGTTTGCCCGCACGCCGCCATCCGGATCAAAATCTATGATCCCAAGTACCTGGCTAACGCCCCGGCCACGTTCAAGGCGGTCGATGCCCGGGGCCGCGAATTCGAAGGGATGAAGTTCACCCTCCAAGTCGCCCCCGAAGATTGTACCGGCTGCGGCGCGTGTGTTCACATCTGCCCCGCCAAGAACAAGCAGGAACCCAAACTGAAGGCCATCAACATGAAGCCTCAGGAGCCGCTGCGGGTGCCCGAGCGGGAAAACTTCGACTTCTTCCTCGAAATTCCCGATATGGACCGCAGCCAGGTGAAGATCAACACCATCAAAGGTTCACAATTGCTAACTCCCCTGTTCGAATTCTCCGGCGCGTGCGCCGGCTGCGGCGAAACTCCTTACGTATTGCTGCTCAGCCAGCTCTTCGGCGACCGGGCCATCATCGCCAATGCCACGGGCTGCTCATCCATCTACGGCGGCAACCTTCCCACCACCCCGTGGACGGTGAACCGGGAAGGGCGCGGCCCGGCATGGTCCAACTCCCTCTTCGAAGACAACGCCGAGTTCGGATTCGGATTCCGCCTGACCCTGGATAAGTTGAACGAGTACGCCCGGATTCTGCTGAAGAAATTAGCGCCCCAAATCGGCGATGAATTGGTCATGGGCTTGCTCACCGCCGACCAATCGACCGAGGCCGGCATTCAGGAACAACGGAACCGGGTGGCCGCCCTCAAGGCCAAACTGGAATCCTTGAATGGCTCAAGTGAGGTGAAGAATCTGCGGAGCATCGCCGATTACTTGGTGAAGAAGAGCGTGTGGATCGTGGGCGGCGACGGCTGGGCGTATGATATCGGATACGGCGGACTGGACCATGTGCTGGCGTCCGGCCGGAACGTGAACGTGCTGGTGCTCGACACGGAAGTGTATTCCAACACCGGCGGGCAGATGTCCAAAGCCACGCCGCTCGGCGCGGTGGCCAAATTCGCGGCCGGCGGCAAACCGATCGCCAAGAAAGACCTGGGGATGATCGCCATGTCGTACGGCAGCATCTTCGTGGCCAAGGTGGCCATGGGCGCCAACGACCTGCAATGCGTGAAGGCCTTCCTGGAAGCGGAAGCGTACGACGGGCCTTCGCTGATTCTGGCCTATTCGCACTGCATCGCCCACGGCATCAACATGCGCACCGGCTACGACACCCAGAAAGCGGCGGTGGAAAGCGGCCATTGGCCTCTCTTCCGCTACAATCCCGATCTGGCCAAACAGGGGCAGAATCCCTTGCAACTCGATTCCAAGGATCCCAGGATTTCATATCAGGACTTTGCCTATCAGCAGACGCGGTTCAAGATGCTGACCAAGAGCAATCCGGAAGAATCCAAGCGGCTGATCGAATTGGGCCAGAAAGAAATCACCAACCGGTGGCATCTCTACCGCCAGTTGGAAGCCATGACCTACGGACCGGCGGACTGACCGGGCATCCCAATAGTAGAGGAACGGATACGGCGTATTTCTGCCGTAAAGACGGGGAAAGGAATATCAACCATGGACTTGAAGACTCAGTATCTCGGACTTTCCTTGAAAAACCCGATCGTCCCGTCGGCTTCTCCCTTGTCGCGGGAAATCGATACGATCAAAAAACTCGAAGACGCGGGCGCGGCGGCGGTGGTGATGTACTCGCTGTTCGAAGAACAATTGGTGTTCGAACAAAAAGAAATGCATCATTTCCTCATCCAAGGCACCGAAAGCTATGCCGAGGCGGTTTCTTATTTCCCCGAACCGGGGGATTTCCGGCTGGGGCCGGATGAGTACCTCGAACATATCCGCAAAGCCAAAGACGCGGTGGACATTCCCGTGATCGGCAGCCTGAACGGCGTTTCCACCGGCGGCTGGATTGACTACGCCCAAAAGATGCAACAGGCGGGGGCGGATGCCCTGGAACTCAATGTGTACTACATCCCCACGGATTCCAATCTCACCGCGCAAGACGTGGAAGGGATCTACGTCGATGTGCTGGCCGCGGTGAAGAAATCGGTGACCATTCCCGTCTCCGTAAAACTCAGCCCCTATTTCACGTCTCTGCCCAACATGGCGCGGCGGCTGCAGGAAGCGGGCGCGGACGGCTTGGTGCTGTTCAACCGCTTCTATCAGCCGGACCTCGATATCGAGAGTCTCGAAGTGGTCCCTAACCTATTGCTGAGCACGCCGCAGGAAATGCGGCTGCCTCTGCGGTGGATCGCCATCCTGTACGGCCGCGTGCAACTCGATCTGGCGGCCACGACGGGTATCCACTCGGCTGAGGATGTCGCCAAAATGCTCATGGCCGGCGCCACGGTGACCATGATGTGCTCGGCGCTCCTGCGCCACGGCGTGGGGCGGATCACCGAAGTCTTGAACGACCTGCGCGCCTGGATGCAGGAACACGATTACGAATCCGTTCAGATCATGCGGGGCAGCCTCAGCCAAAAATCCTGTCCTGAACCAGCCGCCTTCGAGCGGGCCAACTACATGAAGGTGCTGAACAGTTACGTCTAAACTGTCCCGGCCACGGGAATCATAAAAA
>ERZ795045.642-NODE-642-length-43257-cov-28.199991_pt1 | contig 43257 bp, 43 predicted proteins | sample MGYA00375129_ERZ795045 | MGnify/ENA primary metagenome ERZ795045 (study PRJEB30174, sample SAMN05720166) | activated sludge metagenome | isolation source: anaerobic digester from wastewater treatment plant | place: Japan | collected 2015-05-15 ...
GATGCTCTCTACAAGATAGAAGATGCAGACTACAAAGAGGTCATGCTCGTTGCTGGGTTAAACAATAAGAACGTTGTCCAGTACATTGACGTGGCACATATCGGAACTGCAAGCTACAGTCCAGCATCAATGCGAGACTTGTTCAGAAAAGCTATCATAGCAGGCGCAGTACGCGTAATCGTTGCTCACAACCACCCTTCCGGAGAAACCGAAATGTCTCCCGAGGATGTCGCTGTTACAAAAAAGCTTGTCGAGGCTGGAAAAATCGTTGACGTTGAGGTGCTCGACCACATTATCTTGACCAGAGATGGACACCTGTCTGTCCGAGAAACGACAGGGATATGGGGTGAAACTCGTTAGCATATAGGAGATCGGTCATGTTAGAAGTTCCGGCAGTAATCGCTGCGACAGATACCAACCACTTTCATCTAATGCAGGGCGGAGAGATCAAAACAGTACCCTTTCCGTCAAAGCCATATGAGTGGTCTTTGGACGCTTCAGAAGAAGCTGAAGAGATGTACGTTATCGGAATGGGATGGCAGAAGGTTGGTAAGAAGTACTACGGGAAAACGCCAACAGAGCGGGTAGGTGCTGGAAGAGGTGAACGAGTAAAGCACGACTTCATAACACAGCTACTTCTCGATGACCCCGACTTTTTTCCAAAACACTCGAATAAAGCCGACCCATTCGTAGTGTTCCTAGATATTGAAACAACATCATCAGATGGTCACAAGTCGTCGCCCGATAGGGACGAGATCATATCGGCTCAGCTAAAGTACAGCAATAGTGAACCCATAATCCTTGAGGTAACGTCACAGTACTCTGAGAAGGACCTTCTCAAGGAGCTCGTGTGGCTCGTTCATAAGGACCCTAAGACAGGTCTATATCCCGACTACATTGTCGGTTTTTTTGTAAATCGCTTTGATATTCCATTCATCTACAAGCGTATGGTTCACTATCACATGGTGAATGAGATATCTAAGATAGGGAGAGTACACCAAGTAGGTCACCAGGTTGGAGCATACTATTACCAGAGCTCCCTTGATCCAATCAGAAGAATAGGGGAGAACATGACGTCACTCTCAACAGGGATTTACGGCTTCGATTTATCACTACAGACACGAAGCGACGTAACCCTCAGCCATCTCCCGAGGAAAGGACTGAAGCAGGTTGTCGCCCACTATGGTCATCAGCCATATGATATTCCGGACTGGGCTAAGCGTGACATGGCTTCATTTAGAGCAAAGTACCCTGACAAGTTTATGAAGTATATCTTATCAGATATAGAGGCAACAGAGTTCCTTTACCGAGTTTATGAGCCAGCACTCATTGCCAGCTCTAATATGCTTGGCATACCCATTATGGTTGCCCAGCGAGCATCGCACGGATTCAGGTCGACAATCGCCTTATATCGTAAAGAGCGGAGCCGGAAGTATATCGGCCTTTTCCCGAATGCTGAGCGGTACGCTGCTCTCTACTCAAGAGCACCCAAGTATCAGGGTGCACTCGTTGGGTGCACCCGCAAAGGATACTTCGATAAAACGATCTATGTTGACTGTAAGAGCATGTACCCTAACATCATGCACGATTTCAATATATCTCCAGATAAGTATACGTTTGAGGGGGTTGTTGACTATACAGGAGAAGAGAAAGAAGAGTACCTCTTCGGAGATGTTACGATGAGAGAGATACGAGTCGAGCCTCTTGAAGACGGGAGAAAGAGAGTATACATTCCTGATGACAACTACGGTGCCTACCTTGTCTTTGTGTGCGACTTCGAGAATGATGGATACATACGTGAGCTCATCTCGGAGCTTAACGCAAAGCGAGACCACTTCAAGAGAGAGGCTAAGAAGTACTATAAGAAGTACCTGGAATCGAACAAAACCGATGCTGAAGCGTATGCAAACTACCTCATGTACAACTCATATCAGAACGAGGCGAAGATTATCAATAACACCATCTATGGGATACAGGGAGATAAGTCCAATAAGCATGGCGACCTTCCAGCTGCAGTCTTTGTAACCGCCATCGGTCGATGGATCATGGGCACCATGGTTCGGTACTTCGGTGACGCTGTCCTCGAAATAGACACCGATGGATTGTTACTTGACAGGTCAAAAGAGCTAGGAAGCATCGAGGAGATAAATCGTGTGCTTCGCAACCAGATCAGGGAGAAGTTTGGTATCCCCGAGGAAAAAATGCGGTTCATGCTCGAGTTCGAAGGTGGGGGCTCAATATACCTGTACAAGGCGAAGAACTACCTGCTGAGGAAAGACGAAGACAATAGCCTCACCATCAAGGGGTCTTCGTTCAAGGGATATGACAAGGCGAAGGTCATCCGCGAGGCTGTAGAGGTTATGGCAAACGCTATCATGTATAAGACTATGAGCTATGAAGAGGCAGTAAAGTCGGTAACAAATCTTCGAGGACGGAGCATCGAAGACTTCCTGTTCGTCAAGACAGTACGGAAGTTGCCAGCTGAGTATAAGGACTTCGACAACATGCACCATGTCCTATACGGATTCGATCGGGAAGGTAAGAGCAAGCGGGAAATTGTGAGGACAATGAAAGAACGATTGCTTGCATGGGTTGAGTCCAAAGTCAGTTCAGACAAGCGAAGAGTAGAGATCAATAAGTCTATCAGACACGCTCAGACAGAAGAGGAACTGATCGCGATATCGGCAATGTTTTCTGGTACTGGTAGTAAGCGTGATATTACAAAAGCCCCGGTTATGTTACAGATCTCGTTTGACATGATAAAGCGTGGGAGAGCAGTTGAGATCGATGATGTCTTTGAGTTCTACTGGACGCTGACTCCATCGCGCTACACACTTGCTGAAGATATGAACGAATCTACCCAGCTTGATTATGAACGCTACCTTAAGGAGATTATGCGTGCGATTGACAGGTTCAAGTACGCTGATCCGAACTATACCGCGTCGCTGTTATTCGATGAAGTACCAGATGAGGCAGAGTACTATGTCGACAGCAACGGCGGATTTTCAAACAGTGACGAAGAAGAAGAAACAGAAGAGGAGGAATAGTCATGAGAATAGCTGAACTCACAACACCGTTCCTGAGGTTCATACCAAAGGGAGAGAGCCCGGAACATGCATACTTTACTCTTGACGGCGGGAAGCTCATCTACAGTGGAACCCGTGCGTTCTGTGTACTTGAGCCATTTCTGCCAGGTGTAAGTGCAACACTGACATACAAGGACATTCAGAGTGTCAGTATGCTCGACTCACCCCAGGTCACCAGGGATGGGCATGAGCTGACTTTCAAGGATAGCAAGACAAACTGGAAGATCTACGCAGCAGTGCCGACACCAGGAACATTTCAACTGCTCGAGCTACCTCAGTCGTTAACATTCTCGAAGGTAAGTGACTCTTTCAGACGTGCACTGACGCTATGTGGAATGAAAGCAGGAGACATTAGTGTTGATGCATACAATTACAATGGCAAGGGGTATATAGCGGCTATATCGCAGTCAATAGCAATGTCTCTATCGTCTGATGACACTACCACTGAGCTGAACATATCGACCATGGGTGATATTATATCAGCGGCGATAGCGATGAACTCAGAAGTGGCAACACAGAAGAATATGATGTACTTCAAAACCACGCTCAAGGGTGGTGAGACGATAACATCAGCTGTCAAGTTCAACAATGCACATGTCATGGATAAGGCAAAAGAACTTATCTACAAGCTCCACAACGGGGATCTTGAGACAGATCTCATTGTAAGTGCAGAGATACCCTATGACGAGTTACGCGAGACCGTAGGCATCGTCGAGCGCATGGATAACCCAACTAGTATGGTCATGGAAATAGGTAACAATGTTGCAAAGGTAACCGTAGCAGAGATGCATGGAAGAGAGTTTACAAGAACAATGCAAGCAGCAACAAGCACAAACGCAATCACATTCCAGAGCAGGCTGTTAAACTCAAAAGTGTTGCAGTTTCTCTCAGGAGCATCAACGACCAAAACAAGTGACCTGGCAATCAGAATCAATGTTATGCCCAAGAGCAGATATCTCGTCCTAAGACCGGTGGTTAGTGGGAAGATCATGAACGATTGTGCTGTTATGACAAGGGTGCAGTTATGAACCTGACAATTATACGAGCTGTCCCTGGAGCAGGAAAGACCACGTATATAGTCAATGAGATCATACGAGACCTGGCATCAGGGACGAAAGCAAAGCGCATTTGCGCTACGACATTCTCTAACGCAGCGGCTGATGAGTTGCGAAGACGAGTAGGATCGAAAGACGTTGCCATTCACACCCTCTGTTCACTGGCTGGGACAATCGTCGCTAGGAAGAAAAAGAGTCTTGGGAAAATGACATACTCACAGACACTCCTTGAAGCCGCACAACTTGTCGATGGAATGCAGAAGAATCTGTTCGACGTTGTCTATATAGACGAAGCCCAGGACCTTGACTACTATCAATTTATGTTTGCGAGAAGCTTGGTGAACAAATGCGATAGGGCGCTTGTAGTTGGAGACCCCATGCAATCTATCTATGAGTTCGGGAACAGTGACTCAGGTTACATGTTCAGGCTGGCTGACAACTTCTCAGAGATGCAGATGCTCGATACACATAGGCTGTCAAAAGCTGTAACGGACTTTGTTATGTCGATAACCCGCTACCCTATCAGAACAACGCGTTCTACAACAGGTTCCGTATTGCTCGTAGATAGCATATCTGAGACAGTGGCAAAACTGCGGCAGAAGCGGCAGTCGACGGTAGGTGTCATATTCAGAACTAACCACGAAGTGCTTGAATTTGTCAAGCAGCTATCAGATAAAGGAGTACCATGCAACTATCAAATATCTGGGTTTACTACTCCGGTAGCTACCACGGTGATGAAGCTGCTTCTCGATGACGGCATATCCGATTGGGAGCTCTTTAAAACGGTTTTGACAGCAAGCTCAGTAGTGAGCCAGCGAACCATTAATCAGCTGAAAGGCGTGTTGACTTTTGGAGAGCCAACGACTCGAAAGCTTCTTGAAAAGCTCGGTACTGAGATTGGTCCAAACATTACAAGTGAAGCGAGGGTAGCAATCACAGCAATGCTCAGGCTGCTCGACAGCATCGATGACAACGCACGTAAGTCTATCGAAGAGCGGGTAGACAACGTTTACATGCAAGCAAGCGAGATCATGGATCAGACCGCAGTCGATAGAGAGGCAGCAGTGTCAGCAGCATTAGAGTATATAAAGAACGGCACACGCCCAGTCATCCGTGTGTCGAAAGGAAGCAAGCTCACAGTCCTGACGGCTCATGCATCAAAAGGGCTTGAGTTCGACAGAGTTGTTCTGTCTCTGGAACGATTCGACGTCTATGACGATCTGAAAGTGTTCTATGTTGCCACAACGCGAGCAAGAGATGAACTGTACCTTTATGTACCAGACTGTGCTCGCGAACGTTCACAATGGAATCTGATAGACGCTGTGCTCAACGAATTCGGCTATATCTAGAGGAGGAAAAATGGACTTATACAACAAGTACAGACCAACGAAGTTTGAGGACCTGTTTCCAACATCGCCGATTATACAGGCATTACCGGCACTGGTGAATCGTGTCCTGAACGGTGATGATGATGCTATCCCAAAGGCCATGCTTTTCTACAGCGAAGAGTACGGGACAGGAAAGACAACTACCGCGCGACTGCTTGCCTCAGAACTCAACCCGAACCTGACAGACGAGGAACGGGAAAAGCTTCTCCGTGGTGAGGATGTTACTGTATGTAGAGCTATCAATGGTGCTCGTTTCAGAAAGATTGACGACATGAGTGCGATTGACGAGGAGATCAAGTACCTGAGAGACCCGCTCATCCCATCGCGGTTCTTCTACATCATCGATGAAGCTCATAAGATAACGAATGACGCACAGGACTTATTACTGAAGACTATCGAGGACCTCGGCTCATCGCCAGTATACATTATCCTTACTTCAAGTGACTACTCGAAGAACAATAGCGCATTACTGACTCGAGTACAAAAGTACTTCTTCAGGTCACTGAACGAGAATGAACTGATTGATCTTGTCAAGGACGTAGCAGTCAAAGAGTCATTTAAGATTGACGATGATACTGCGAGAAAGATAGCTATCCTCTCCGAGGGGAGCGCACGAAATGCGCTGTCGTGGTTGAGTCAATACATGCTAACTCGTTCACTTGGAACCGGTATATATGATGAGGCAACAGAACCTATCGAGGACGCTCGCCGAGTTGTTTCCCTCTTTGCTGATATGTGCGACTCTTCAACAGTGACGTGGAGAATGATTATCAATGAAGCAAGAAAAGCAATGAACAGGATGCGAACTGACGAAGTCAGGGTAGAGATGCTCAAGGCAGCTATAGGCTTGCTCGATAGGCCGCCTCGAATCAAAAACCCTGACATGTTCAGGAAGATCATGGGCATCCTCATAGAAGCTCTCATGCAACCAGTTTCATACCCAGAAAAGACGTACCTCTCAGCTATGCTATACTTGGTATATACAAAGATTAAAGATATGTGAGAGGTATGAGATTATGTTTATACGCATAGACGATGACTATATCTGTTCAGGGCATCCGGAGCAAGCAGATTTTGACCTCGCGGCGAAAACCATCCGTGAGCTCAAAAAGAAAGATAGGACGCTCTCCATGATTCTCCAGTACATTATTGATAGCGCTGCAGACCAGTACATATCCGAAAACTTTCACCAACATGCGCCACACTTGCTTTACTTTTTCAGGAAGTGTGGTACTGACAACGAGGAAGTTCTCTTCTTGGGATTCGTAGAACAGAAGAAACCGTACCTTAAGTGCAGAAACAGCCAGTGTGAAGATAGCCAGCTTGTCGGCTCGTGCCCACTCATGCAGTGCCCCGACTGCGGTCGGACATATTTTATCGAGGTTGGCAACCTGAGTAACACTATGTGTCAGCGATGTGCAGCACACGACCGTGAGTGTACAGAACAGCGACGAAGACTTGCGTACCGTCTCTTCTTCATATGGGAGGAGGAATAATGTCTGAGGTAGAAACAAAGGAACTGTTTGATTTTGAGTCAGAGAATGAGGACAGGCTTGTTGTCACTCCAGCTGAGATACACAGGACAACAGAGACTGCAGGAATCAAGATGACGTCACGGAACATTCTCGTGTTTGTGAACGAATATGGTCGTCCAACACCAATCCTCATAGTTGCACAGTGCGAACTGGACGGCATAGAGTACGGAGCGCTTTATGACACAACGACAGGAAAGCGATATGTCGTTGAGCTCATCAAGCAGAACGGGGTTGTAAAAGAGTTCCGCGACCTGGTCAGCGAGTTTCAGGACGAAGAGTGGGGAGTTATTACAAACTACTTTCTGCGCGAAAAGGTGTTCGATGTTCATCGGATCAATGAATGGATACGCTCTCAACGTACCCGCCACTCTCTCAGCATGGGTAAGTACCGCATTCCAGGTATAATGTTAAAGAGAGTACACGAAAAGTCCAGGTACCGTAAAGAACATAAAGGAGGGGAATGATAGTATGAACACAGCACTCATAACTGGGATTCGTGGTCAGGACGCATGTATGTTGACAAAACTGCTCGTGGACCACGGCTATACAGTCTATGGAATTGACAGGAGAAGTGGCGAAGCATCATACTGGCGGCTTCGCGAAGAAGGTGTTCTCGATAGTGTTTCTGTCATCTACGCGGATCTGACCGAGTATCATGCTGTCAAGCGAGCACTTGAGCAGGTACGACCAGATCTTCTGTTCAACCTGGCAGCACAATCGTTTGTTCAAGCATCGTTTAATAACCCATTTACAACATTAAACGTTAACACTATTGGCCTTATGAACATACTCGAGGCTGTTAGAGAGCTGAAGCTCGGGACAAGAATCTACCAGGCATCAACGAGCGAACTCTTTGGGAAGCCGCTGCAGGTACCACAGTCAGAAACAACCCCGTTTTACCCACGTAGTCCATATGGAGTCTCGAAACTAGCTGCACACTGGATGGCGGTAAACTATCGAGAGGCTTATAACATGTTCTGCAGCTGCGGGATCCTCTTCAATCACGAGAGCGAGTATCGTGGTGAGGAGTTCCTGACACGAAAGGTGACAAAAGGAGTTGCTGAATTCGTAACAGGAAAGAGAACAGAACCAATTCAGGTAGGAAACCTTGAATCATGCAGAGACTGGGGCTATGCCAGGGACTATGTTGAGGCAATGTACCTGATGCTCACTGCAGACTCACCTGAGGATTTTGTCATCGCAACGGGCAAGACATACTCAGTAAAAGATTTCATAACACTTGCATTCGCGGCAGGCAACATTCCCATTGAGTGGGGGGAAGATGAAGGATTGCCGGTTGCAGTGAATGCCCAACATGGCATTGTTGTCCGAACATCTCCGGAGTTCTATAGACCAGCAGAGGTTGACTTACTTCTCGGGGATCCAGCCAAGGCGCGGGAGAGGCTCGGATGGTCGGCTTCGCACTCGCTAGAGGAACTGATTGATATCATGGTATCGAAGGACATAGCACGACTGAAAATGGAGGAAAGACGATGTCACTAGTTGTAAACATTAATGGACCACTTAATGAGACCGGGTACGGTATAGCATTCTCCGGCATCGTCAGCGCACTGAAAGATCGTACAGACGTTGTAGTCAACGGGCCACAAGATGGATTCGATCCTTCGGCTGATATAGGTATACTCGTATACTTACCAGCAACTGCATGTAGACCAGGTGTTGTACCTCTGGGGAGAAAACGGGCCGTGTTTTCGATGATAGAAGCAGAGTCACTTCCAGAGACGTGGGTATTAGGATGCCATATGGTAGATCATATCATCGTCCCATCATCACATTCACGTGAGGTGTTTGCACGGTGTCAGAAGCGACCAGTATCTGTCTGCCCGCTCCCGGTTCGGGAAGTGTTTTTTGACCCTAAGCGAAGGGGGGTAAGGGACGGAAAAGTACGGCTACTCCAGAGCGGTGCAGCTACCGGAAGAAAAAACCCTGTGGTTCTATATAATGCGTTCACACGTGCATACAGTACGCGAAAGGACGTGGAGCTCCTGATTAGGTTCTCAAGTGGGAACGATATAGTTCAGTTAAAATCAACCAGTAACTGCGTGGTTACCTGTCAAGACCTAAGGCCAGATGCAGTGCGAGGGCTGTATCATAAGCACGACTGCTTTGTCTACCCATCTTCAGGAGAGGGGTTTTGTTACCCTGTCCTGGAAGCAGCTGCGACCGGAATGCCAGTTATAACTACTAACTGCACTGCTATGAAGGATTATATTGACATACTGGGGATGATTCCTATCAGTATTAGTAACCAACCGATACTATCATCATACCCACCCCACGGTGAAAGAAGTGTGATGTTCGCAGTGACTGAAGAAGCTATCATTAACGCAATCGATGAAGCCCTCGAAAACTTTGAGGCTATCAGTGAACGAGCGTATGAAAGAGCACCACTCGTTGCAGAGCTCTATGGTAGGAAAGCTGTGGCAGAACGGCTTGTACGTGTTATCGAAGAAATCTTAAATGGCACCGAGTCGAGAAAAGCTTGCTGAGCTCGTGTGGCGATGTAAGGGAATGGGTCTTGAGCCTTCTGAGTCTCTGATCTTGGCACTCCTGGAATCGTTAAGAACGACAACCTGGTCTATTGCTGACCCGTTACGGAAGAAGAATGCTACTGCTATCAGGACAATCAAGGCGTTTGAAAGAGTGGGCATCAACATTAAGCTCTTGTATACTATTCCGCGGAATGACCGCCACGCTCTCGCCCTCGAGGCAACATATCTAGCTATTGTATCGTTCTTCAACGGAAGCGAGCATACAAGTTTATGGAGAGCGGTCTCTCGATCAGCGCCTCGTCGATTTGCCACGATGATAGCTGAACTCCTCCCCCCAAGTGACGTTGATCTCTGGGGACTACTGAGATATCCTCAGTGGATCAATGAGGTTAACGAGAATGCTCCAGAGGAGCTTCCCTCATCTCCTCATTTGTACCTTTCCTCTATACGTAGGCATGGAATGACCGCCATTCAAAGAATGTATCCATCACTCAAGCGAGAGCATCTGTACTTTCTGTTTGAGCGTCTTGAGCGGCAGCTTTCGAGATAACGAGATAGTCCCTGTCAAACTCGTCTGAAATATCTACGACCTCGTCGTAAACTTTACAGACAATCGTACGCTTGAACATCTTCTCTACAGTGACCTTTGCAGGCGGGCGCAATCGTAACTCAAGCCTTGATATATCAACAAGCTCAATATCGTCTATGCTAGCAACAGCGCATTTATTGCCGTCGTGGGCCTTAAAGACTATAATTGATCCATTGATAGCTTTGGTGCCAACCACGCGTGGGACGAAGAAGTAAACACTATCGCTATCACGCGTGTCGTCATAGTATGCCTTCGTGTCGTCATAGTATGCCTTAACCCGATAGACCCCTGCCACGGTAGCCTCCTTACAGTTTCATGAACGAGTGTATGAACGATGCTGCTGTTGCAACGCTGCATCCCAGCACAATAGCGTCTATCAATAGGCAATCACAAACACTCAACCCGGGGTTCGGGAACATGAATGATGCAACGAAACCTACCCAAAACCCGATGCACATTGGGCAGTAGAGAAGCTTGCTCACATACCGCTCAGTGGTACCGCTAACTCTATCAACGATCCACTGCTTAATATCGTCAAATATGCTTCCTGCAGCCAGTACGATAGCCACGCTTGCATACATATAGATAAGTAACCAACTCATAAACACCCCTCTCTACAGTGTCTTACCGGCGGAAATAGATACCGCTGGTTAATCGCCAATGGAGAGCGTCGTCTTGGCTGCGACTGGAACGACCTTACAGTATCTGACATTTTCTGCTCCATGATTGTTGATATTCTTCTGAATAGCCTCCGCTATCAGCTCCTTTTCAGTTGCTGGATCTATTTCATCCAGCTCAACTATATATGGTTTACCATTCTTGTTAATCAGTATGAAATGAACGTCAGGCGTTTTCATGCTCTCCTCCCTGTTCCTGTACTTGCTTTTCAGCCTCCTTCATAGACTTGATATCAAGCCACTTCGATTTCTCTTCCTCAATGAGCATCGAAAGAGCTTTATCAAGCTTGCTATAGAGCTCCTTTGACGTCGCGCGGTAGTCATTCTTGACCATCATCCCGACACTGACTTCTCGCTTGACCCCACCTATGCTGATTGATTCTTGCCTAGTGATCCAGAGTGAGTCAACCCAGATAGTTCCTCGTTGTTCGTCTGACATAGTATACCTCCTATATGTCTGACACGTCGAGCGTCTTTCGTGTCAGATATTCTGGACCTCTTAAGATTGAGTCAATCTCATTAAAGAGTTCCTGGTTTTCCAGAAGCGTCTTGATCGCCTCAACCTTGCCGGATCCGATAGTCTCGCCTTTGTACTTGTAATATGAGCCGCTTCTGGTAATCAAGTTCAACTTCTCAGCTGTATGTAAAAGGCTTGCTGCAGGAGTCTTAGAAGCATCGTAGTACATGATAATCTCTTCCTCACCGAGCGGAGACTCGACCTTGTTTTTTACCCCTCTCACCCTCACGATGTTTGCATAGGCTTCTGAGCCACTTTTAAGGACTTCTTTCCTGCGGAGTTCAAGTCGAAGTGACGTGTAGAACCTCAGTGCGTTGCCCCCAGTCGTAACCTCGCTTGGCCCATATGCGCTAGCCGTTGACCGTATCTGATTGGTGAATATGAGAGTTCTGTTCTGCTTACCTATCACTGGAGTAACTTTTCTCAGGAACTTTGACATAAGTCTGGCCTGGAGTGCGATAGTTGAATCTTCCATCTTCGACTCTATCTCAGCAGTCGGAACAAGACCAGCTACAGAATCGATGCACATCAGCTCAGCTCCGTTGGCAAGTGCATCATATGCAATGTCAAGAGCCTCCTCACCAGATGATGGATTAGAGATGATAATGTCATCACTGATGCCACATGTCTTTAACCGTTCCCTTGTCAGGGTAAACTCTGTGTCGATGATAACTATGGGAGCAATGCCTCTCTTCTCGGCACTGGCAACTATATGGAGCATCAGAGTTGTCTTACCAGAACTCTCTGGACCGTATATCTCAGTGACTCTCCCACGTGGAATTCCACCGATCCTAGTAACCCGATCGACGCCAATAATGCCAGATGGAATTGGTTCAACCACATCGGGAATAATTCCTTCGCTCAGCCTCTTTATAGCGCCTTCGCCATACTTCTTCGAAGCGTTAGCAAGAAACTCTTCGAAACGTGTCATACGATCATCATCCTGTTTCTCGATAATCGGTATTGCTTCTTTCTTTTTAGCCATTGATAACCCCTTTTCTAACAATATCTACACACGCTGAGACGACTTTGTCTACTGGTTGTGTCGCATCAACGGTGACAAGGTAACCGGCACGTGAAAGCTCGTCGTAGCCGGATATCACAGATTCCAGAACTCTTGGATCCTTGTCAAGCCTATTTATATTAGTACGTGATGACAGCCGCTCCAGTGCTGTAGAGATATCGACCCGTAAGTAGATAGCTATGTCGGGAAAGCATACGCCAAGTGAAGACGCAAGGTCTCTGATTCTGTCTCTCCCAAGTCCGCTGAGCACTGGCTGATAGACGAGTGTCGAGTGAATATAACGATCGAAAATCCATACACCACCTACCGGGTACACGTAGAGTGATAAAAAGCTATACATATCGAGCAAGAAGAGTTCAAGGAGGTCCTCCCCCTGCACAACGTCATTGCCAGTAAGATAGTCATGGATCAGCCTCCCTGGTGCGGTACTCCTTGTGGGAAAGTGAGCAAACATAGCATCGTGGAAGTGCTCACGTAACTGGTCGATCACAGTTGACTTCCCGCACCCATCGACCCCTTCAATAGCAACGATATATGGTCTACCCATAGTCCCTCCTTATAGTGTATACTTGTTCATATAGTATATACGAGGTGATAATATGGCATTTGAAGCAACTGTCATAGTCGTTCAATCAGAGTCATACAGTTGTAAAACTATCATGGACCAGGTTATCTACGCTCTCAACCCAGCTCTTGCTATAGTAGGTCTTACGGTCGGGGACACGTTAAGCATTCGCGAGTACTTGGAGAACACCAAGAGCACGCGCATCCCGAGATACATACGAGTCGTTGAAAAGCGTTCGACTGGCGAAGATACGAAAAAGATTCAAATCGACAGCGATCCATACGAGGATGGGATTTTCGTAACTCCTACTCACACACTCGTATGCAGTTGTGAAACGCGGTCGGTTTCCGGTGAACGCCTCGTAGCAACATGGATAAACTTCTCAAAGCTCCTGGTATCACATGTTCCAGCAATAGAAGATGTCCCATTCACCGTTGCAAACATCTTGTCGTCCAGGATTGGAAAGCCAGTACATGTACTCCATGCAACCTCGCGGTCACGATCGGAAGACCGCTACGCTATCTACGTCAACGGCAAGAATGCGAACCCACTCCACGGTAAGGGAGCGCTGACAAATGTCAAGAACATCTATGGCATTGACATTAACACGGTCATGGATGCAATTGACCAATGCCTTGCCATCGTCTTTGCACCCTACGATATCATTGACGCAAAAGCCCAGCTCGAAAAGCACAAAGAGCGCATCCTTGAGTTTGAAAAGAACGCAGAAAACCTTGTCATCAAGGACAAGCAGGACGGCTCAAACATGGTTGATAAGTTCAGGAAAGAGAACGAGCTCATCCTATCCTCGCTGCAGACAAGGTATGATACGCTTGTCAAGGCCCTCCATATGGACCCCAATGGGACTGTTATAGCGTTCAAGCTTGCACGGTACCACACCGCCCAGGCAGACCCCCGAGAGTCATTTTTTGGGATCAGGAGATAGCGGCGGCAACCCAAGCTGTTTCTGGTACGCCTTGAGCGTTTCCCGCTTTGACTGTTCGTCGCCAACATCAAAAACCAGGTGATTATCGTCGTCTCTACTCACCCCAACGGCAGGGCCAATTACCTCGCTTTTTACCTGGGTGCTAGCCTGTGTAGGTTGCTTCTGCTTCTGTTCAGGAAACCCTATTCCCTCCATCTTTTCATCAGCACGGCCAGTGTTGTTCTGGTACTTCCCCGGCCCAAGGATGGTTCCAAACTTCTTGAACACGGGCTCGGTCATCGTCATGCCATAGGGGCTGAGCGCATAGTTGTCGATGTATGTCATAGGTCCATGTGACATGAACAGGACTTTTGTAAACCCACGCTCATAGAGAAATTTGTGCATCGGCTCTCCGCCGAACAACTTGGGGCCAGGCTTGATGCGAAACACAATGATTCGGTACTGTGGCGCATCGCTCGGGTGGCAGTATATAAGCCCAAAGCTTCCCCGTATAAGCTCCTTTTGCTCAAAGTGCTTGCGGGCATATGCGTCAGCCTTAATAGCCCAACGGTACCGATCACCACCGCTCCAACCATACTTGTTAAAGCGCCCCGTCTTGGAGACCTGGAGACCCTTGGTTCCCACAGCGCATGAGACAAGGAGAACTGTCAGGAGAAACAAAACTCTCTTATGCATAAAACACCTCCACGCAGTAGATGTGCCTGCTACCGTTTATTAGGATAATCATGCTAGCAACTGTCAAGCTCTTTGCGTATAGGATACTCAACTCTTCCAGAGCTAACCACTACCGTTTCAGAAAAGAGGTGTTATAATGGTAGGGGAACAACTACCTAACAGGGAGAAGCGATATGCCCCAGGAACTTACTATCAGCTCGCTTGGTCAGTTAACAAGTGGGAGATTTCAAGCTCAACCAAATGCCATACCCTTCGGCGACTATGTGGCTCCAATGCTCTATATCTGGTACAATGGTAGCGGGGATCTCAGTCCCACTGAGCGCAAGGACATAGGGCAGCTATTTGACAACTTTCTGGCTTGGAACTGGGGTACCTCTGGAAGAGATGACAGCTCAGCGAGAGAAGCAACAGCTCGTGAGATTAAGCAAAACGCTGTCAAACTCAAGACCCTACTCATCGGAGCAGCACAGAAGAACCCAACATTCGTTCGGGCCCTGGAAAACGCAACGATAGCAGCATACTCGCGGCTTTCTGCAAGGCTTCCAAAGACAGGGAAGTACTATAAAGGCGAGGACGGAAAGTATAGTAATGTCCCATCATCGACTGCATTTGCTGACAGTAAGAAGAAACTCTCGCTCGCAGTTGAGGTATACTACACGCTCTGGAAAGCTGGACTTATCGATCACACGGCCACAACGGGCATCAACCCAATCAACCTTTATACGGGTGAGTTTTACACTGAAGAGGTTCCTGAGACAGATAGTGTCACTCGGCTACTCAAAATCCCAACAAGTGGCATATTCACAGTCAACAAACGGCCGCGTGGAAGTTACTATCAGAGAACATTTACCGGTGTAGACGCGCAATGCTTGGCATCCACGGGGAACGTTGTCAGCAACCTTGATGGTCTCACCTCGATATCGTGGTCAGTTCACAGGGGTAAGTCAACGCCTCGCAACCTCGGGAGACCATCACCAGCTATACGATCAAGGGGAGCTCGTACGATTGCTGGGACGATGATATTCACGATTAGCGACCACCACCCGCTACTTGACCTGCTTCCACCCGATACAGCTTCGTTCAGGAAGCTTGAATTTGTAAACTCCCAGAAACAGTGGAGACCGGTCATCCTTTCAGACCAGCTTCCACCGTTTGACTTGACAGTGGTGCTCACCAACGAATATGGTAACTCAGCTATACTCATCATCTATGGAATCGACATCGTCGACGAAGGTAGCGTTCTATCTACTGACAACCTGCTGACCGAAGTGACCCTTCAGTACGTCGCAGTTGGAATGGATCCCATCCAGGAAGTAGGATACCAGGATGATGGTAGCTCAATCATTATTGACCCCTATGGTATAACGAAAGCTGGCGGTAGTGACTTCTTCAGAAGAAGAGAGGTTGTTATGCAGGGATTCTCCTACAGCGACTACGAAGAAGCTTATGATTCCTACTATAGATCAGCTCTTAAACTAAAGTGAGGGTAGCGTATGAATATGATACAGATCGTCTCGGCACACATTGACTACCTGGACAACGCTATTGTACGGTTGCACGACACACACGCCGGGAAGAGTTTGCAACCAGATGTGACTATTGCTCTTCCCGTACATGGTTCCATATCTATTGGGGCACAAGCATCTACACTCATACAGATTCCAATTGCACTAGAGAATCCAGCTTCCTACCGTCTTACCTATGTGATAGAGTCACCAATAGACACTGATGAGCCAGTTTATCTGCTTCCAAACAACAAAGCATATGAGAATATGTTTGTTTCCATCACCAACAACGATAGCAGTGGTGGAACGCGATCAAGCGGATTCCACATAGGGAGCGGAAGATGTTATGGTGAATTTAACATCCTGAACAACAAGCCTCAGCATAGAGTGTGGGGATTTTCAACACATGCCGAGAGAGATATAGCAGCGTATAGTAGCGTGTGGACGACATCCCGCGACTGGCAATTGTTTGGGACTATCTCGCTCATAACTCCATGCAGCTTCTCCGCCATTATCTGGAGGACAACATGAAAACAAGAGTAACGTGTCTCGACGACAATGGTGTGAAAGTTATTCAGGTAGGAGTTTCCGAAGGGGAGTATGAAGTCGAGAGTGCTCACCCGTTCTTCGGTAAGAGGGGGACGCTCACAACCAAACAGAGCTACCAGGACGTGCTGACCGAAGCAGTCAAACGCGTAGTAATGAAGCACTCTGCAGAGATCCCTGGTGAGGTGAATCTTACCGAAAGACTTTTCGACATAGCAACAAAGCCATCACATGTACTCATGATAACGTATGTACTGCAATCATATGTGACAAAAACAAAAGGGAGGGGTTAGCCCTCCCTTTTTCTATTGCTTACTGTTGACAAACGCTATTACGGTTGCCCTGAAGCAAGTATCTGAGGATTGACAGTGTAGCCAGTGCTGTCACTGTTGAAGTTGATAGCCTCTATGGAGTAGCTTTCAGCACCCGCTGTCCTGTCAGCTTCATTGACTGGTGTCCATGGAGTACGATGGAGCGCAATGAAAGTAGCCTGTCGCTCGTTGGTTAAGTCATCCATGGATATACCACCACCTTCGTTGATAATCTCAACACCGATGATTGCGCTCCATGCAGCCTGTCCATACTCGTTCTGGGCCACGAGCGTTATGTCAAATGGCCATACCTGGTCCATGTAGTCTGGATTGTGCTTCAACGATATAGCCGCTCCAGTATGAACACCAACCGACTGTGGCCGGAATAACCAGTCGATCTCGTCCTGATGAGCGTAGTACTGATGAGTATCATAGATCTCATACAGCGGCTCGTGATCAAACAAGACAAACTGTAGCGTTCCGGCTATACCTCGCTTGCCACGAGAGATCGATACTGGTCTACTCTTTCCGAATATGTAGACAGGAACCTTCTCCCGTGTAACTGAGACTGCTACACCTTGCAGGGTCATAACAGTCATATCGTCGAACATTGCAGTGATGTCAACACCACTGAATGTCGTGAATGTCGATACGAAATGGTCAGAAACTCTTCCCATGGGATCCTCCTTAGATTAGTCTTGCATCAAGTTAACATAGGTGAGTATGTCAACCCTGCGGATCTCAACAGCAGTGTCAATAACAAGCCTAATAGCCGTACGGCCATTTATGTAGCCACTTTGTGTTGGGATCAACTCAACGTAGAGATTGCCAATGGCGTCCGGCACAAGAACACTTACTGCAGAGTAGATATCCTTACGCATGGTAGTAAGGTACTGAGGTAGCCGAGGCTTACCAATGTATGGAGCTGCCGCTTCACGAGCAAGCGAAACAGCCAAGAAGACCGTGTCGCGTACGAACTGCCGTGCGTACTGACTTCTGCTGCTTGCCAGCGTCGGTGCATCGGCCCATATCATCTCTCCTGCTGCATTGAGCACGGCTACTGTATATCGCATGTCGTTCAGCGATGAGATGATGTCAGCGTTGAATATCTTAACACCGAGATCTCGAACTGAGGCGGGTACCTGCTTGTGAACTGCTGATTCCTTATATGTCAAACCAGCTTTGAAGCCAGCATAGATTGTAGCCGGGTTAGCGAAGTACTCTCGCCCGTTGTTAATGTTAGTGTTCCGATACAAGAAACACCCAACAGGTGCTTCGGCCCTGAACTCGTTAATCCCGCTTATGATGTTCGCAGGTCGTGTTAGGTCTGTAGCGGAGGTAACCGTCAGCTTTGTTATCCACTCATTGATCGCAGCTGGTGTTAGTACTGTCAGTGGTCTGACAGGTATCTCTACGTCGCACTCACCAGCGAGATTGGAAGAACGTTCAATGAACGGAAGAACAGTATCGTGAACAGATGCAGGAACAGTTTCAGGTAACCCTGTCTCCTGGTTGTATCCGCTCTCAACGTCATCGAGGTACATACCCATGATAACGTTATGCCTGCGAGGATAGAGGTCAATTGCTCGCAGAGCTTTCGTGAGAGCTTTCTTATACGCGTTCAGTGTCGATGGTATACCGTTGCTCCCGCCGCTCATTGATCCAGGTTGTACCTGACCAGTTGTCATGACTGTTCCGGTCGGTGCAGGGAGCTCGGGTTCGTGGCGCAGAACAACTGTTACCGTTTCTCCAATTGCAGGTAGCTGGGTCGGATCGCTGAACTCAATAGTTGCTGAGGCTTTGTCAACAATCGCTATCTGACTGAGTGGTATCTCTCGGTTGGCACTATATTCGACAGTTAGCTGGAATGGTTGGGCTGCACCGAAAACAATCTGGTCGCCAGCTATAAAGTAAGCTCTGTCGTTTCCTTCTTGTAGTTCTGAGCGCAGTTTTGCTTCAGTATATGCTACCTTGTAAGTGTAAGTGACAAAGTAGCTGTCACCGATAGACAAAGGACCAGCTATTGTAAGCACAGCAGTTGTCTCGTTGATTGTGTAGTCAGTACCCTCTGTGAGAACAGAGTAGGTCGTTGATCCATTCCGCTTCACTTTGACAACAACATCATCAAGACCATACGCAGAGTTCCACCCAGGGACAGATGCACAGTTGAGAGTTACGTTTTTGTTGGTGACACCTACGAGTGTAGGACCAACAGTTAGTACCGCCTCATTGTTAACGGTTCGGTAGAATGCACTGATAGTCGGAGTGCCAGCATCCAGGACCTTATCTGGCACTGCTGAGAGGGTTTCTGTGAGAATCCCTGCTTCAAAAGTGTCTGTTACTGAGCCTGGAACGTATGCCCGCATGATCCCAACAAGCTTATCACCCCATGATCCGCCACCAATGTTGTACGCTGTTACCGCGCCGCTGTTTGAATCAGCCTCTATTGTTATGTCTACAGAACGTTCAATTGGAGTGTAAGATGCGATAACCTTTCCTGACAGAGCGCTGGAAGCGTTGATACGATCAACGAGAGTTGACACATTGTTGATGACGTTAGCACCTACAAGTGTTGGAGAAATCTGGAACGTTGCTGTAGAACCGTCGGTCAGTTCTATTGATAAGTATGCTGGGTCTCCATTCTCATCTGCACTTACTCTAACAACAGAGCCATTCAGTTCAGATGACTCACTCACTGACTCAATTGTAAGCGAGTATGCTGGATGTGTTGTCCCGTTGCTGTCAACAACAATTGTAGCTGCCATCTCGCCACTTCCGCCTTCATACTCATAGAGCGAGATTGACGACCTTGACACATAACCAGCGCGAATCAGGGCAACTTCGACATTGCCTACAGCTGAGTCTGTAAACTCATAAAAACCTCGTACGAGAGATGTGTCAAATCCAAGTCCGGTAATCACAACATCGCCGAACATCTCTCGAACGTCCATACCCGGTTCTATTCGAACAGGAGTATCGACAGGACCCTTGGTAGCTGTCCCTATGATAAATGTAGCATTAGGAGATATACCAGTTGGAACCTGTGGTGTCCCCCGGTCTATTATCTCACTTCGGATGCCATTGAAGCTATCGTTAGCCATTGTTGCCTCCTTCAAGATCTGTTAATTACTGCAGCTTCGATTTCAGGAGTGATTTCATCGAGTGGTCCAATCACTGTAAATTCTTCTGTCATAAACCAGTACCGTGTTATCCTTTTCACAAGACCAGACTTTGTAGTATCATTCTCTGTTTCGTAGAGCCAATCATAGTACACCATCTTCTCAACGCCAAGCCTGAGGAACTCACTTTCACATGTAGTCATAAACACATCAAACATGTACCGTAACCTCTCAGCCTCATGTGGCGTTGGAGCGTATACTGTAAACCGGACAAGAGACTCATACCGCCGCATCCTGATGTGATAGTACTTTCCATCCTCCCCCTTGACCTCGCCAACGGACCGAAACTTCCAATTCCTCCGCGATCCAAATGGTGGATCAGTTGAAGCTGCTGATCGTTTTTCGACTTCGAAAACGATGCTGCGGGGAACCTTAACATGCGGTGAAGCATCAGTTACTTGCCCTCCACTCAAAACATCACTCGGGTATATAATATCAGGATGTTTCTGTGTTAGCACCACTTTTTCACCAGAGTAGTTGTTGTTTACAAGCCACTGTTCAAAAACTGGTCTGATAGAGTAGAGGAAGTCGATGATATTTATCCTACCAGGAAGCCTCTGGTATTGGGGGATAAGGGAGATCGTATCGCTTATCTCTGGAGCATAGAGAAGGCGGCGCTCTTCTATCCAGTCGTCGTATGAAAACGTCGTGTTAATGTACGATTTCACATTACTTGTAACAGCCATCAGTAATCTCCTTGCCTGCGTTCTCCTAGAAGTAGGAACCCCTCGCTCCGTCCATAGTCTCCGGTAATCTTGTGCACGTATGTTATTACCATATGGTCTATTGCAACGAGTGGTGGACTTGGCCGTTCAATAGAAGCATACCTATCAATCTCATAGACCACATCACCGATCATCGGAACCCTCGGTAGCTCACTAGAAAACGCGATAGCATAAACGTGTTTAGTAGCCAGGTCAATCCCTGATAAGAAATCCTCCTTATCAGTACCCAGCGACCTCGATACACCGGTTGAGAGTGATGCACCAGGCCTTGATATAGCTCGTACGATAAAGTCATCATAGTTCCACTTAGGACCCCCGACAGCTTCATTGGTAGACGGGTTCCAGTACTGACTGTAGTCGCCAATTCTCATAATCCTGAGAACTATCCATCGTGCTTGCGGGAGAGTCCGCGCATCGCCGTAGATAAGTGCGTTAATCTCGTTTCTCAGGTTTATCCACATTACCGATATATCCCGTATAGTTTCGTCTCTCTATTCATCCATACTCGAGACTTTATTGTGTCGACAATGTCATTGTTAACGCCAAGAAGCTCTGCTGCCTCTTTCATACAGTCATCAATAAGCCCTCTGGCGTCTTTTAGTTTCTCATTCTCATAGACAACTTGTGTTGAGAGAAGTGACCGGCTCTTCACTGACCCAGAGAGGGCTCGTCCAAAGATAAAAATGTCTCGAAGGATTGAGCACACGATGTAGTCAAGTGCTGACTGTAAGAGATCTTGTGGAACTGAAACACCGTTACGGTAGTGATCAAGCATGATAGACTTCTCATGAATGACTTTCATAAGTTCGTAGTTAGGAATAGGGAACTCTGCGCCTTGGGAGAAAATAGCAAACTTTCTCCGAACCCCATCAACAGTAGCATACAGAGGTGAGAGCGGACCCATAAACCTTAATGAGTAGCCGGTACGGTCTGGTGACTTATCACTCACCGTCAGGAATCCTGGCTGCAGGGTCATAGTGACTTCTCGATTAGTCGTGTCAAAGACTTCAGAAAACTGTATCCCAACCACATTGTTCTGGTACACGATATTGAATGGGATATCACGATCACTGAATGGGTCAGGATCTACTGGAAGAATAGTGTACGAAAGGGTTATCGCCCCTGGCGGGATAGATCCACTGACTACAGTGCCATTACATGCTAGCGATATTGTGTCAAGTGAGCGAACTCCAATCCCCTGATCAGGAGGTATTGACGATATAACGCAGGAGTACCTTGACTCAGATGGAGCAACAAAAACATCATAAGAAGGTCTAAATGTATCTGTCCCATACGTATCATCTGCGTCTATCAGTGTAGTGGCCACCTCACCAGACAGGATGGTAATCGTTGGAGTAGCTGGCGAATATCCGGAACCAACCGCGATATTCAGGACATAGTTGCTGGAAAGTGCTGAGCCACTAGTACTCTTCACTCCATTGGATCCACCAATAACGATAAGAGTATAGTAGTTATCTGGCTCAAGTGTAGCAGTTACGACTACTTCTAACCCATTAGAGCTAACTGTGACAGTCCGAGCGACTTGTGAGTAAAAGACCGTTCTAGTGCTATTGGTCCTGTACAGCACAAAGAAGCTGTCGCTGACATAACTACCCTCTATAGGCTCGTCGAACCGTACGACGATACTATCATCGATGTAAATCTTAACCGACTCATCAGCAGGGTACGTTGATATGATATTCATACACTATGTTCCTATGCGAGTTCTTTGACCCTGGCACGTAAGACTTCAAGAAACGCTGCCCGGTTCTTCTCCATCAATTCTACATCAATGCACCGATTAAGGAACTCTGTGCTCATCACCTTTCGTACAGCAAGCTTGAACTTATCAAGAGACAGCTCGGAAACAAAAATCCGTGCATCGATAGTCCGCTGATCGTTAGCTAATCTGTACGTGTTTTTCCGCTGGTAGTACTCCTTATCCTTCTCAAGCTTGTCAGTTAGCATGATAACCCCGAGCTTAAGACTGTGCATAAGATCGACGTATGCCTCTTTGGGAAGGCCTTTCGGGACCTTATATGTAACGTCACCGCTAAACGCGCTTAAGGTAAACAGCTCCACTTCTCCTTTTTCCTTGTCAAGGTAATCGAACTTGTAGAACGGAGTCCAGGGTGAGAGTCGTATGATCTTTCCCACAAGGTCTTCTGGCAGCATATGCTCAAGGTCATTCACAGAGTTGTTGTCAGAGCTCTCGTGAAGTTCTTCAGGCTTATGGGAGTCTATAACAACCTCTTCACTTTCAACTTGCTCGAGTATCTGTTCTTCAGACATAATCCCTCCTAGAATTGTAGTATCAGTACCTATCATATCATATTATAGTACACCACGAGCCGCAGGGTCGCTGCGGCTCGAAGTGCAAGACACCTAGACTACTCTATCTTACAGGAATTTATAATCAGCGCTAGGTGAGCTAAGAGAAACACTGTTGGTGTTGATGAAGCTGTAGTTCTTGTCAACAACCGCATACTTGATCACGCCAACGCCACGACCCATTTCCTGCAGAGCCATGCCGTAGCGCTCACGAACTTTCATATAGTTAACTTCTCGGTCAGGATCGTTCCAGCGTTCCATAACTGGGTTTTCCTTCTGCAGTATGAGACCACACTTCTGGCTGTCAGCCAGGATGATGTTGGTAGCATACTTACCATTGGCTGGGGTAACACCTTGGGATGCTGTCCCGCTAGAGACCTTGAAGAATGGTACGAGCGGAGAGGTAATAACCTTCACAGCAGCACCAGTTACTGCATTGGTTGCAGTGTAGGTAGCTCCAAATGGAGTCAGGTTAGGATATGAGTAGTATCCTATACCCAGCTTACCAAACACACTGTCAACAGGGTTCGCAACACCATCGGGAGCACCGGTTGGCACGCTTGAACCGAACTTGGACAGTGTCGGACCAAACTGACCGAACACATCACCCCATCCAGGAGCAGTCGCAGGAACATAGGTGATATTGCGGAACGCAAGGTCACTCAGCTCCTTGTCCCTGGTAAGCATAATCCAGGCAAATGGGTGAATGAGTAGCGTGTCAGCATTGTATCCACGTGTGTTCATCCATGTCAGCGCAGCCAACAAGTCCTCGATGGTGAGTGTTCCATTGAACTTCCCGTCAATTCCGCGACCAGTCAAACTACCCAGCTGAGAGTTTGCAGGCTCATGATTGTCTGCCAATACCCAGCCGGAATTCTCGTTCAGGAGGTTAACTGCAAGGTACTCTTTCTTGTTAGCAAGAGCTACTGCAAGATTCTTGAGTAAGAATGCGACAAGGCCCCAGGAGTCTTCCTCCATCATCTCAGCAGTTATCGGTATCTTGGCACCATACTTCTTGATTTCGACTGCCAAGCGATATGCCTGATCGTTCATCGATGGGGAAGCGTTAGGAAACTCTGCCCCTTCTGGAACTTCCTCCACATTTGATGGGCCAAATGTCCTGAATATGAACTGTGCCCCCTGACGGGTAAAAGGAACAGTAGTGAACAGATTTCCAGTTACCACGTTCGCAGGCATAATTGCCTGTGCCAGAAACACTTCAACTGCTGCGTAGAAGATCTGCGAGAAATCTTTCGATGTGATCATATCTCTCACAGATACTTTCTCATCCCCGAAAGAACCGTGGTGAAATGCGTTGAGGACACGGGCTACAAGCTCTTCGTCACGCCGTACGACTTCTGATACGAAATCTGGTCTGTATCCCCCGTCAGCATCAACTACTTCTATACCTTTTGCCTGGGCTACTCGTGCCTCGGCATCTAAAGAATCCTTCACACTATATGAGTGAAGGTGTGATAGCAAACTTCTCATGTACATCCTCCTAAATTGTAGATTAGTAACCGAAAGCAACGTCTATCAAACCATAGACGATTCTGCCGGTTAATCCGCTTGCCAGATTGACAACGGTAAAGAAATTGTTGCGCACGTTAGCTGGAGTTGCTGAAACACCAGTGAGGTCAGTCAGCGCGCGGTATCCAAAGTCGAACAACCGTGTGCTCAATCCAGCGGTAGCTGTACCGTGAATCTTGCTTCCGGGGAATGTGTCAACAATCTCGTCAAGGTCCTTAACAGCCTGTGAACGAAGAGATACGATCTTACCGAAGTTCTGGTTGCCACTTGCGATAACAAACTTACCGCGTTTGTTAACTTGTAATGCGGCGCCAGGAGCAAACACGTCAAGATCTGCATCGCTTCCTAAATCGTGTGCCTGAAGTGCGTATACGAACTGGTGGTAGCGGCCAACATCATTCAGGAACGCGTTTACAGCCGCAGCGGTTGGAGAGTCACTCATGTCCGCGGCGATTGATATGAACGGAATTGTGAGGTACCCTTTGGTGCATACTGAAATAGCAGGGTTTACTGGGTTAAACCCGTGATAGCGCTCGCGAATGTCTCCGAATGACCTCTGCAAGAGTATACCCAAAGGCTTGCTTGCATCCACTACAAATGTGTCATTTATGGTGGGCACCGTGCCAGAAGTGGTCAAGATACCGGCGTCACCGTCAATAGAACCGTAGCTGTGTGATACGGAGCCACTTGTTCCATTGCAAGGGACTAACAGCCCTACAGTGTCTGTGTCGTACAGGTAGCTGTAAGGTTTCTGATATGCAATGCCATCGACGCCGATGGTCACGTACATATTACCGCTTACGTCGATACCGGTGTCTGCTACCTTGATGCCATTAAGTAGCGCATAGCTGCCGACAGGAACTACCGATACGATATCGCCAGCACTCATAACGACAGGAGCCTGGCTTGAATTTTCTACATACAATGCTGGTAAGTACTTTACAGGGTAGAACTTACCTATCACATCTTTCTGCTCATAGCGAGCAACGTCTTCCATTGTGCTTAGCAGGACAAGACTGGAATCCTCCTTGAGAGGCTTCACTCCGCCGTAAACACCGTTTACAGGATCAAATCTTATTGCCATACTGCTTCATCTCCTTATAGCTTGATTTTAAATGGCACGAGGCCATTGCTCTTCTTCTCACTTGTCACCGGCAGCCGTCGAGACCGAATGTACGCTGAAATGTCACTCGATCCTCTCGAAGCTGTCTGACCGATATCATTTGCAGGCTGAGACAGTAGAACGCTCTCGGCATCAGCGTTGGCTTTCTCTTGTTCAGCAGCGTTCGTATCATTCTCTTCAATCGCGTCTTGGTCATTTGACTGACTCTCATTGCCCCCCGAATCTTCTGCTGCAGCTCCCTCAGGTTCTTCTGGAGCAGCGTTATCGGTTGCTGCTTCTGCTGTGGGATCATCTGTCAGAACGGGAGTATCACTCTCACCTTCAACATTATTCTCCTGGGCATCATCGGTACTATCATGCGTCTCTATATGGTCTGGTCTTTCTGCCTCAGTTAGTGCTGAAAGCTCTATGACTTTTTCAGCAAGGCTTGCTATAACTTTTGCCATGAGAAGTGCATCCTGTACACTTATGGTTATAGTCTGTTCACTTGGTTTGTTGTTTCCATTCCTATTATCAACAGTCATTGTTTCTTCCTCCACGGTTGAATCTTTCGACACTGTGGTACGACTAGCTGTGTCTTTTACGTATACACTGCTGTCAGTTTTGTAGAATCCTATATAACCGATGTTTGCATCAGTATCAGTTACCGTTGCTGTTGCTTCAGAGCGAAGGTCTGTCTGATTCATACTATCTGCAACTACCACAGTGCTAATGAACGCTTGTGGGTCAGCAGGATCTACAACCATCGAGAGTTCCTCAAACTCTGGATTTGAGAATATATAGTTACATACTTTCCCATCATACTGCTTTCCCGGAACGTGATCACATTCAAACTCACCATCCTTGTTCGGTACCAAAGGCTTTTTCTTACAGATACTGCATGTGACCTCTTCTCTCGGGAAGAGTGCCCCTATAGACACATTGATAATGCGGCGGTCTATAATTGCATCTATGACATTACTACCATCAGGAAGCTTTGCTGTAGCTGGTATGTATGCCCCAACAACAACAGATCCGTCACCAACTCCTATTGGTGTGTTTACCTTACCCTTTCTGAACTCAGCGTAAACAACGCGGCCAAGAGCAACATCGTTTGCGTCGAAGTACGGAGAAAACATGTCAGTGGCTGTCTTGTGATTCAGCTTGAGTGGTTTCCACGTAGGAGTGTAGAATGACTTTACAGCTTCTTCCATCCCTTTGCTCGAATAGACATGTGCTTTCAGGTTTGGTACCCCAGTGTGGGTAGCTTCGATAACGGCTACGTACCCGGCGGGGAGCCCAGCATCTTTAACTGCTTTCGTTACTTGATCAACAACGAACTTGTCGCGTTCTATATCCGCTGCTTTCGGCTTTCTGCTCATCACCAGCGAGTAATTTGATACGATAATGTCACCCATTACACACCTCTCTTATCGATTCATTATATACATAAAGGTCGCTCATGGCACAGCAATTTCACTTTGACCGCGAAATTTTACTAATGAGCGTTTCAAGACCATCTACAACAGAGCATTCTACTGCAACCTGCATTACTGAAAGTGTCTCAGCTTGGCTGATTCCACTACATGAACAAAGCTGCATAAGTATAGCCATCCCCTCACCATCATTGGGAATTATGCCATCGATTGCCATGACGTAGAACTCACGAACAGTATCTAGATCACCCATATTTGCATCAGACTTCTTCTTGAAGCAGTTGAGAGCTTTTGCCCGCCGATAGATACACGCCCGTATCTTATCCTTATCACCGGGGCCTTTGTATCGGCCAAGTAGCGAGAGTGCGGCTCGTACATGCTTGCAGTCTGGAACGGGAAAGCTTCTGTTTGGTCCACAGAAGACAGAGCTCGGCAGCTTCTTCCGCTCTTCAGACGATAGTTTCTTATCGGTAACTGTAGTACTCATACTGACCTCCTAGTCCTTTCTGCTTCCTGGGGCACTTTTCTTGCCGTACTGATTTTGTGGTTGGTTGAGTGTTGGGTTAATTTCCCAGTCAGTCGGGGATCCCTTTGCTTTCGCGAGTGGTATCTGTACCCGGTTGAGGTATGTGTCGAGTCTATCTTCCTCAGTCATCGGAGGTCGCTTAATCATCTTTCTTGCTTCTGCATGTGACACTATATTACCATGGTACAGGTTCAAGGTGTTATTCGCTTTCTCTATCATCCTTCCCAATGTCATCTCGTTAAATTCGAATGTTACTAACGGGTCTCCTACCGGGTCGACAGGGCTCACACCAATGTTTGTGAGTATATCACAGATAAGCTGATATGTAAGGGCACTTTCTATAATGCTGCCGATATATGCGCACCGATCAGCAAGACTGTTATCGTGTGACTCTGATGTTGCCCGGTTAGCAGTGTCACCCTCACCGACAATCACACCAGAGGTACCGGATCCTATAAATATCCTGTCCTTGAAATGCTCTATATATGGCATGAGGTTGGAGACAGCACTCTGCAGTGTAACAGACGTGATTGATACCCGGTGGTCTGTTGTGATAACCCCATTTGGAGCCATAGCAGCGATAGCATTAGCAACAGCTGCGGTTTCACCACGACGGCATGGCTCTTCAGGTGTTCCAACCTTTGCATGGAGGAGCGGTGAACTATATTGGAATGAGAGGATCTCGACACTCTCTTCAAGACTTCGCAGGGTAAGGATGTCATCGATGATCTGCAGACAGGGTGGCTCTGGATATACGTCCTTCCCGGCATCAGTGAAGAAGCCAATGATACAGTTCTCCACTGGTATCATACCTTCGGTAGACTTCTTTTGTGGTGTAAGCAATCCTGTGTAGTTCTGCTCATAGACATACTGAATGCGATACGTTGAAGAGTCGACAACAAACATCATGTCTCTCGGTGAGATCGGTCTGAGGAAGGATAGCTGTTTTACATTGCCTACCGATTTCCACTCCTTGACCAGGACGAAGAATCCATACTTGAGGAGGTCAGAAGCAATTCTCGACAGACTGTTAGTAAACGAATGTTTAGTCTTTGTCTGGTATAATGTTATCACTTCTCGGACAGCCTTGCCATAGACCTGCTCTTCTGAAACGATATAGTACCCATTCCTGAGGAGTGTCTCGACCTGTCTTCCGATAGAACGAGAGAAGTAGCTTTCAACTCTATGGAATTTATCGATCTTCTCGTAGTCATAAGGTGTGGTGACAATCGTAAGGTTACTATTTCCACTAAGTGGCTTGACTTCCTGTCTGACGCTGAAGAAGTCTGTCGTTCGTGTATACCGGTCCCCACTATCTTTCACGCTCTTTCTGACCGTTAACCCTCTTCCCTTCTCTGGTAGTATTGGGATAGCCCTTCGAGAACTGGAACCCCTGAGCGTGAGTTTTGTAGTGGCAGGAAGTGGATTCGTATCACTGTTCTTGAGAACCTCAACAACCCTGCGTTCAATTTCAGCACGGATAAACTCTTCTACATCAGCGTCTACGGATTTCTGATAGAAAACAGATCTAATCTTCTTGATAAAAGACATCATGCACCTCGTAGTATATCAAATATATGCAAGAGTGACTCCTTAACCTCAGCAATGGAAGTACCGCTCTGTGTCTCGAGTACCTGTGCAAACTCTTTCAGCGTTTTCGGTCTCACACCAGCTCCCGTTTCAATCATATCAAAAGTCTTCAGGGATTGCACGACGATATCTTCGGCTACCCCAGCAAGAGGTCCAAATGAACGAGATATTGTACCTGGCATATTGTCGATGTTACCCCTTTCCTCTTCAGACACAGGAAACTCATTCCCCACGAGGGAAGTTCTCATTTCAGTAAGCTCACCAAACTCCATACCGACTTCTGACAGTATCTGATCGATATCACGTATCTGGTTATACTGTTCATTCATTTGCTTATTCACGATCTCGTCAACGAGCTCAGATGGATTGTAACAGTCTTTCAGACCGAGGATGAGGTTAATGAGGCTATCAAGCAGTCTTGAAAGAGCTTCGAGAGTAGAAAGCCGTGTTCGAGAAAGGTATATATCATTGATCAGTGTAAGATCATTTATGGTAAAATCTATGAGTCTCATGATACTGTTAACAATAGAGAACTTGAGGTTATTGAGGTTACACACAAGAAAGTCAAAGAGACGGTCTATACCAAAACACTCATTTGCAAGAGCGAGACGAACTTCTGGTATCCCCTGTAAGCCGCTGAGCACGGTGTCGATAGGCATAAGTAATGCATCCATGAATTGTGCTAGACCATTAGCTATCGTAATCTTGATCAGCTCCCACATCTCCTGGAGTGGTAGTCGCAGTCCTTGGAGCAGAATTGGTCTACTCAGGGAGTTGATGTAGGTGTCTATAATGGCTTTAATTACCTTAAGGATTGCAACAAACTGTTGCACTTCGGCCGACTTCTTGATCTCAGTAGCCCACAGTGCTCCCATCTCGTGGCGTAGGTTTTCAGCAAACACTTGGAAGTCCTGTACCTCACCGGTGCCATTGCAGACAACGCAGGTCACATTGTTCTTCATACCTGTCCCACCACAATTGTAACAGGAAACCTTCTTATCGTTGCAGAGATGCCCATGTGTCTGAATCAATCTGCGGATCATTGTTGAGGCAAACACAAGAAGGTAGACCCAACAACAGAGCTGTCTTGATGACCCCCACAGGGTAAGATTCGCTGTTCCAATGACAATCCTGTCAGCAATATCTACCAGACCACCTACACCTTGGTCAAGTAACTTGAGAGTGTCTGCGAGGTAACTTATAGCAGGGGAATTGCTAGCCTCAGGACTGCCAATAACAATCGGTGGATCAGCTGATTCCTTCATCCATCTTCCAGCATTCTGATTAATAGCGTTTATGATATCTTGTTCAGCAGTCGTCGAGTCTTTCAAACTGTAACCGAAACAATCAAATGCTCCTTTACCATACTTGAAGTTCGTGTACTCATACGACTTCTCCCCAAGGATACTTGTTACATGTCGTGACATGATCGTGGCACTATCAGCATTGTTGATAGCATTGTTAAGGGGCCCGATATTCTGATACCCATTCAGGCCATACCTGGATTCTCCTTTGCTGGTAAGGTAGTCGGCAACAACCTTCGCTTTTGCTTGCTCCTCAGGGGTTGGAGTGCGGTCGTTATCCACGTTCTCATATGAACAGATACGCCCGTTCATATAGCCGATTGGATCGAGTTCGGCATCAATGGCTGCTTGGAGGCATGCTGTGTATGAGAACTTCTGCTCATAAAATTGCCGGTTGTCAAAGAAGATAGGTTTTGTCGTACAACATTCGATCTGCTTGAACGAGAACTGCTTTTCGAGATCGCTACTTGTAAGAGCAGTAGGACACTCGACAGGCGTTATAGAAGGATTCTTTCTACACGAGTAACCAACAACACTAAGGAGAGATCGTTCAACTCCCTTTAGATAGTCAGAGATCTTGTCACCGATACAAAACTCAAACCCGAACCTCTTCCCCGCTACTTTCCAGCGTTTGCCTATCTTGAGCTTCCCCCTGAAGAAGCTGCACAAGTAGCCTACTGTATAGTAGATAGCAATAACATATGACACCTTAAGGACAATGACCAGTAATTTAATCCCATACATCAGAATTCCGTGCTTACCGAGATAGCTCCTCCCACTCAAATCACGGTTCATTCGTGCTGCAATAGCTTTCGTGTCGAAGTTGACAAGCGCCTCAGAAAGCTCGTAGTCATTCTGGCTGTCAAAATATCCGGCAGCGCGATAGATACATTCCTTCGTCTTGTTTGAGAGTGTGAACTCTGGCGATACTGCATCAGGGTCCTCATCTCTGGAAGGGAACTCTATCCCTGTCAGATCAGTGATATAGGCAAGGATATATGGTGGCGCGTCCCCGACATATCCATCTATATCGGCGATAGATAGTTTTAACAGTTCTCTCGCTCGCTGTTTGAGAATTGTAGCGTTTCTAGCATGTTGTTCAAATGTTGGTACCCAGGCCGCATAGGGATCGGGAATCTCATCAGCAAGGACTTTCGTTGGATCGACACTTCGTGGTACGCCGGGAGAGGTGAACCCCCTCTCGGGGGGATTGATTGATGGACGATACAGAAAGTCGTTGCTAGAGTTGTCTTGTCCGTCTTGTATAGCCATGTAAACCTCGCGTGCGATGTGTTTGCATATTATTAGAATCTAGCTGTCGATAGTAAAAGGGCATGCTGCTCTCGTTGTAGTTACGTTCCAGTGTTAGCTGTGATGACGCGATGATGCTGGAAAAGTCAACAGGTGAGTCATGGACACCGACCTCGCGCATGTACTTTTCGTATCCATGGATACAGACATGAAGAGCGCTGAGTGAATGTGAATCATCACTATATATAAAACCGCCATCGCTTGCTTTTCCTTTCCTTCTGAAGTTCCGTATCTCTGCACCGAGATTATTAGTCTCTTCTTGTGGAAGTGCAAGCTCTGTTTCAAGGTACTGACCAAGAAGACCGACGATCCTAAACTTAGTCTTCACTTTCATGTACTCTTTCCGCTGGACTTCACCAGTCACCGGTGAACGGTACTCAACCGATATCGTTTCATACGTGTTTGAGTCAACAACGTTTAGTACTCTCCCAACATCGTATCCCTTGTTAGCAAGCTCTAACCGCAATAACTCTATCTGAGTCGCCCCGTACCCTTCATCAACACTTATGATAGCATAGTTGTTAGCTGTCATTAACTCGACTACTTTACTAACAGCGGAAAGCTGTGTATATTCTTCATACGCGATGACAATGTGACGGGTAAGTAATAGCTTTCCCCACATTCTGGTGAGTTCGACGATGCGAACTCCATTCTGAGGAGTGTTCCAGTCAACCCCAAGAAACTTTAACCCATTCCGGTACTCAGCAGTCTCAAGAATGCTTTCCAGCGTCGGATATATGCCGTTGTGTGCCCATCGCGCAAACGCAGAGTCGACTACCTCTTTCTTATAAACTGCCCCTTTCGGCTCGACAAACTCAGCCAGTACCTCAAGTTTCCACGATATCTCATCATGAATAGACGCTCTTAGACGTGGTTCGATGAGTTCCCATTCTTCGTCAAGAGTAGACGGAATATGAAACTCAACACCATCTTTATAGTCATCTCTTGCACACTTCTCACAGAACTTCTCAAACCAGCTTCCAGTTATCCCAGATGGGGTAGAAGAAGCCCATAGGCGTATTGATGGATTACGTTTTAGGATACCACTGATAACCGGCCAAGCCTTATCTGGCATGTAATCTGCCTCATCGACGTAGATATCAGTCGCGAACTGACCTCGAGCCTTATCTGGATCCTTATTCATAGCAAAGAAGTATACCTTGTTGCCGTTTGTAACATACACAGCATGGTCGTACTCTTCGTCGACGCTGCCGCTCGCCCTTTTGTTTCGTTTCTTCTGCGATAGCATAGTACCGATCTCGGTGTTCTTGGTCATGTTACTAATAAGAGTGAGCATACGGTTCATGAGTGGAAGGCTGGTTACAAACACAAGAATGACAACATTCTTTCGGAACACAAGGTTGTGAAGGATGTCAACGACCATGTGGACAGTCTTTCCAAACTGGCGTCCTACACGAATAGCTCTGTCCTTATGATTTGAACGTAGTAGTGGCTTGAACGCAGTCTTTACCCTGAACGTAGTGTCACCGGTGTCTGGATGACGGAGGTTACGCTCAGCCCATAGGACTGGATCGTCAGCCTCTTCAATGATAGTAATCGCCTCATCGTTGCCAGTCTCTCTTGCAACCTGGATGATTTCTCGTTTCAGCTCATCGTCAATTTTATACATGGGTGAGTAGTCTTGATCCTATCATGGTATAATATCTCTAATTATACCATAGGGGAGCTTATGGAACGATTTAACAAGTTCAAGGATAAGACCATCTCAGTGGTTGAAGGATCTATCGGTTCGCGTGGATATGGGCTGTTCAGGTCAACGACATCACGAATGGTCGGGAAACAAACATCTTCGACCTTGCGGGCTGTAGGCAATCTAGCATATGGGAGCCTTGGAGCTTCGTTAGTAGCGATGGCGGCTTCTGGAGTAAATAGGAGACTTCTCGGGATGGGTTCAACAGCAGCGCGGGTCTATGGTACCAGCAACAGCTTTTCAGGTCAGCTCGGGTTTCGCAACACATATAGAGCAGTCAATGCTGGCGTTAGCGGGATCAAGTTCTCGTTCAGAGGAAAACGGTTAAGCTGATGGACTATGCATCGTTCATAAATGGAATATGGGAATATCAACCTTACGAGGACCGGGTTGAACCACAAAAGGAACCCCCTACAGTAAGAGACTTTGTATCATCAGCGATAAAACTTGAGCTGGCAGCAAATGCTATCAGGTTCGGTCTGGGAGGATTTCTCGGCGTTGTTGGAGCAACTACTCCAATAAGCGCTACGTTTGACAGGTCTAGACAAGCGTTTAGGATGCGAACACTGTGGGCTGGTGGGATGATACCCAAGCTTATCGAGTCTCTCGATCCTGTACGCAGGAAAGAGTATAAAGCCGCAGCGAAAGAATTCTTCTCTAAACCGAACAGGTCCCTGTTAAGTACACTGCGAAGAGACTTCGTTCGAGATCCTGCGCTTACAAAACATTTCAGCGAACGCCCCTATGACTTCCTTATCGGAACAGAAAAGAATTACACAAAGTTCAGGGAAAAGTATACATTCGGCTTTCTTGGAAACCGCATTGTAGCTCCCGCAGACTTCCACAATACGATGCGCGACATCCTCCCAGATGATGTCTACAGAGCCCAGTATAAGAAGCTGGACAAAGTGTTTAACAAGTATCTGACAGCACTGCGTCAAGACAAAGCTGCGATGAGAGAGTTCGAGAGCCATGTTGCCAGAATGGCTGGCATTAGAGATGTAGCAGCAAAGGGGGGAATATCCCTCTTTGAGGTTACCAGTGGAACGAAAACCGCACAGAACTCACTCCTGAAGATGGTACCAGCACTCGGGAGACCGATAGCCCGGGTATCTCTACTCAAGGAAAAGATAGGTGTTCGTATACCGTGGAAGTTGAGAGCAGCAACAGGGGGTCAGTGGAAGCTACGAGAAGCTAATGCCGTACATACAGCATTCATAAGGACACTTGAAGAAGTTGCCCCACAGACTGCTGCGAAGGTAGCAGAAGGTGGCATAGAAGCGGGGATTGTAAAAGACTACGCGATGCGTTATGTCAATAGGGTTGGATATGCACGGTTTGCAAAGCTTTCTGCAGCTGCATACTGGCTGCCACAGCTAGCTGTCGGTGTAGTGGGAGCAGCAGCGAGAACGCCGTTAAGCTTACCATATGCGGTTGCTCGAAAGATAGAGAAGGTAAGAAATCCAGAGTTTGGGAGAGATATCATGATGAATTCTCGGATGGCCACCGAGAGGCAACGCGCGGTAATGGCCATCCAGGATGCTCAATACAATGCGCGCTACCTCTTAGGGAATGAGGCTTCCCTGTACCATTAATTGCTATTTGGAGGGTTTCATAAATTCCAGAGCAATAGATAACTGCTTATATGATATACTATTGAATAGTAAAAATTGCTATAACAAAAAGGAGTGTTTGTATGGGAAATAAGAAACCGAAAGAAAACCAGAACAACGAAGACTACATCATGATACCGAACGAAAAGTTCGTCGAGATTGGTAAGGCCATCACATTGCTTGTCGTCGAGATGATCGCAGAGAATGCTATCGGGAATGATGGTGCTGAAACCAAACGAGGAAGAGGAAGACCAAAGAAAAATGTCGACATTGAAGAGAAACTTGACCAACCAGCAAAGAAGAAGATATCAGTGCGCGTGAGGGGGTAGTATGAGTGATATAGACTTCCTCTCGATTGATCCAGTGACTCGCATGGCGGCCATATCATTCAAAAGTTCCCAGGGCAATGAGGTGCTTCACATCAGTGAGTATACGTTTAAAGCCCTCTTCGGCCATTGGGACGTTGATAAGTATGGTCCCATTGATTCGCAGAAGGTACGGTTTAAATCGGTTGCAGAAGAGAAAATCAAGGACCCGATAAGCTGGTTTGAAAACGCAGCAAACGACTACGAACGACGGAGGGCAGCTACTCCCCGTGAAAGAAAAGACATTAGCTAAGAAGACAAGGATACACTCGATAGGTGATCTCACACCACTGGAAGACCCTGTAACTGTTTCAGTGGAAAGTGAGTCACCTGTCAGCTTTCTCAAGAACCCTGATGAAGTTGTTCCTCATAACGAGATACCTGAGACTCTCCGCAAGGCTATCATTGAGACTTATGGGGGGGAGATCTTTTACGGACGAGAATGGACTCGAGGGAAGCTGCGACGCTTACATAAGGCTATCGTAGCTCCCCGAGAGAACCTTACTAACACTACAGCCCAGATATGTTCACCTTCATGTAGTCAGAAATCACACTGTCCATACGATATCATTGGTATGGCACCTGTTGGTGAACGTTGCCCAATCGAGCTTAAGATAGCTCAGCTTTCATACCGTGAGTATGTAAAAGCAGTAGCACTCAGACTTAACATCAGTGAGGAAGATGTTGTTAACGACATAATTCTTCACAATCTCATATCAGGTCTGGTAGAGTCTGACATGATCGAGGCTCGCTTAAATGCCAAGATTGCCAAGGAAGGGTTCGTGACAGATGTTCCAGTGGTTGTCAATCAGCAAACTGGGGAAGTATACATGCGAGAAGACGAGTCTGTTGCAGTGAAGATAAAGGAGAGGGTAGCTCGTAGAAAAGATCAACTATATCGTCAGCTCCTAGCTACTCCTGAAATGGAGGAACGATATCGAAAGAAAGGAACAGATGACTCTGCTCAGCGCGCTGCTGACGCACTCGAGCGCCTCATATCACTTGTTGAGGAGAGGAAGAAACTAACATCAAATGGCTAGGAGAGACGAAACTCAGCAATGGAAGCGACCGCTATCTCCTTCCACCTTGAAGGAGATGCAGAGAAGCCCGATAAACTTCATCCTCAAACGTCTGGACTACACTACCAGCGGTACTGGGCCTGTAGTACCAGTAGGATACTCGATACACTCTGTGATGGAAGAGGCCTTCGGTTCTATCAAGAAGTTCCAGGAGGAAGCAAAGAAAACCGGGAAGATGCCTGGAGAAAAGGTTATACGCTCTTTCCTCGGGGACGTTGCAGCCAAGGCTAGGTACAACCTCACCGTTGCTGGTCTCTCGGACTCATCAACCGTATCGGAAGCAAAGTTCGCCTCAGAGATGATCAAACACTACGGAGAGATGGTGCTCAAGGACCCATCCATAACTATGTTTGTAGAGAGTCCACTTGTCTCTGATGAACTCTCGTCAATGTTCACGACGAGGTCTGTCGCTGACCTTATCCTCTTGAAAAATTACCGAACAGAAGGCGGAAAAAAGCTTGCAGACGCTGTAACCATTGTTGACTGGAAAAGCTTTGCTGACCTTCCGTTTACCAACTTCGCGAAACTGAACTCAGATCCCCAGAAAGCGATGAACAGGGTCCTAGCGAGTAAAGTCTTTAACACAGAAGACGTATCATTTGTGTACGCTGTCAACAGGAGCACTCTCGAAAGGGCTGCTGCAAAAGATCCCGTAGTTAAGTCACTCATGAACAACTATATCACCCAAGCCGTTATGAACAGAACGCTTCACGACAGTTTGCTGATACCATTTGAAACAGAGCTTGATTCGGAAGCTGGACTTCTCAGTATGCAGATACAGCGAGCTGAAAGCCTCCAACAAATGGTCATGAACCAAGCAATGGCCCGTGGCGAGATGGGTGCAGTGAAGCTTATACGCGATCTCATTAACCCAGAAAGTCCTGTCGGTGGTGAAGTTGGATGCGGGAAACAATGTAGCATATGCCTTATCAGGGAAGTATGTCCTTATAGCTCGTTTATAGAAAACGCTAAGTTGGACCCAGTCATCGGGGAGAAAGATCTTCCTAAGGCGCCCAAGAAAGTGCGTGTGCTCACAGAACCCGAATATAAGAGGCTACTGAAAGGCTATGAGCGAGGGTTCGGTGTTGGCTCTAGCCAGTTTCTCAAAAGAGCCGATGATATGACTTCGATTGGCAGGGAGTTGCACGAAGCATATCTTAACTCTTACCAAGCAAACATGGCCTATGGCAGGAAAGAGTTTATCAAATCTAAACTTGCTGGCCCGGCAGAAATAGCTACAGGAAAGCTTCCCTTCCTCCTTACTAACCAGAACGTTGACTTCGGATACTTTCCGAGAGCGTCAAAGTATATGTTGGAGTATCATACCAGGGGGTATATTAACCTTATCTCACAGACTCTGGGACTTGGAAAGAATGAGGCGACTCTCGTTACAGAAGAGGTTATTGACACCGCTCTCCGTGACAAGAAGATTGTCGGTGAGCTTGTTCACGACATGTTTGCTAACACAGCAAAGTCAACACTTGAAGAACATACATACCTTCACAAGCTACCATTCGAGCAACAGCTTGAGCTTGTTAGCGATACAGCACGATCGTTTACCAGAGAGTCTATACTCGCATACTACAAAAACCTTGACCAAACAGTTATTGATGTAATAGAGAGGACCGTTGGTAAAGACCCTATCGTCAGGAAGTTTGGGCTGGATGCGATGAAGATATTCGAGGAACGTTCCCTCGATATCATTATGACTCCCGAGTTCTCGAGTAAGATACTAGCCCACGCTGACGAGGCTCTCAGGGGTATCAAAACATCAGCAGTTAGAGCCGAAATAGTCCCAAGAGAAATCATGGCAGGGGCAAAGTTTCCTCTCTCTATGGCTGCTGCAAGTGGTATCCTCATATGGGCTCTCAACCATATAAGCCAAACACAGCAGTGGAGACAGTCGGCTGCTAAAGCGCTTGGTACCATGGACTTGCAGGAAAAGAGGTCCATAGAGGCTTCGAATCACTACTCAACATACCAGAGTGTCAGGCGACTCTTGCTAACAGATTTCGGATCACCTACAAGGGCAGGTGTGCTGAAGCCAAGCAGGTTGGCTAGCGAGATAGCAACAAAAGCGCGTGACTACTTCTCGGTCTGGAAAGATGTCGTTACACAGACACTTTCGAAGGTAAGGCAAGAATTCAAGCCAATGATGCGAGCTGCCTCGATAAGCATTGATAACTTTCTTCTCGACCTACCCGAGGATTCAGCCAAGCGTATGTTTCTTATCGGCGGGATTGGTGGAACCGTTGTGGCTTTGGCTCCACTTATCGCTTCCGATATCGATAAACGAAGGACGCGCACGCGGAGAGATGTAGAAGGACGGAAGAGAAAGCTGAAACGATTCAAGCAAGCAAGTACCTACAATCGGTCCCAGATACGCGAGCCAGAATCAGATCTCAGGGAAGCATATAAGCTTCACACTCCGTTTGCTTCAGTTACCATGCCAGAGTTCGCTGGAGCTTTCTTTTCAGCTTTCGAGCGACTGGTTCCAACAGCCGATAGCATATGGAAGATGGTGTCGCGGTGGAAGTCTCCCTACGCTCTTATGAAAGATGTAAACTCGAAGCTGACAAACTTGCTCACCCTCAAGCGACAGGGTATAGCAGAAGCAGCGTCGTTAACATTGTTTGAAAGAACCCCCGAGAAGCTCGTAGAACGAGAAATGGAATCAGTAATTCCAAAATTAACAAACGACATCACAGCGGCTCGGGTGGCAATAGGAAGTAGAAAACAAACACAAGCTGCAGTGCGCTTGTCCCGCGAAGGAACACTGCTAGACAGAGAAGTTCTTGAGAAGATAGAGCGTTTCAAGGAAACATTAGGAGCGTTCTCGTACGAGATTCCGGAGAGGGATCCCCAACCAATGCCTGTGGTAAAAAGACCCCGGGTAGCCAGACATACGCAAACTGCTATCGGCTCGTTCAGGGAAGAGTCATCACCGATACTGTTGAGACTCAAGGGGTTCACACATAAAGCACTTCCAGAGGTAGAAAAAGCGGAAACCATGCTTGACCTACCACGAAAGCTCAGGGAGCCAAAACACGTTTTTCCTGATGTGGCTAATAGCATAATGCTGCGTGAACGCTATAGTAGTATCCTCCCACCTGACGCTAGAGAGCTCGAACAACTGATGCGTACTCATGCTGAGAGCAGGATGCTTAGCGTACTCAAACCAGCGTCAGGCTCTTCGCAAAAGACACGTTTCCAGGCAAAACTAGCTGAGGATATTGTCAAACATATTCCACTAAGCCAGACACTTCCACAAGAGTATGCATTTGTCCAATCAGTCAAGCTCAGGGACCCGTTAGAGATATCTTGGGTAATGACAACGAAGACGAAGCAGTTGGCACGAAACTATTCGTATGGTGGTTATAACACTAATAGATTTGCGGACATATTGTTTGGGGAGTAATATGAAACTGAAAACAGAGAAGACGAAACCACGAAAGAAAAGGGGTAGACCCCCACGAAACAGACCAGACGTATCCCGCTATCCAGAAGGATACATCCGTTTGTTAGCATTCGGAGATCGACATTACCCGCGCAACATTCTCAGCGCAGACTCTATTATTCTTCAGCTAGTTGCTGACATAGAACCACACATAATCATCGATGGTGGCGACCCTATCTGTGCTGACCAGATATCATCGTTTGGCAAACCACATGCCGACCTCGTAGGGTTGCAAGCAGAGCTTGACGGTGACTACGAATGGCGTATGAAGCTAACGGAAGCAGCACCAAACGCTCGGAAGATACTTCTCAAGGACAACCATGTCACTAAAAGGCTCGAGCGAAAATTATTCGAGAATCCATGGCTCGAAGACATGCTTGTCATGAGGCAGGAAAACCTGTTTTCTCTCGAGCGGCTTGGTTGGGAAGTGCTTAACAAGTGGACTTGGAAAAACACACTTATGTTCATCCATGGCGACGAAAGTGTTGGGAGAGGATCTTCGCCGCGATTGCCGATAAACAAAGCGCGAACTATGGTCAAAGACTTCGGTATATCTGTCGTTAGATTCCACTCTCACACGACCGGGTTTGAAGTGCACCGCAGGCATGATGGGGTATACCTTCACGCTATTCAGTTAGGCTGTCTTGAAGACCCTGATAAGGTAAGCTATTTGGGCCATGCAGCACTAAGCAACTGGAGCCATTCGGTTGGCGTGTTCTATCTATCCGAGAGTGGACATGACTTCTTTTTTGTCCCCTGTATGATAGTCAACAACAAGGCGATATTTGGTAGCAAATTATATCAATAGCCAGTTGTTCAGAAAAGCGTCCAGTCGTCTCTAGCTTTCCCTGTTATAGTAGTATAAGTGTTTTTACCCTGTTAGCAGAGGTATTAGATGGACAATGTTGTCATACAGCTACTGAGAGAGGGGAAAGTGGTTGACGCTATACTCTCTTCGCATTTTCTATTCAGCTTTATCGTCATCATACTGCTTATGACCACCGCGTTTTACTTTATCGTAAAGCAGGTGGTAAAACCCCTTCTCTCGGAGAAGAATGCACAAGAGACCTCGAAAGCTATAAGCAACCTGGCGGCAACGACGAATGAACTGGCAACCTACATCCGCCAGCTCCACAACACTATGTCTCTTCTCTACCATTCGATCAAGAATGATAGCGTATCACCTGAAATGCTTATCTGGCTGATACGTGAAGTGAGCGAGCTTTACCCAGCTATGTTGATAAGCAGGATCCTCAGTACCAGTACTGGTACAAGTCAGCTTGATGAGGCAACGCTCTTGTTAGCTGTCGAAACAACCCTTCGTGATATCGGTAGTTTCTTTATTTCTATACCCGAAAGCCCGCTCGAAAACGCTCGCGAGAGTATGGAGGACGGGGCATCATCCCTCCATAAGACATTTGTAGAGGAGTATTTATCATCACTCAAGTCACAACATGGGGCTAATTCAATATGGAATGACCTGTTCATTATCCGTGCCATCGCGTCCAGCCACGCGATTGAGGTAGAAAAGTACCTCATGGCCATCATGGATATCACATCACTTTCGACCGATAGGAAGCCGACAGCCCGCCCATAAGCACGTACACAACGTGTGGGACGTTAACCACAAGCTGTGCTGTGTCTTTGTCAGCTGATCTCATGGTATAGTACACATCGTGGGCATGCTTCTTCGTAAGATCTTTTTCCTCACCATCGACATGAATCACCAGCTCGTCGCTCCCCTTTGATAGATTGAGCATAAGCCGCTGGGTAAGCTCGCCAAACCCGTGGCGGTGGATGATGTCTATAGCGTCCTGAACGTCAATGAAGAAGTCAGAGACGACACATTTGAGAAAGTCATGACAATCTTCCATAGCCGAGCACTCTCCCAAAACCTCAGCTCGGTGGCGATCAAACTGGTAACGAACCTCTCCTGAGCCCGTCACATCCCGCGAGGTGTCGTATGCTACACGAATAGTTGAGAGATGTCTGATAGGAAATATCTCGGTGAGGTTTGCGGGAATGAATGTAATATTGTCTTCTGGCAGCCTGATAGACCATCTGTGAGAGAAAAAGGGAGTTTGTTTGTAGCGAGAAAATGACAAGTCGACGTAAAACATAATCGCGGTTATCTCTCTCAATGTTAGCGATTGGGCGACCTGCATAATGTATAGTATCGCGCGACTTCTTACTATCTTAGGATTACATGTCTCACCATTCTCCAGCGGGCATCTATTAGCCCCGCAACCCCTCAAACTACAGTTAGCTGTACACATATAGTCCTATCTCCTGTACGTACCCCGTCATATAGTATAACCCCCACACTACAAAAAGTCATCAGTATCTACCCTATAACTATACCATATAGAAACAATCAACGGGAACAAGTTTTCAGCTAACCCAGGATAATAATCGGTCCAACCAAACTTACCCGCGAAGTCCGCCCATATATAGCCCAAAATCGTCTCCGCCCCGCCCAAGACACCGGGAGTCCTTCTACCGCGATGTCCACAAGTTTCGAGCCCCCGCCTCTTTCTTTCGGGCTCGAAATCTTGTGCATCAAAGGGAGAAGGACTCCTCGTCTGGAGGCGCCAGCCGACAGACGAGCAGTGGTGCCGATAAACGGATGAGTAACACTAAACGTAATTATCGGCACCACCGTCATGGCCTGAGTCTTGGGCACACTCAGCGGACGATAAAAGACATAGCCCCGCGCTGGTTGCTAGCGCGTAAAGAATGGCAACTACACTCGTTGGGTGTAGCACACGGCCTAGTAGCGTGTAAGCCAACGTGAACGGTGATCGGTGCTAATACAAGTGAGGGGGACGCTCATGATAAGAGTGTCTCTTGAAACCGCCTCGATAGCCCGCAAGGACCCATCGCGGGCTATCAGGCGGATCACTGTATCCCTTGTTAAAAAGGGATACAGTAAGACTTCTGCCAGAAGGATGGCAGAAGAACTGGTAAAGGAAATTCTGAAGAGAAAGTAATCTCTTCGGGATTTCCAGAACACTACGCGCATCAGGTAGTGTTCGTATAGTAACCGCGTGGCTGCGGTCTGGTGCA
>ERZ795045.643-NODE-643-length-43224-cov-5.369084_pt1 | contig 43224 bp, 37 predicted proteins | sample MGYA00375129_ERZ795045 | MGnify/ENA primary metagenome ERZ795045 (study PRJEB30174, sample SAMN05720166) | activated sludge metagenome | isolation source: anaerobic digester from wastewater treatment plant | place: Japan | collected 2015-05-15 ...
CAAGGAGCAGGGCAAGGGCCTGGGTCTGTGGACCGTGAAGAACATCGTGAGCTCCTGCGGCGGCTATCTCCATGTCGAGTCCGTCAAGGGCAGGGGCACCACCGTGACGATCCTCCTGCCACTGGCCTCGGCCGCCTTGTCGCCGGAGACCGTCACCAGGGTGCAAGATGACGGGCTTCAGGTGGCGCCGGCGCCCGAGTGCGGCCAACCCACGGTCCTCATCGTGGAGGACGACGACACGGTGAGGGAACTCGTGAACGAGGTGCTGGCGAGGCACGGCTACAAGACCATCACCGCTCGCAACGGCGGCGACGCGCTCCAGATGGCGAGGCAGTACGGCGGCACCATCGACCTCCTCATCACGGACATGGTCATGCGCAGGATCGACGGGAAGATGCTCGCGAAGAAGATGCGCTCCATGTGGCCCGGCCTGAGGATACTCTTCATGTCGGGGTTCGGCAGCGAGATCGTCGACGACGACGACCTCAAGGACACCGCCTTCCTCCCCAAGCCGTTTCTCCCTGCAGACCTCATCTCCAAGGTCGAGAACGTCATGCGCCCGTGAGGGGTGATCCTACCGAACGAGGCAACGGCCGACCCAGCGGCCGCAGGTCTCGGCCAGCTCCACCAGCTCCTCCTCCTCGGGGGACCGCAGGTGCATGAACGCACGGTCGATGTGCTTGGAGGGGACGAACCTCTGGATGGCGTACACGTTTGCCCCCTCGATCATCCTCGCGATCTCGACGATGTCCTCCGGTTCGTGGAGGGAGGGCACGAAGGTGGTCCTGAACTCGTAGGGGACCCGGCCGTGCATGATGATCTCGATACTCCTGTGCACCCGCGAGATGTCGACGAGGGTGCCGGAAGCGGTCGCATACTTGCGCGGCGGGGCCTTGATGTCCATGGCCACGTAATCCGCCAGGCCCCCCGCAATGACACGCTCGAGCACCTCGGGCCTCGAACCGTTGGTGTCCAGCTTGACGAGAAATCCCATCGCCTTGACCTTCTTCATGAAACCTTGAAGCCCCGGCTGCATGGTGGGCTCCCCCCCGGAGAGCACCACGGCGTCGAGCTTTCCTTTCCTCTTCTCGAGGAACGAGAGGACCTCTGTGTCCGGTATGGGCGTCATGCCCGAGGCATGCACGACCAGCTCCGGGTTGTGGCAATAGGGGCACCTGAAGGTGCAGCCGATGGTGAACACCACGGCGGAGATCCTGCCCGGGTAATCGATGAGGGAACTCTTGTGGACGTATGCGATCTTCATGTCTCCAGGCACCGGTAAGCGCCGGACGAACACGTTCGGCTTGATTTATAAGAACCGTGTGTTATGAATGTGTTCATCACTCGCACAAGGATGCAGGCATGAACAAGATGCGGGTCCTGATCATGGACGACGAGGACATCGTCCTCGACGTCGTCACGAGCATGCTCGAGTTCATGGGGTACGAGGCCGAGGTCTCGAGAACCGCCGATGAGGCGCTCGAGAAGTACCGCGCTGCAGCCTCCGAGGGGAAACCCTTCGACGCGGTGATCCTCGATCTTTCCATACCCGGGTCCCGGGGAGGCAAGGAGGTCATACATGACCTCGCCGCCATTGACCCCGGCGTGTGCGCCCTCGTGTCCAGCGGGTATTCAAACGACCCTGTCATGACCAATTACACCGAATACGGCTTCAAGGGTGTGGTCAAGAAGCCCTTCAAGATGGAAGACTTGAGAGACGCCCTGAAGAAGGCCACAGGCTCCTGAGCGCCCTGCACCGGTGCGCTCGGCACCCCAGTCCGTCGCCCGGACACCCTCGGGGCGAACCACCCGGGCGTACCACGAGTGAAGCGGGTAACGGTGCCTCAAGACGGCCATATTCCTTCCGGTAGGGGGCATCTCCCCTTGGGCGACCCCGAACGACAAGGCGACCCGTATTTCCCTCATGCGGGGATCCTCGTCGTTTACGCTGTCGATCACGAAGATACCCCTATGGGGTCCCGTTATCCGAACCGCCTGGCGCCCCTGCCTTGAGGGCTTCCGGAGATCCCCCATCCATGATCCCCCACGCATGCCTTCAGGCAATGGGTCTCAGGCCTCGACGGTCGAGGCGGTCTCCGTCGCCCCCGCTTCCCTCTGCGCCACGCAGCGCTCGCCTGGCTTGGGCGCCCTGATGCGATAGACCTGGGCGCTCACGATATCCTCCGCGCTCACGGCCTTTTCCACCCTGAAGGTCTTCCTGAGGGAGAACTCCTCCTTCTTCCCGTTGTTCCACTGGGCGACCGGCCGGAGATACCCGACAACGCGCGAGTAGACCTCCGTCGGTTCGCCGCACGTCGGGCACTGGGGGTGGCCTCCCGCTATGTACCCGTGTGCCGGGCACACGCTGAAGGTCGGGCTGAAGGTGAAGTAGGGAAGCCTGTAGGTGTTGCAGATCTTCCTCACGAGGTGTTTTATGACCTCCGGGTCCTCCACGCGCTCACCGGCGAAGATGTGGAGCACGGTGCCGCCCGTGTACTTCGTCTGGATCTCGTCCTGGAGGTCCAGCGCCTCGAAGATGTCGTCGGTGTAGTTCACCGGGAGCTGGGACGAGTTCGTGTAGAACGGCTCGTACCCTTTCCTGTACTCGGCTTCGTTTGCGCATACGATGTCCGGGTAGCGTTTCTTGTCCATCCGGGCGAGGCGGTAGGAGGTGCCCTCGGCCGGCGTGGCCTCGAAGTTGTAGTTGTTGCCTGTCCGCTCCTGGAGCTGCACGAGCCTTTCCCGGATGAAGTCCGCGACCTCGAGGGCGAACCCCTTCCCGCGTGCGGTCGCGATGGTCTCGCCGAAGAGGTTCAGGCACGCCTCGTTCATGCCCACGATGCCAATGGTGGAGAAGTGGTTCTTCCAGTACTCGCCGGCCTTCTCCTTCATGTCGGCAAGGTAGAACTTCGTGTAGGGGTAGAGATTGTTCTCGGTGAAGCTCTCGAGGATCTTCCGCTTGATCTCGAGGCTCGTACCGGCGATGTCTATCAGCCTCCCGAGCCGCTCGAGGAAATCATCCACGCTCGTGCTCAGGTAGCCGAGCCTCGGCAGGTTGATGGTGACCACGCCGATGGAACCGGTGAGCGGGTGCGAACCGAACAGCCCCCCGCCCCTCTTGAACAGTTCCCTGTTGTCTATCCTGAGCCTGCAGCACATGCTCCTCGCGTCGGCCGGGTCCATGTCGGAGTTCACGAAGTTGGAGAAGTACGGCACCCCGTACTTCGCCGTCATCTCCCAGAGACCCTTCAAGTGCGGGTTGTCCCAGTCGAAATCGGCCGTAATGTTGTAGGTGGGGATGGGGAAGGTGAAGACCCTTCCCTTGGCGTCGCCGTTCGCCATGACCTCGACGAAGGCCTTGTTGAACATGTCGAGTTCCTTCTGGAACTCCCCGTAGACCGCGTCCTGGATCTCCCCGCCTATCACCACCCCCGTGTCCGCGTAGTGCGACGGGACCTTGAGGTCGAGCGTGACGTTGGTGAAGGGCGTCTGGAAACCGACACGCGTCGGCACGTTGATGTTGAAGATGAACTCCTGCAGGGCCTGCTTGACCTGGTCGTAATCGAGCCCGTCGTACCGTATGAAGGGGGCGAGCAGCGTGTCGAAGTTGGAGAAGGCCTGCGCGCCGGCGGCCTCACCCTGGAGCGTGTAGAAGAAGTTCACGATCTGGCCCAAGGCGGTCCTGAAGTGCTTGGCGGGCTTGCTCTCGACCTTGCCCGGCGCGCCCTTGAACCCCTTGAGGAGGAGGTCGTAGAGATCCCAACCGACGCAGTACACGGAGATGATGTTCAGGTCGTGGATGTGGAAATCCCCGCTCGCGTGGGCGTCCCGCACCTCGGGGGGGTAGATCTTGTTGAGCCAGTAGATCTTGCTGATCTCGGAGGAAAGGTAGTTGTTGAGACCCTGGAGGGAGAACGACATGTTGCTGTTCTCGTTCACCTGCCAGTCGAGCCGCTCGAGGTACTGGTCGATGAGGTCGACGCCCATCCCGGCCTTTATCTCGCGGATCTTGGCATGCTGGTCACGGTATATGATGTACGCCTTGGCGGTCTTCCGGAAGGTGGTCTGGAGGAGGACCTCCTCTACGATATCCTGTATGGCCTCCACCGTGGGCACGCCATCGATGGCCCTCTCGGCGATCGAGAGGACCTTGAGCATGAGCATGTGCGCGGTTTCCTCCCCGAACTCGCCCGTGGCCCTCCCCGCCTTGGCGATGGCTGCGGTTATCTTCGAAGCCTCGAACTCCACCTCACGACCGTCTCGCTTCTTGATGCTCCTGAACATGCCCCCTCCTTGCAGTATTTCACGATTGCCGAGAACCAATCCGCATCCCCTTGCCGGCCCCCAAAGGGCTGCGGCCTGGCGGCCTGCCCGGGGCCGGGCCTCCCCCCTGGGAAGATACTATATATAGCGTATCATCCACACAAAAATACCATATATAGCCATTCTCCGGGAAAAGCAAGGGGGAAAAGTGGGTGTGCCTGCCAGGCGGCTCGTGCCCGGGTTTCCCCACGCCGGGCAGGCGGGACTCACTGCATGGGGCGGCATCGAGCGCCGGCCCGAGGCAATGCCCAGGGTCCTCCCCTGCATGGCGGCATGACCTTCAGGCGCAGCCCTGCATGCAGCCGGCGGTCCGGCGTTCTGCCGGGAAAAGCGTTACCCGGGTGAGGCCGACCTGTCATGGACCTCGGCGCTCCTGACAGGGCGCGCCCTGCGGGTGGGTCCCTCGAGGCGGGGGTGTCGCCTCAGGCAGGGAGACCGGCACCCGGCTCATGGGTGCCGGCCTGCATCGCCCGAGAAATCGTTCTTGGTCCTTTGCGCGCGTCTTTGAGGCACGCCGGGAGAGACCGCCCCTTCCCGGGCTCCAGTGCGTCGACGGCTTCCAAGGGTCAGCCCTGTCGTCGCCCTCTCCGGACCGCGAAACCCAAGGACCGCAACAGGGTCAAGGTCGTCAGATGCACACCTGAGACGCTGAGGCCCGGGACGAGTTCCCAGCTCTTCTATCTGGGCGGCAGGGTCCAGGTCAGCAAATGCATGCCCGAGACGGCATCCGGCGCGCACGTTACCCCTTCGGTGCGCCGACCCCGCCTCCCCGTCGTCGGTGCGTCATCCAGGGGGGTGAGAACCGGAGGGAGGGCGTGTCGTTCACGCGCTCCCCCCGAAGGCCGCAAGACCGGCCGGAGGCACAAGGACGAGGGCCGGGAAGGCCTCAGTCCCTGTCATCCTTGTACATGGCCTCGATCGCCTCCTTGTAGTTCTCGTTCACGACCTTCCTCTTGATCTTGAGCGTCGGCGTGAGTTCGCCGGTATCGATGCTGAATTCACGCCCCAGGAGCGTGAACTTCCTGATCTGCTCGACACGGGCATAGTCCTTCATGAGGTCCCTGATCTTCGCCTCGTAGAAGGCAACGATCTCCGGCTTCCTCACGAGATCCTCGTTGGTGTTGAACGATATCCCCTGTTTCTTCGCGTATTCTCCCAGCTCCTTGAAGTTGGGCACGATCAGCGCGCTCAAGTACTTCCTGCCCTCGCCTATCACCACCGCCTGCTCTATGTACAGGTCGGCCACCAGCGTGTTCTCTATGTTCTGAGGGGCGATGTTCTTGCCGCCGGCCGTGACGATGATGTCCTTCTTCCTGTCCGTGATGTACAGGCAGCCGCGCTCGTCCATGCGCCCGATATCGCCGGTCATGAACCAGCCGTCGTGGGTGAACGCGGCCTTGGTATCGTCGGGCTTGTTGTAGTACCCCTTCATGACCTGGGGCCCCTTGATGAGGATCTCCCCGTCATCGGCGATCCTCACCTGCGTGTCGGGCAGGGCCGGTCCCACGGAACCGAACGCGAACACGTCGAACCTGTTCACGTTGGTGACCGGGCTGGTCTCGGTGAGGCCGTACCCGTTGTGCACGGGTATACCGATGCCGTTGAAGAACCTGTCGATATCCGTGGACAAGGGGCCGCCGCCGCTGATGAAGATCCTGATCCGGTCGAGGCCCAACGCCTCCCTCAGCTTTTTGAAGACGAGCGCATCCGCGATGTCGTACTGGGTCTTCAGGACCCCGGGCATGGCCTTGCGCTGCACCACGTAATCCACCGCCCTGTCGGCCACCCCCAGGGCCCACTCGAAGAGCTTCTTCTTGAGAGGGGGCGCCTTGTCCGCCTTGGCGAGGATCCCGGCGTGTATCTTTTCGAAGAGCCTGGGCACGCTCACCATGAGGGTCGGCCGGGTCTCCTGCATGTTTTCGAGGACCGTGGAGAACGACTCGGCGAGGCTGATCACCGCGCCGATATGGATCATGAGGTAGAGAGAGACCGTCCTGCCGAGGGAGTGGCTCCACGGCAGGAAGGATAACGCCTCGTCGTCGTGCCCGATGATGGGGTGCGACGCGTAGGACTGCATGAGGTTCGCCACGAAGTTCGCGTGGGTCAGCATGACCCCCTTGGGCTGGCCGGTCGTGCCGGAGGTGTAGATGAGCGTTGCGAGGTCTTCGGGGTCTATCGCGTTCAACCTCCTCTCGAAGGCATCCCTGTCGGCGAAGGCCTCCCCCAGCGCCATGAGCTCGTCGAGCCCCATCACATCCTCAGGTGCACCCTCGATCTTCTCGAAGGTCACGATCTTCGTGAGAGAGTCCAGGCGCTTTCTCACCGAGAGGATCTTGTCGAGATGCTCCTTGTCCGAGACGAAGAGCACCTTTGTCCCTGAATCGTTGATGATGTAGGCGGCCTCCGCGCCGGAGTTGGTCGCGTAAATGGGCACATCGGTACACCCGATCGAGAGTGCGGCAAGGTCGGCGACGATCCATTCCCAGCAGTTCTCGGAGAAGATGCCGATCATGTCCCTGGGCTCGCAACCGAGGGAGATGAGCCCGAGCCCGGTCTTGATCACCCTGTTCTGCATCTCCTTCCAGCTGACGGCGGTGTACTTCCCCGCATGCTTGTACCTGACGAAGGTCTCGTACTGGTAACGCTCTGCCCTGTTGTGGAAAATACCCGGAACGTGTTTCTCGGAATACGCCATGCTTCCCTCCTTTCGGTTCTTGGATGCCGTGTGTCTCTTCTCGTGATGACGGGAATCAGCGCCTCTGGTCCAACCAGAGTTATCTACACCTTTCTTCCGGTCCGGACAAGGCATGGTATGGGCAAGGGGAACACGCGCCCGGTGTGGCCCGTGCGGCCGTTCAGTCCACGGATCGAGTTATGGGCTCATGCAGGATCCTTCTCGAAGGGAACGAGACGACGCAGGGTTTCGTGGAGGGGCCTGTCGGGCGATGAGCCTCGCGGCACGGATTGCGGGTCGTCGTTCATCCCGGCGCCGCAATGCCCTGATGCTTTCCTGCCGTTTCGAGATCGTCGCCAGCCCGTGCCGGTCGGCCGCGCCCTCCCACGGGCCTGTTCCTCGGCCCCCGGCAAGGCGCTCTCTCGGCCTCACGGCGGCCTGCTCGTTGCGTACCGCCTGGCGTGCGCCGCCGCGACCACCCGGAAACGCGGTCCTTCAACCCGGGACGCTGCCCCACGGCATCCCGGCCGTATCGACCCCGTGGGCGGGAACGCGTTGCCATCGGGCCCGAAAGGCTCTATAGTTGCCACGTGATCAACGCGCTCAGCATAGACGTCGAGGAATACTACCAGATCAACGCCCTCTCCGGTGTCCTGGACATGGGGATGTGGGATTCGGCCCCGTCGACGGTGGAGAGGAACACCTCGCTGGTGCTCGATATCCTCGACTCCGAGGACGTCAAGGCCACCTTCTTCTGCCTTGGCTGGGTGGCGAGACGGAACGCCGGCATCGTGAGGCGCATCCACGACAGGGGCCACGAGGTGGCCTGCCACGGGTACTCGCACATCCTCGTGAACAGGCAGAGCCCTGGCGAGTTCGAGCAGGACGTCAAGACCGCGAAGTCGCTCATCGAGGACACCATCGGCGAGCGCGTGATAGGCTACAGGGCGCCCACCTACTCGATCACCCGCAAGACGTCGTGGGCGATCCCCATTCTCGAGGAAGCGGGTTTCAGGTACGACTCGAGCATCTTCCCCATCTACCACGACACCTACGGCATACCAGAGGCGCCGAGGTTCCCCCACAGGATCGAGGGCACCTCGCTGGTGGAGTTCCCCATGTCCACCCTGAGGGTCTGCCGCATGAACCTGCCCGTGTGCGGAGGCGGGTACTTCAGGCTGCTCCCCTACACGGCGACGAGGTTCGCCCTCCGGTCGATCGAGCGAAGCGGCATGCCGTTCATCTTCTACCTGCACCCCTGGGAAATCGACCCCGACACCCCGAGGGTGGCGGGCATGCAGCCCCTTGCGCGCTTCAGGACATACACGGGCATCCCGGGAGCGAGGGCGAAGTTCGCTCTCCTGCTCAAAGACTTCGCGTTCGCACCCGTCAAGGACGTGCTGGCGGGCATGGGACTGTTGTGAACCCGGTCCCGGGGAAGATGCACAGGGGCCTCACCGTCAATCGCAAGGGGTTCACCCAAGGGGCCGGGGTGCACCGGGGCGACTGCGGCGAGGACCACGACGGCCTGGAAGGTGCCCTCTTGCGCGGCACGGCCTCGAGTCCGTGCGTCAGGTTTCAGGGATGCCCCCAAGAAACGGCTCTGCCCTTTCCCAGGATACCCCTTGTCGAGCCCTCGATCCGCCATGGCAGCACCTCCTGAGACACAGACCTCTTCCTCGGCAGGCCCACGTACCGGTCCATGCCGCGCATGGCCCCCGACCGCCGCCTCGCTCACCGGGCGGCACAGAACACCAGGGAAGGCGACGTCATGGGAGACGGTGATCGCCCCCATGGCCGTCATGCCCGCCACGGCACGGGGGTGTCCGGTCAACGAACCGCAGCCATGCTTGACAAGCACGGCCCACGGTCCTATGCTCCCGGTCAGCACGGAGCATCACCTGCATGTGAGCATTCACTCTATATTTGAGGAGGTACTGCACATGAAGAAGGCATGGGTCTTCCTCGTCGTAACCGTCATCGTCGCAAGCTGGCTTCCCGCTTTCTCGAAGGACACCTACTACATAGAGGTCCTCCAGGTCTCGAAGATCAACCCGTTCGACATGGCCTACCAGGGCTTCATCGACGAGCTTGCCAAGAACGCCATCGTCAAGGGCAAGAACCTCACGATACACAGGCATGTCATCGACGCGGATGCGGACGCGAGCATCTGGAAGAAGGTCTCGATCCTCATGCAGATCAAGAGCAAGGCTTCCGAGATCGTGGACAAGAAACCGGACCTCGTGCTCACCATCGGCACCCCGGCCACCAAATACAGCAAGGACAAGTTCATCGCTGCAGGCATCCCGGTGGTGTTCACCGCCGTCGCGGTGCCCCAGGCCGTGGGCTGCAAGTCGCTCACCGAGCCCGGGCCGGGCTTCACGGGATCCACGCTGTACATGGACCCGACCAAGGCCTTCAAGATCACCAAGCTTGCCTTTCCCAATCTCACGAAGATGGGGATCGTCCACAGCGACGACGACAATGCCATCGCATTCACCGAGGAGGCGAAGAAGAAGGCATCTGCCCTCGGGATCACCGTGTTGAACAAGGAGGTCGGCAAGTCGGACAGCCCCAAGGCCGCGGCCGAGGAGCTCCTCGGGAAGGGCGTCCAGGCCTTCGGCATCCCCATAGACGCGTATTACGCGCTCAGGAACTACGGCCCCTTGAAAGAGCTGCTCTCGATCACCGACTCCAGGAAGATCCCCGTCATCAGCTTCTGCTATGTCGGCTTCGAAGGCGGGCTCCTCTACATCGGGTCCGAGTTCAACTACATCGGCTCACTCGCAGGCAGGCAGGCCTCGCAGATCCTGAAGCAGGGGGTCAAGCCCGAGACGCTGCCTGTCGTGATGCAGGAAGACCTCACGATCCTGGTCGACCTCGACACCATGAAGAAGCTCGGGATCACGCTCCCCATGGAGATACTGCGCATCGCCAAGAGCGTCGAGTCCGCGAAGAAGTGACCGGCTCGAGGGGGCCTAAGGCCCCCGGAACCCGCCCCTTCTCAAAGGTGCCGGGCATGGTACCGTCAAGGACATCGAAAGGGGTGCCCGAGGCCGCCGGCACCCGAATCTCCTCGATGGTGTATGGCCCCTGCCCGGTAGTGCCGGGGGTTCAAGACGGGCTCTCCGTCCGGTGTCCCTTCACGATCGATGATGTCCTCTCATGGATCCAGGGTGGGGGTTTCCTGGCGCCCAAGGCTGACGGCCACGGGCTCTCCGAAGACCGTCGATTGTGCTGGGTCTCTGGTGGGGCTCAGGCTTCCAGGCTGTAGGGCATGACGCGCAGGTGCGCCGTCGCCCTGTTCTTGGAGGCGAAGTCGGCGAATGCGCGCTTGACCGCATCCAGGCCCACGCCGAGCGCCTCGGCCGTCTCCTCCACGCCGATACCGCGCTCCCATGCGTACAGGAGGTGATCGAGCTTGTCGAACGGGATCCTGAAGAAGAACTCCTGGTCGCTCACCGGGAGGCTGAAGGTGTCAGGGCTCGGCGTCCTCTCCAGGATCTCCCGGGGCACGCCCAGGTGGCGTCCCAGCTGGTAGACCTGGTTCTTGTAGAGGTGAGCCAGCGCCTCGATGTCGGTGCCTCCGTCGCCGTACTTGCAGAAGTCCCCGAGCAGGTACTCGGTCCTGTTCGTGGTGCCAGCGACCACGTACCCGAGCCTCTCAGCCTCGTGGTAGAGGTGCAGCATGCGCGCCCTGATCTTGATGTTCGCAAACGAGGTCACCCTCCTGAATTCCTGGGTGCCCAGTCTCTTCTTGTGGATCGTCCCGTCCGGGGTCTCGACCTTGAGCACGTAGACGTTGAACGAGTCCCTCTCGAGCAGGTCTGTGGGCAGCGCTATGTGGTACATGGAGCCTTCCGTGTACTCGGGGACGAGCGACTTCACGTACGCGTCCCTCTCGGCGTAGGACATGACGCTCTCCACGGTCTTGGTGATGTCCTTGACCCTGTACTCGATGCCCATCTTCTTCGCATGGGCGACGGCATACTCGCTGCTCGACGGGTTCGACTCGCGCTCGGGCAGGACAAGGCCGAGCACGTTTTCCTTTCCGATGGCCCTCCAGGAGAGCTCGGCCATGACGGCTGAGTCGATGCCGCCGCTCATCCCAACCACGATCCCTGACCTCCTGTACACCGTGTGGACACAATGGCCCAGGAACTCCACGATACGCTCCGCCTCCCGAACGACGTCGATGTCGAGCGAATGGACACCAAAGGACATACCGCCTCCCGTCTTCTTTCCTGTTGATCACGGCCATACTACATCCTCTCGAGAGCCACCACAACCGCCAAGGTCACGGCCACGGGCTCCGGGCGCCCAATGATCACCAGACCCCTGCTTCGAGCTGATCGTGGGGGCCGATGGTGATAGGGCATGAACATCCTCCTCCAGGGCGAAGGACTCACACGGGAGACCATCTTCCCTCGGGTTGCATCCCAGATACGTTTCCCTGCCGGGAGGCGGGGCTCTCGACAACGGGCCGGATGTGCTCGAGGAAGAGCCCTCCAGTCTGGGAAGTTCTCCGGTAGGTGAGTTCGTCCCGTGTATCTTTGCCATTGCCCATTTCTCATGACTGCGATAGTGAAATCCGATAGGAACATCGAGCGTCCAACGATCGAAGGGGTGGCGATGACAGATCTCGCAGAGAAGATAACGGCCTACATTCGAGAGAACTTCATAGCCGGCCGCAGCGATGCCGTCTTGGAACCGGACACCTCCCTGATCGAGGCCGGCATTATCGATTCCACGGGCGTTCTCGAGCTGGTGGAGTACCTCGAGTCGACCTTCGGCATCAAGATCGAGGACGAGGAACTCGTTCCGGAAAACCTGGAGACCATCTCCAACATCTTGAGATTCCTCGCCTCGAAGGGCGTGGGCGCGTGAGCGGCACCGTACACGATCTCCTCGCCGCATCCGCAGCCCGCCACCCGGACAAGACGGCGGTCTTCCAGGGCGGTCGCTCGGCCACCTTCGCAGAGATCGACTCGCTCGCGAACAGGGTCGCACGCCTGCTCACCCAGGCCGGGCTCGACAGGCAGGACCGGGTGGTCGTGATCATGGAAAACTCCATAGAGAGCGTCGGGGTGTACTACGGGATCCTGAAAGCCGGGCTCATCAGCGTGGAGATCCACGAGAAGTCGACCCCGAGCGAGGTCTCGTACTTCATCCAGAACGCCGGGGCGCGGGCATGCGTGCTCGCCGAGGCACCGGCATCGAGGCTCGGCGGCATCGAGATCCCGGTGCTTGTAAGCCCTGCCGGGCCCGGGTCGAGCCGGGCGAGGACGTTCGTGCCGTGGTCCGCCCTCGACGCGGTCGCGGACGAGCGGTTCGAGGCCCGTGTCTCCTCGGGCGACATCGCGTCGATCGTGTACACGTCCGGGAGCACCGGGAGACCGAAAGGCGTCGTCCTCACGCACGGGAACATCCGTTCCAACACCCTTGCCATCGTATCCTATCTGGGGCTCCAGGAAGACGACCGGGTCATGGCGATCCTGCCCTTCCACTACGTCTACGGGAAGTCGCTCCTGAACACGCACATGGCCGTGGGCGCACAGGTGGTCATCAACAACAGGTTCGCATTCCCCAACGCCGTGATCAGGGAGATGTGCGAGCGCTCGGTGACGGGGTTCGCGGGCGTCCCCTCCACCTTCGCCATCCTCATGAACAGGTCGGTCTTCCCCAAGACCCGCATTCCGTCGCTCCGCTACGTCACCCAGGCGGGCGGGGCCATGGCCCCGGCCCTGACCAGGCGCCTGCTCGATTGCCTCGACGGCGTGGACCTCTACGTCATGTACGGGGCGACCGAGGCATCAGCCCGGCTCACGTACGTCCCCCCCGACAGGCTCAGGAGGGACAAGCTGGGATCCATCGGGATACCCATCCCCGGCGTGGAGGTCACGGTGAGGGACGACCAGGGAAGGGAACTCGCTCCGCTCGAGGTGGGAAACATCTGCGCACAGGGTCCCAACATCATGCAGGGGTACTGGAACGACCCCGAAGAGACCTCGCGCGCACTCAAGCCCTGGGGCCTCGTCACCGGCGACCTCGGGTACCGGGATGAGGAAGGATTCCTCTTCCTCACGGGGAGGAAGAAGGACATGCTCAAGATCGGCGGTGAACGGGTATCCCCGAAGGAGATCGAGGACGCGATCGTCGAATCCGGCATGGTCCACGAGGCGGCGGTCGTGGGCAAGCCCGACCAGTACCTCTTTGAGGTCCCTCTGGCGTTCGTGGTGCCCCTCGACGAAAAGACCTTCGACCTCGAGGCGTTGAGGTCGTTCGTCGCCGGGAGGCTCTCGCCGCACAAGCATCCCAGGCATTGGACCGTCGCGAAGACCCTGCCCAAGAAACCCTCTGGGAAGATCGACAAGGAGGCACTCAGACATGAGGCATTGCTCGAGATGCGTGTTGCCTGAGACCTTTCCCGGGATCTCCTTCGATCCTGCGGGCGTGTGCAACTACTGCAGGAACACCCCCGTGCCGACGCCCGAGGAGAAGCGCGAGCACCTCGCGAGATTCGAACGCCTCGTCGAGGAGAGGAAGGGGACCTCGGCCTTTGACTGCATCCTTGCCTACAGCGGGGGCAAGGACTCCACCTACACGCTCATGATGCTCCGGCAGACCTACGGGCTCAGGGTGCTGGCCTTCACCTTCGACAACGGGTTCGTCTCGAGGCAGGCGATGGAGAACATCCGGGCCATGACGGACAGGCTCGGAGCTGTGAGCATGGTCTTCAGGCCGCCCTTCGACCTCATGCGGAAGGCCTTCTCCCTCTCGGCCGTGAAGCTCTTCTACAGCCCCAAGACCCTGGACAGGGCGAGTTCCATCTGCACGACGTGCATCGGCATGGTCAAGGCCCTCGTTCTCAAGACCGCGCTTGCGTACCGCATCCCCCTCGTCGCCTACGGCTGGTCCCCCGGCCAGGCGCCCATAGCCTCGGCGATCATGCAGACCGGCCCGAGGCTGCAGCGCATCTCCCAGGCCACGGTGAGGGACCCGCTCGTCAGGGAGGTGGGGGAAGAGCTGGGTCCCTACTTCCTCGACGAGACCGAACTGGGGCTCGAGGCTTCGCGCTGGCCGGTGAACGTGCACCCCCTGGCCTTCACCGAGTACGACGAGGAGGCCATTGTCAAGAAGATCGAGGATGCCGGGTGGGTCAAGCCCGAGGACACGGACCCGAACTCCACGAACTGCCTCCTGAACGCGCTTGCGAACCACCTGCACAGAAAGCGGTTCTCGTTCCACCCCTACGCATGGGAGATTGCGGGCATCGTCCGCTCGGGGTGCATGGACCGGGAGACCGGCCTGGCCAAGGTGACCGAGGAGGAAGACGAGGTCATGGTCAGGCGGGCGGCGGATCTCCTGGGTATCGGCACCTGACGGCCCCGGCTTGACCCTCGAGATCGTCCGGGACGGGTACACGAGGGGCACAGGCTCGGCCCCCTTCGGTGTTCACCTCCTTGGGGGGCGCCCGGCGGTGATGACGCCTCGTTCGCGGCCGGGCGGCTGGTCTCTCAGGTGTCAGGGGCCATAGGTTCCCGCCTGACCCTGCAGGTCATCTGGGACGGGTCCACGAGGGGCACGGGCTCGGCCCCCTTGGTGTTCACCTCCTTGAGGAAGCGCTTGACGAGGATCTCCTCGGGGTCTTTCACCTTCTTGAGCGCCTGGGCCACGTCGATCTTTCCGGCCGCGAAGGTCTCGTGGCCTCCTCCTGTCCCCAGCCCGACGGCGATCTTGTGCGCGAGGATACCCGCCATGTCCTTGGTGCGCTTCGCCCTGATGGAGAAGAGCAGGTACCCGTTGTGCCTGCCGTAGCACAGGCACCACCTCACGCCCTCCATCTGCACGAGCTCGTCGGCGAACTCCCCTATCATCTCGGGCCAGCTCATGAACTCGAGCCTGGCGACCACGACGTCACCGTAGACATGCGCGTTGGTGAGCACGTTGGTGAGTTCCTGGAAGTATTGCCTCGGCAGGTCGGGGTGTTCGATGCGGGAGAGCTTCTTGAGGAGCACGTGGGGGAAGAGGTAGGTCGAGGCCCTGATGTCGTTGTCCGTGGACTGCCTGCCAAGGTCCCTCGTGTCCGACTTGATCCCATAGTACAGGGCGGTCGCCACCTTCCGGTCCGGCTCTATGCCGAGCGTCCTCAGGTAGTGCGTGATGATGGTCGAGGTGCTGCCCACGTCCCTGGCTATGTCGTGGTAATCCGCCCTGAGCGAGGTCTTCCGCAGGGGGTGGTGGTCTATGATGATGTTGGGAAACACCCCCTTGGGAAGCATGAGGTTGCCGGTGTGCGGCTGGCAGTCCACGGCCGCGATCACCGAGTAGTTGCGGGCCGAGACCTTGGAAAGCGGCATGAGGTCGATCGCGAGGTGCTTGACCATGGCCCTGTTCTCGGCCCTGCCGATGATGCCGCCGTAGGCGATCACGCTTGGTATGCCCGCGAGCCTCCGGATGAGGTACTTGAGCCCGAAGGCCGCGGCTATGCTGTCGGGGTCCGGATTCTCGTGGGTGAGGATGAGCACCTTTCGCTTGCCCTTCATGGGCCCAAGGAGCTTCTCGGTGAGTTCTCTCTTCGTCATGGCTCTCTGTCCCTGAAGACGGCCTCCATTGTACCACGGGCGCGGTCGAGATGTGTACCCTTCCAGTAGACTCGCCCGCAGGAGGGACACCTGGCGAAACGATCCCTGGTGGCAAGGACGTGGTCGGGGACGAGCCCGCTCACACCCTCTGGGGTCTCCTCCACGAGGGGTTCGTTGCACAGGGAGCACCGGGAAAAGGCATCGAGGGGACCTTCCAGGCCGAGCGAGGAGACGACCTCCCTCACCTGGTCGAGGGCCCTGTCTCGCTCTACGACCACGACCCCAGGTCTGCCCCTCAGGGCCCTCCTCCTCGTGAGCACTATCCTCCCGGACAGGGCGGCGCCAAGGAGCCTGTGCGGGTCATCGTCCCTGAGGTAGAGCGTATCGAAGCCCATGAGTCTCAACCACTTCGCGAGCCTGCCGAGGTTCCTGTCACAGGCGAAACTGGGGGGATTGGGGCCTGAAGGCATCCTGCACATGCCTCACCGCGCCGGACGGTCCGACTGCGATCACATCGAATCGCACCGGCGTGTCATCCATCCTCTTCCTGCTCAGGTAAACCGCCGAAGCCAGGGCGATGCGCTCCTGCTTCCACCTGGGCACCCAGCAGAGCGGGTCGCCGAAGGAGACCGACCCGGCGGACTTGACCTCCACGAAGACGACCTCGCGCCCGTTGGAGGCCACGATATCGATCTCCCCCCTGCGGGTCCTGAAGTTCTCATCCAGTATGCGGTACCCCCGGGAGACCAGGTACTCCCTGGCACGACGTTCACCCTCGACCCCACGGTCCCTGGCCGACCTAGGACACACCCCTGAAGGACCTCCTGTGTATGGGACAGGCACCGAGGCGTGCAAGGGCCTCCCTGTGTTCCCGGATCGGGTATCCCTTGTGCCTGGCGAAGCCGTAGCCCGGGTAGAGCCGTTCCATGTCCGCCATGATCCCGTCTCTCGTGACCTTGGCGATGATGCTCGCCGCCATGATGGAGGGCTCGCTCGCATCCCCCCTGACGACCGCCATGCAGGGACAGTCGAGATCGGGTGTCGCGTTGCCGTCCACGAGCACGAAGGCTGGTTGGACCCCCAGGTTGAGCACGGCCTGGCGCATGGCCGTCAGCGTCGCCCGGAGAATGTTGACGCGATCGATGGTGGAGGGGTCGACTGCGGAGACCGACCAGCGAACCTCGGGCGAGGACACGAGAAGCCTGTGGATGGCGTTGCGCCTCGAGGGGCTCAGGGACTTCGAATCCATCACCACGTGCCTGAGAGGGGAACCCGGCGGCAAGACGACGGCAGCGGCCACCACCGGACCGGCAAGCGGCCCCCTGCCTGCCTCGTCCACTCCGCAGAGCGGCCAGTGGCCCTGTGCCCTGAGTTCGTCTTCGAGAGACATCTCAGGAGCGGATCTCCTTCATGCGCGCCTGCTTTCCCTTGCGGCCCCGCATGTAGTAGAGCTTCGCGCGCCTGACCTTGGAGTGGCTGACGACCTCTATCTTCTCCACGGAAGGCGCGTGCAGGGGGAAGACCCGCTCCACCCCGACCGAATAGGACTGCTTTCGGACCGTTATGGACTCGCGGTTGTTACCCCTGTGCCGGGCGATCACGATGCCTTCGAAGACCTGGGAACGTGAACGCGATCCCTCCACGATCTTCGTCGAGACGCGGACCTTGTCGCCGATCCGTATCTCCGGGAGCCCTTCCTTCATCTGCGCCTTTTCGAATGCGTCAAGGATGTCCATCGTTCCCTCCTATGTTACCCTGTCAAGGGCGATCGCCACGGCGCTGCGCACCGAGAGGTGGTTGAAGGCGCCCTTGCCGTGGATGGGTTCCACCACGGCATCGAGGGACTCCACCAGGCGCCTCGCCATACCCCACCCGGTGCCGAAGACCATGCACACGTCCCCTTCCGAAACACGGCGTTTCGCCTCCGCCCAGGTGATCGACCCGGGAAAACGGTGCGCAGAGGTCCCTATGAGAGACGCCTTCGTGGCACTCCGGATGTCCTCGACGTTCGGCACCACCCGCACGATCGAGAGCGCCTCCCTGCGGTACGCGTTGTATCTTGCGCCGCCGCCCGTGAGCCAGTGGTCCATCAGCCTCTCGGCAAAGGCCCGCTGGCCAGGGTTTGGGTGAACGATATAGAGTGTATCGACTCCGTATGTCAAGCACGCTCTTGCGCAGTCGTGGATATCGAGGTTCGTGATCGCGGTCGCAACCTCGCGGCCGTTCTTGTCCAGGCAGGGCCAGTGGATGAGGGCGACCGTCAGCACCGATCGTTCCCGCCCGTGTCTCTCTCGTGCCCCTGATCCCCGGGGTCGCCGGGTCGACACACGAGGAGATCCGGCCTGACCTTCCGTGTCCTTTCGACGGCCTTCTCCCGGCGCCACCTCCGTATGGCCTCGTGGTCCCCGGAGACGAGCACCTCGGGCACGCTCAAGCCCCTGAACACCCTGGGCCTCGTGTAGTGGGGGTGCTCGAGAAGCCCTGCATAGTGAGAGTCCCCCGTGGCGAGGCTGTCCGTCCCGAGTACGCCGGGGATGAGCCTGACCACAGCGTCCGTTATCGCCATGGCGGGGATCTCGCCGCCTGTGAGGACGTAATCGCCCACGGAAATCTCCTCGTCCACGAACAACGCGCTCACCCGCTCGTCCACGCCCTCGTAGTGCCCGCACACTATGGTGATCGCCTGCTCCCTGCTCAGGCGGAGGGCGTCTTTCTGGGTGAACGTCCTGCCCCTGGGCGTGGTGAGGATCACCCTTCCCCTCTCGGGCAGGCTCTCGAGCGCAGCGGCTATGGGCTCGGGTTTGAGCACCATGCCCCCGCCGCCGCCGTACGGTGCATCGTCGACGACGCGGTGACGGCCGATGCCGAACTGCCTGAGGTCCACGATCCTGATGGTTATGAGACCGCGGCTTGCCGCCCGGTCGATGATGCTTTCACCGAAGACGCCCTCGAACATCCTCGGGAAGAGGGTGACGATCGATATCTCCACGGTCAGTCCAGGAGATCGGCCAGGAAGGCGGCGTCGACCACCATGCGGCCGTTCTCCACCGATACCTCCTTGACGGCGTCGGAGGTGAAGGGCACCAGGAAGCTCTTGTCCCCCTCGACCTCGAGCACGTCGTTGCTGCCAGTGGGGAAAAGCCTCACGACCGTCCCCAGGCGGCGGCCGTCGCAATCCTCGACCACGAGCCCCACCAGATCGCGCCAGTAGTACCAGTCCTCCTCCAGATCGGGGAGGTCTTCCCTCGACACCGAGAGGAGCTCGCCCTTGAGGGCCCTCGCCTGGTCGACGGTCTCGACCCCCTCGAGGGCGATGACGGCGTGCCTCTTCCTGATCTCCAGGGAAATCACCCGGGAAGGAGAGAGCCGGGAACCGATGTAGTACTTCGAATACCGGGCCAGGTGTTCGGGGGTCCCGCCGAGGGCCGTCACGCGCAACCTGCCCTTGAGCCCGTGCGAGCCCGTCACCCGTGCGATCTCGACACGTTCGGACATGAGACTACTCGATGATCTCGAGGACGGCCCTCTTCTTCATCTTGGTGGAAGCGGCTGTCAGGAGCGTCCGCATGGCCCGTGCGGTGCGGCCTTCCTTGCCAATGACCTTTCCGAGATCCGACTTGGCCACCCTGAGCTCGATGACCGAGGTCACCTCTCCCTCGACCTCCGTCACCTTCACCTCATCGGGGTTGTCCACCAGCGCCTTCGCTATGTACTCGATGAGTTCTCTCATGGGCTTGCACCTCGCGGTCGGCGTGAGAATCGCCTAGAAACAGGATCAGAGCGTGTGTCCCTTCTCCTTCATGAGCTTCTTCACCGCAGGTGAAACCTGCCCGCCCTTGCTGACCCATTCTCTGATGCGGTCCATGTCAAGCTCTATGCTGTCGGGCCTGAACTTGGGGTCGAAGTGGCCCACGATCTCGATGAACTTGCCGTCGCGCTTGGACCTGGAGTCCGCCACCACGACGCGATAGAAAGGCTTCTTCGATGCCCCGCCGCGGGTGAGTCGTATGGTAACTGCCATCGGGTTGCTTTCCCCTTTCGAAGTGTCTGTGTATCCTCTCTTCTGCCTCTACACTACAGGTTGCCTGATCTAACCCACTTGGAGAAACGTTGTCAAGCCATAAGGGACCGGCACACCCCCGAACCCGCCTGCCGCTTAGGACCGCCGGCGAGCCCGCCAGGGGAGACGAGGCACCCCGCCCCGACGATGCCGGCCGAGACCCGACCCACAGGAGTGGGGGCGTACCATCCTTGTACCGCGCAGGGGAACCCGGCGCGGGGCTGCGGGCGCACCGGGACACGTTGGCGGGAAAACGCTTTTCCCTGTCCAAGCCCCCGGCCGACCCTCCCGCCCCGGGTCAACGGACTGCACGCTCCCGTCGGGTCACGCCTCGGTCAGGAGGGGCCGAGGCCCCCCAGGGCACGCCCCCTCACCCTCGCTAGAGCGGCTTGGCGATCTTGAGGATCTCCATGGGGAGTTCCACGCCCATGGCCTTGAGCTGTGCCACGTCCACCATGATCATGAGGTCCTCCTGCCTGAGGATGGGCAGGCTCTCCGGCTTGGCCCCCTCCTTGAGGATCTTGACCGCCTGCCTCGCCGCCAGGACACCGTTCAACTGGAAGTCGGACCCCACGTAGAAGATCGCGCCCGGGGTCTTCGCGTAGATGAAGCTCACCACGGGGATATTCTTCTTGCGCGATATATCGCCGATATCATGGGACGGCTGCTCACCCCTGAGCCCGTAGTACGTGTCGAGGGGCACGATGAACCCCTTCACCCCCTTCGCGATGAGTTCCTCGGCCGAGGGCCCGATGGGGTCGGACTTCGCCACCTGCTTGGCGATGATCTGGATCCCCAGGGGCGGCCCGTACTTCTTGGCCTCCTCCACGTGGGCCACCGCGTTGTCGTCGTCGGAGTAGATGATCCCCATGACGTTCGCCTTGGGGAAGGCGAGCTTGACGATCTTCAGGGCGTCGTTCACGCTCATGTAGAGGGTCGCCCCCGTGAACCCCTTGCCTGCCTCGGTCAGAGACTTGCACCCGGCGGACTGGGGGAAGGCCACCGATGCGAAGACCAACGGGATCCCCGCCTGGATGATCGTGTCCTTCGCGTACTTGGTCGCGGGCGTGCCTATGGTGAGCACGAGGTCGGGCTTGACCCCGGCTATCCTCTGGGCCTCGCTCTTGATGCGGAGCAGGACCCCCACCTTCGACCACACGCCCCCCTTCTCGATGTCGAAATCGATGACCGTCCTCCTGACCGTGACGTTCTTTCCCTGCACGAGACCGTTCTTGGCGAGTTCCTGCATGAAGCCGTCGAAACAGAGCTTGAAAGGTCGAACGTTGGCAACCTGGAGTACCTCTATCTTGTACATCTCCTCCGCGTGCAGGGTCTGTGCGCCAATCGCCAGGACCATGCAGACCGATATGCATATACCCAGGACAAACCTCTTCATGAACATCCCTCCTTCATGCCCCTCGGTTTTTTCCCTCAAGTTCCCTCGTGTCCTACCGCCGCTATCCGGTGATGCATTCGTCCATGGCTGCTCCATCAGCGGGTCATGGACGGTCCTCTCCGGCACCTCGGTCGCCGCCCACAGGCTCCTTCCCGTATACGCGCAAGGCAAGCCGCGACCTCGACGCCCGAGAACCGCGGCCTCGGATTCCCTGCATGGCAGGACCAGGGGCCAAGCCCTGGCCCGCCTCTTTTAGTACACGCTCTGCGCGATCTGCAGGATCTCCTGCGGCAGTTTCCACCCCAGCTTCTCGAGCATGTTGGGGTCCACCAGGACCCTGAGATCCTCCTGCCTCGCCACGGGGAGCGTGTCCGGGTCAGCCTCCTTCCTGATGATCTTCGCGGCGAGCTGGCCCGAGAGCGCCCCTACCTCCTGGAAGTCCGACCCGACGTAGAGGATCGCGCCAGGCACCTTCATCATCGCGAAGCTGAACACGGGGATCTTGCGTGCGAGCGAGAAGCTCTCCAGTTCCCGGCAGGCCCTGTAGTCTCGCATGCCGTAGTACGTGTCGAGGGGGACAGCGAACGCCTCGACGCCCTCAGCCCTGAGCTCCTCGAGGACCGGGGTCAGGGGGCTGTTCTTGTCCACCTGCCTGCTCAAGACCCTCATGCCCATCGTCGGCGCAGTCTTCTTGGCCTCTTCCACGTGCGCAACGCCGTTCTCGTCGTCGCTGTGGACCATGCCGATGGTCGTGAGCCCGGGGAAGGCTTGTTTGACGAGCCTGAGGGCTTCCTTCATGTCCATGTAGAGGGTGGCGCCGGTGAACCCCTGACCGGCATGCGTGAGCGACGTGCAGCCTGCCGCAGTCGGGATCGCCACGGCCGTGAACACCAGGGGGATGCCCGCCTGGATGATCTTGTCCTTGGCGAACTTGGTGGACGGCGTCCCTATGGTGAGGACGAGGTCGGGCTTCTCGTCCGCTATGCGCATGGCCTCGGACTTTATCTGCATGAGCACGGCGATCTTGCTCCAGAGGTTCGCCCTCTCCATGTCGAACCCGATGACCTTGCGCCTCACCTCGAGGTTCCTGCCGGCCACGAAGCCGCTCGACGCGAGCTCCCCGAGGAACCCCTGGAGGGATCTGCGGTACGGTTCGATGTCGGTCACCTGGAGGACCTCTATGCGGGTCTTCCTCTCATCGCATCGAGCCACGCCGGGGGCCAGCACGACGGACAACGCACACACAAACAGGACGACGGCCGAGACTCTCCTCACTGACTCTCCTCCCAAGCCATGGCAGGGACTGCTCCACGACCTTCAAACAGGGTGTTGTTTCCCTTGGCTTTTACTCTAGAACAGATTGAAGGCATCGTCAACGGCGCCGGGGAAAGACCGGCCTCACCCGCACCCCCCCGCCTCGTTCATGCGCGCACCCCCTGTGCCTGCTGAACGACATGCTTGAGGCGCTTCTTCTCGAGGTGGGCGGCGAGGTAGCGTCCGGTGTGCGATGCGGACTCTCCCGCGATCTCCTCGGGGCTCCCCTGGGCCACCACGTACCCCCCCGAGTCGCCCCCCTCGGGACCGAGGTCGATCACGTGGTCGGCAGAGGCTATGATGTCCATGTTGTGCTCGATCACCACGACCGTGTTCCCCTCGTCCACGAGGCGGTGGAGAACCACGAGCAGCTTGTTGACGTCGTCGAAGTGGAGACCGGTGGTGGGCTCGTCGAGGATGTAGAGCGTACGGCCGCTCGATCGCTTGGACAGCTCCCTGGCGAGCTTTGTCCGCTGGGCCTCGCCGCCGGAGAGCGTCGTGGCGCTCTGTCCCAACCGTATATAGTCCATCCCCACGTCCACGAGGGTCTTCAGCCTGCGCCTGATGGCCGGGACGGCGTCGAAGAACTCCAGGGCCTGGCGCACGGTCATGTCGAGGACATCCGCGATGGAACGCCCCTTGTACTTGACGGACAGGGTCTCCTCGTTGAACCGGGTGCCCCTGCACTGGTCGCAGACCACGTACACGTCGGGCAGAAAGTGCATCTCTATCCTGATGAGCCCGCCGCCCTCGCACGTCTCGCACCTACCGCCCTTGACGTTGAAGCTGAACCTGCCCGGCCGGTACCCCCTCGCCTTGGCATCCGGCAGCATGGCGAAGAGTTCCCTCACGGGGGTGAAGAGCCCCGTGTACGTGGCCGGGTTCGAGCGGGGCGTTCGTCCGATCGGCGACTGGTCGACGTTGATGACGCGGTCGATGTACTCTGCGCCCCCGATGGAGGCCACCTTGACCTGGGGGATCCTCTCCCGGGCAAGGACCGCCCTCAGGTACGGGTAGAGCGTGTCGATGACGAGGCTCGACTTCCCGGACCCCGAGACCCCGGTGATGCACGTGAAGAGCCCGAGCGGGATATCGACGTCTATCCCCTTGAGGTTGTTCGTGGAAGCCCCCCTGATCCTCAGGCGAGGCCCCTTCGGCCTGCGCCTCTTCTCGGGGATGTGGATGGACAGTCTCCCGGAGAGATACTTCCCGGTGAGGGAGAGCGGATGACCGAGCAGGTCCTCGGGCGGACCCTCGAAGACCACCTCGCCGCCCAGTTCGCCTGCACCGGGGCCCATGTCCACCACGTAGTCGGCGTTCATGATCGTGTCCTCGTCGTGTTCCACCACCACCAAGGTGTTCCCGAGATCCCTCAGGTGTTTGAGCGTTTCTATGAGCCGGTCGTTGTCGCGCTGGTGGAGCCCTATGGTGGGCTCGTCGAGGATGTAGAGGACACCCATGAGCGCCGACCCTATCTGGGTGGCGAGCCGTATGCGCTGAGCCTCGCCTGACGACAGGGTCCCCGACGCCCTGCCGAGCGTGAGATAGCCTATCCCCACGGAGCTCATGAAGGCAAGCCTGTCCTTGATCTCCTTGACGAGCCTGGACGCGATGTCTTGCTCTTTGCCCTCGAGGCTCAGGCCCTCGAAGAACCCCATGAGCTCGTCCACGCTCATGTCCGTCAACTCGGCGATGTTCTTCGACCCCACGAGCACGTGGAGCACCTCCTTCTTGAGCCTCGCGCCCCTGCACGACGGGCAGGTCCTCGTGCTCAGGTAGCACGCGGTGTCCTCACCGATCTCACCGTTCTCGCTCTCGGCGAGTCTCCTCGCCAGGTTGGGGATCACCCCCTCGAACCTCTCCCCGTAAGGCCCCCCGATGACGCCGCCGTACAGGATGACGTTTCTCGTCGACTCCGGGAGATCCTCGAAGGGGGTGTCCTCGTCGAATGACAACAGGCGAGCCAGACGCCTGATGGTCCTCATGGCGAACGTCCCCGGCGGCACGCCCCATGGAGCGACGGCTCCCCTCGAGAGGGACCTCGACGGGTCGGGCACCACGAGCCCCGGGTCCACCTCGATGAGGACGCCCAGGCCGTGGCAGGCCGAACAAGCGCCGTGGGGGTTGTTGAAGGAGAACACCCTCGGCGAGAGCTCTCTCAGGAAGGTGTTGCACACCGGGCAGGCATGCCTCTCGGAGTAGACGTGGGAGACGCCGCCGTCCTCCTCGACCCTGACGACGCCGTCCGAGAGCCTGCAGGCGGTCTCCAGGGAGTCGTGCAGGCGCGGGGATATCCCCTCCCTGATCACGATGCGGTCCACCACGACCTCGATGGTGTGTTTCCTGTTCTTGTCCAGCTTCGGCGGTTCGTCCAGGTCGTAGGGCTTCCCGTCCACCATGACCCGCACGAACCCGTCCTTGGCGAGACGATCGAAGAGCCTCGCGTACTCGCCCTTGCGGTCGGCGACGACGGGGGCGAGGATCATCACCCTCTTCCCCTGGCCGAGGGACGCCACGGCCTGCGTCATCTGCTGGACGGTCATGGACGCGATCGGCCTCCCGCACTCCCAGCAGTGGGGCCTGCCCACCCGGGCGAAGAGTACGCGGAGATAGTCGTAGATCTCGGTGACCGTGCCGACCGTAGACCTGGGGTTGTTGGACATGGCCTTCTGCTCGATGGCGATCGCGGGCGAGAGCCCCTCGATGGATTCGACCTGGGGCTTGGGCATCTGCTCGAGGAACTGCCGTGCGTAGGCGCTCAGCGACTCGACGTAGCGCCTCTGCCCCTCGGCGTAGAGCGTGTCGAACGCGAGGGATGACTTGCCGGACCCGGACACGCCCGTCACGACGATGAGCCTGTTCCTCGGCAGACGCAGGTCTATGTTCTTGAGGTTGTGCTCGCAGGCACCCTTTATCTCGATGAATTCCTTCATTGGCCTAGGCGCCGCCGCCGACGCCGTCCGCACGACCTTCGCGTGCGGCCCGGTGTCTTCTTCAGAGGTAGATACCCACGTAGTACTGGGCCTGCACCGACTCTATCCAGTGTCTGAACGCCTCGTCCCGGTACTTCGCCTCGAGCGTCTCGACGATCTCCCCCCTCACCTCGTCGAGCGTCTTTTCCCCCTTGAGGCCCCTCTCCACGACCTGGTAGATGAGGATCCTCCCGTCGACGCGTACCGGCCCGGCGACCCCGCCTTCCCTTGCGGCGTCGACGGCCTTTCTCACCTCAGGGGCAAGGTGGTCTACGGCCACCCACCCAATGTCTGGGGAACCATTGAGGAGCACGTCCGAGAACTCGAGGGCCACGTCCTCGAAGGGCCTCCCCGACCCGAGGGCCTCCACGGCCCTCGAGGCCTTGTCCTCGTCTTTCTCCACGAGGATCTGTCGGAGGTGCACCGACTCGACCCCCTTGTACTGGCCGCTGTTCTCGTAGAACTCCCTGATCATGGTCTCGGTGATGACCACCCTGGATTTGACCATGAGTTCCATGAGGTTCGACTTCATGATGAAGCTCCTCGCGCTCGAGGTGTCCACGGCCATCTCCCTGCTCACCCGCTCCACCTGGGCCTTCTCCACCGGGGGCAGCCCCAGCCTGCGGTAGACCTTCTCCACCACTGCATCCTCGACCATCATCTGGAGGACCTGGCGGACGCTCGCCCGGTCGAACTGCTCGGCGCCCAAGTCTTTCATCTTTTTGATCACGTCCGAGTACATGATGACCGTGTCTTCCACCACGGCCGCTATCCCGTCGATCATCTCCGCCCGGGCGTTCAACGGGGCGAGCGAGAAGAGCGCCGCGAGCGCGGAGAGAAGCACCGCGGGAACCTTCCGGCTGATCTTCGGCACAGACCGTGCACGGGGCAGCCCAGAGGCGGTCGGGATTTCGGTCTTGTCACTGGCACAGCTCATAGAGCACTTCCCTCGTTTCCTCGAGGATCCTTGCGTCGTCGAGCGGGAACTCGATCACGCCCTCGGGCCTGAGCCGCCCACCCCTCCTCGCGAGGGCGGACGTGAGCCTCTCGAGGTCAACGATGCTATCATGCCCGACGTACAACCTCAACACTCCGTCATGTACCTCGGCCTTGCGCGCCTCGAGCCTTTTCATGAGGTCGCGGATCTCCGAGACGACCAGCAGCGATGTCACCGGTTCCGGGGGCGGGCCGTAGAGGTCCTCGAGCTCGGCCACGATCGACGGCAGGTCGTGGGCGGATGCGGCGAAGAGCCTCCGGTAGAGGCCCAGCCTCAGGTGCTGGTCGGGGCAGTAGTCTTCGGGTATGTACGCGTCCACGCCGATATGGATCTCGGGCTCGACCTTCGGCCTCGTCTCGACGCCCTTGAGCCTGTCGACCGCCTCCTTGAGCATCTCCTGGTAGAGTTCGAACCCGATGGCGGTGACGTGCCCCCACTGCGCCCTGCCGAGGATGTCCCCCACCCCCCGGATTTCCATGTCTCGAAGCGCCATGTGAAAACCCGCGCCCAGCGACTCGTACTCCTTCACCGCTGCGAGCCGCTTGCGTGCATCCTTGGTGATCTGCCCGACCTCGGGCAGCAAGAGGAGGCAGTAACCCTTGGTCTTGGACCTCCCCACCCTTCCCCTGAGCTGGTACAGGTCCGCAAGGCCGAACTTGTCCGCCCTGTCGATGATGATGGTGTTGGCGTTCGGGATGTCGATGCCCGAGCTTATGATGGCCGATGCGACGAGCACGGTGATCTTCCTGTCCAGGAAGGCGGACATGACCTTTTCCAGCTTCGACCTCGGCATCTGGCCATGGGCGACCCCCACCCTCGCGCGGGGGCACAGCGTCTGGACGCGACCCGCCGCCTCCTCGATGGTGGCCACCTGGTTGTGCACGTAGAAGACCTGGCCCCCCCTGTCGAGCTCGCGGGTGATGGCAGCGGCCACGGCGTCCTCGTCGTAACGGCTGATCACGGTGTCCACGGCCTTCCGTTCCGCAGGCGGCGTCTCGATGACGGAGAGCTCCCGCAGGCCCGATATGGCGAAGTTGAGGGTCCTCGGGATGGGGGTGGCGGTCAGGGTCAGGACGTCGACCTGAGCCCTCCTTGCCTTGATGAGCTCCTTGTGCCGCACGCCGAACCGGTGCTCCTCGTCGACGACGAGGAGACCGAGGTCCTTGAACTTCACCCTGTCCGAGAGGAGGGCATGCGTCCCGATGACGATGTCGACCTTGCCCGATTCGATCTCCTGGAGCACGTCGTCTCTGCGGGACGCGCCCTTCATGCTCGACAGGACCTCGACCCTGATGGGCCAGCCCTCCATCCGTTCCCTGAACGTCCTCAGGTGCTGGTGGGCCAGGAGGGTGGTAGGCACCAGGACGGCGACCTGCTTGCCGCTCATGACCGCCACGAAGGCGGCGCGCATGGCCACCTCGGTCTTCCCGTACCCCACGTCCCCGCAGATGAGCCTGTCCATGGGCCGTGGCCCGGCCATGTCCGAGAGGGTCTCTTCCACCGCCTTGAGCTGGTCGTCCGTCTCCGTGTAGGGGAAGGCGTCGGCGAACTCTTCCACCAGGGGGTTCGTCGTGTCGTAGGAGAAGCCCTGGGCGGCCTGCCTCCTGGCGTACATCTCCAGCAGTTCCCCCGCGAGCCTCTTCACCGACTGGCTGGCCTTCGCCTTGGCGTGTATCCACCTGGTACCGCCGAGCTTGTCGACGGTGAAGCGATCGACGTCGCCCACGTAGCGCTGGAGGAGGTTCAGCCTGTACATGGGGACGTAGAGGCGGTCGCCTCCCAGGTACTCGAGGAGCACGAAGTCGCTCGACGTGCCGTCGACCTCCAGGCGCACCACCCCCTGGAAGATCCCGATACCGGCGTCCTTGTGAACCACCGCGTCCCCGACGTCGAGCTGGGTGAACGGGTCGTAGATCGGGGGGCCCGAGGGTTTCCTCCTCCTCCTTCGCTTCGCGCCGAGGAGCTCTTCTGCGCCTATCACTGCGATCCCGAGGTCTTCGAGCACGAACCCCGACGACAGGCTGCCCGGCACGACCGTGACCCTGGTGGGCGGGCCTTGGCGCTCGAGGATCGAACCGCCCCGGGCACGCGCGACGTCGACCCCCCGCTTGGTCAGGGCGTACTCCACCCTCTCTGTGAACATCTCTGCGGAAGAGCAGATGTACAGGCCGCCAAGGCCGGTGATCAACGACAACACCCTGTCGAACACGGCGTCCGTGCCCCTGCCCGCCTGGAGGTACGCCGAGGCGGACCGGTACCTGACGGTATCCGGTGAAAAGGCCCTGGTCGTGGAGACCCTCGCGTGAGAGCGCCGCATGCGTTCCAGGAGCCCTTCCTTCGAGACGAGCACGCTCTGTGGATGCGGGAGCGGCCTTCCCTGCGAGGCGGCCCGGGCGTGGCCGTGGGAGTACTGTTCGGCGACCCTGTCCCATGCATCGGACACATCCTCGTCGTCGGGCACGAAGAGGGTGGCGTCCGGGGCGAGGTGGTCGAGCAGGCAGGCGGGTTCGTCGGAGAAGAGGGGGAGGAAGAGCTCGAGGCCGGGGACGTGCACGCCGTGCTCGATGTCCTCGATGAGGGGTTTCGCGCCTTCCCCGGCCAGCCTCCTCAAGGCGGGCCTCATACGCCTGATGGCGGCCTGGTCGAGGATGATCTCTCCTGCAGGCAGGATCGTCGCACCCGGCAGGGCCTTCGTGGTCCTCTGCGTCCTCATGTCGAACGCCTTGACCGCACTGACCTCGTCGCCGAACAAGTCTATGCGCACCGGGCTTTCCATGCCCGGCGAGAAGACGTCCACGACCGAGCCCCTCACGCTGAACTGGCCGACGTCCTCCACGAGGGGCTCCCGGACGTATCCCATGAGCGCGAGGCTCGATGCGAACTCATCCCTGTCGAGGACGTCCGAGGGCCTCACCTCGATGACGCGGGACTTCAGATCGGCAGGGGCGATGGTGTGACACGCAAGCGCGGATACCGGGGCGACGACGACGGCCGGCGCACGCCCTGCAAGCGCCCTGAGCGCATCGATCCTCAAGGCGAGTATCTCCTTCGAGGGGCTGTCGTCCTGGTAGGGCCTCACGTCGTAGGGCGGGAAGACATGCACCTCCCCCTTCTCGAGGAAGCACAAGAGGTCGTCCTCGGCCCTCTCCATGGATTCCGTGTCCTCGGTCACCCAGAGAACGCTCGCGCGCCTGGCCCTGAGCGTGCAGGCGACCACGAGCGCCTGCAGGGAGGGTGGGAGGAACCCCACCGCATCGATCGACCCGAGGCTCTCGACGAGGCTAGCGGCCACGACCTGTCACCCCTTTCATGAGGAGCGGCCCCCGTCCGGGCGTCCCGGCTGCAACGGCGACGATGCTCCCCCCGCTCTCGAGAACCGGCCAGAAGGGTCTCAACAGCACCGGGACTTCCAGCGAGGCGAGGATTTCGGTCGCCTTGAGTCCTCCGGCCCTGTCCCCTTCCATCCATGACCTGAGCACACACCCGTCGCCGGGGACGGTCCGACCCACGTACACGTCGAGACCGATCTCGGGTATCGAGACCGTGCCGCCTGTCCCCGCTGCCACGCGGTACCGGTAGAGGGGGGGAGGCACGACACGGTGAGCCGCCACGAGCCCGCCCGAACGCTCGATCCTGAGCCTGCGGTGAAGGACGTGGGCACGTCTCTTTCCCTGCACAACTTCCAGCGCCAGGCCCACCTGCAGCGAGGACGTCCCCTGGGCGAACCCACCCACGGAGGTGGAGAGCTCGATGACCAGGCGGCTGAGCACCGGCAGAGGGGCGGAAAGGAGCATCGAGGCGTCGTGCACCGAGACCAGGCTTCCCGAGAGGACGCGGGACTGCCTCGCGAGCGACCGCGCCATCTCTTCGAGCACGGCCCCTTCCTCCCGGGCGATGGATGCGAGCGAGGCCAGGGCCGGGGCCGCCCCGGGGTTGATACGCTCAAGCAGGGGCAGAACCTCTCTCCGGATGAGGTTCCTGGGCCTCGACACATCCTCGTTCGTTGCATCCAGCCTGAAGGCTATGCCGTTCTCACGGGCGTACCGCGCGATCTCGGCCCTCGTCACGCCGAGGAGGGGACGGATGAGGCCGTCAGGCCTCCTGTGCGCCATGGCAGCGAGCCCCCTCACCCCGGTGCCGCGCACGGCGCGGTACAGGAGCGTCTCCGCCTGGTCGTCCAGGGTGTGGGCGGTGGCGACGAGCTTGTACCCATGGGCGCCTGAGCACTCGAACACGGCGCGGTACCTCTGACGCCTGGCTTCCTGCTCGAGATCGCCCACGGAGGGATCCATGCCGAGGCTGGCGAGGTGGAAGGGTACGCCCTGAGCCAGACAGCGCTCCTGCACGAAGGCCGCGTCCTCGCGGGACGCCTCTTTCCTGAGCCCGTGGTCGACGTGGATCACCCCGAGATCGAGGCCCATGACACTCCGGGCCCGCTGCATGAGGTGCAAGAGCACCATGGAATCGACCCCTCCCGACACGCACAGGAGGACGGAATCTCCCCGCCTCACGCCGCACGGGCCGGCGAGTGTTTGCAGGAGGCGCTCGAGCAGATCCGGACCTGGCATGGCACCATCATTATTCCCTGAGGCACGCCACGGTCAAGACCGCGCCCCGCCGGGGGCCGTATCCGCATGCATGGCCGGCTCACCGGTCTTCCCCGGTCCCGGCGCGCTCCCCGAGGGACTGGGCGGCTCCCTTAAGACCGCCCTCGCACCGGGTGTGCAGACTAGGGTCGGGGTGCGCATGACAGGAGAAGGGTCGTTCCTGCGGGCTGGCGGTGTCTAGTTGATTCGATGGATCGCGCTTGCGCCCGGCGAGGAGAGTGGACCCGCCGGCATCGAGCACGTCTCGCCCGGAAGAAGATCTGCGACCCCCTCCGGTACCCCCTCGAGGTCGAAGTCCATGCGTATCACGTTGTACTCTACGAAGGCATTCATGTGAAAGCCGAAGCCGGACAGCATCTTGAGCATCCGCTCGTTCTCCTCCCAGACGTGCATCCTCAGCGTCTTGAATCCGAGCCGCCTGGCTATCTCGACCATGCACCCGAGAAGGTGCCGCCCGAGACCTTTGCACTGCCAGCAGGGATGGACCATGACGGCGAACTCGCAGGCGGCCCCTTCCTGTGGGCCGTCTCCGCACGAATCCTTGCAGATCTGCGCCACCGCCACGACCTGGGTCGACCCGCCTGTTCGGTCCTCTGCGACCATGGCGAAGGTGTCCCTGTAGTCGCAGTTGACCATGCGCTGCGCCTGGGCGTGATGGAACGCCTTGATCTGGATGAGGAAGCGGTGGAACCTGTCGTCGTTGCTCATGGAGTAGAACAGGTTCTGCACGGCCCGTTCATCGGTGATCCGGGCCGGCCTGATGAACACCTCCTTGCCGTCGAAGACCCCTACGTGCTCGTACTCGGCCGGGTAGACAGCATCCTCGGGGGGCATGACCTGGTCCGGGTAGATGTAGCAGAGCCGTTTCGCCTCGCCCAACAGCCATGAGCGGAACCTGGGATGGGCGACGGTGATGAGCTCGAGCGAGCGCTCTCGTATGGACTTCCCGAAGAGGTTCACGCAGCCCTGCTCGGTGACCACGTATTCCACCTCGCTCTGCGTGGTGAACACGCCCATCCGCGGGTCCGTGAACTTCGGCACGATCCTCGATATGCTCGTGTCGCGCGAGGTGGACCTGAGCGCTATGATCGCCTTCCCCTCCCTGGAGAGCTGGGCCATCCTGTGGAAGAGGGGCTGCCCGAGGGCTCCCAGGTACGCGCCGCGTTCGCTCAGGTTCATGCACGACTGCCCGGTGAGGTCGATCTCGACGGCGCCGTTGACCGCGACGAAACACGGCCTGCCCAAGAGATCCTGCGGGTCGCACAAGCCCGCAAGGGAACGCATCGACACGGCGGGGTTCTTGTGCACGAACCGGAAGAGCTCGGCATCGCCTATGCACATGGATACGGCGACAGGCTCAGCCCTCGCGACGACACCCGCCTTCATGAGCTCCATGACCGAGTTCGTGATGGTCTCCGAGACGATCGACAACCCACGCCTGTTCCCCAAGGCGCGGGCCGCCGCATCCGGGATCCTGCCGAACCCGAGCTGGATCGTGGCACCGTCGGGCACGAGCCCGGCAACGTGTTGCCCGATCATCCTGGTCTCGTAGTCGTGTTCCTCGGGTGCATACTCCACGAGCGGCTCGTCGTGTTCGACGAGGTAATCGATGTCCGAGATGTCGATGAGGCTTTCGCCGTAGGTGAAGGGCATAAAGGAATTCACCTGCGCCACCACGGTGTCCGCCTTCTCGATCACCTTCCGCACGACGTCCACGCTTACCCCGAGGCTCACCGTTCCGTCCTCGTCCGGCGGAGTGACGTGGATCAGGGCCGTGTTGACCTTGATGCCGCCCTCGTGGATCATCCGCTCGAGCATCTCGGACCCGACGGGGATGTGGTCGGCCTTTCCGCTCGAGAACGGGGAGGACAAGCCAGGCGTGACGAAGAACGAATGGATGCGGAACCTGTCTCCCGTCTCGCCGCCGAAGTCCTGATAGTGACCGAGCGGCATGGTGGTGAACACCTGGACGTCCAGGAGAGCGAGGTTCCTGATGATGAGCGAGTCCACCAGATACCGGGGCTCCGCGCACCCGCTCTCCACGAAGACGCTCGAGCCGGGGCCGATCATCTTCTGGAGCTCCCCTGCGCTCGCCTTCCTCGGGGAGGACCGTCCCCCGGTCGCCCGCACCGGATAGACACCCTTCACGACCCGCCTCCAACAGCCTTCGCATCATCGCCGCTTAGTACGCCTTCACGAAGGCCGGCTATTTCATTTCTTGTCTTATCGTCATCTCGTGATAATTAATAAAAGCATATCCCCTGTCGAGCGATGAACCACGCAAAAAACCGGGGACTGCACGGGCGGCTGCACGATGATTCCCGATACCGAGCACATTCTTTGGATAAAGGGTGTCTCTGAGGGGGATGAAACGTCATGCGTCCACCCATGATCAGAGGTGGCTGTACGGTATCCCGTGCTGTGGACGATGGCGGCCGGCGCCCGGATGAGCCGGGCTCGACCAGGCGTCATCGAGAACACCACCTCTGTGCAGGTCCGCCCATCCCGGCCCGGGACATCGTCATGGGCAGGGCGACGGCTCAGGCGACCCTGGGGAGGCGGCGGTGCGACGCGATCGCCGCTCACCAGCCTTCAGCCAGGCATCACGGCCTAGCTCTTCGACGACGCCGGCCCGCCTCGCCTTGACGTCACTCTCCAGGCGTCTCCCTGAGGATCTCCATGGCCTGGACCATGTCGTTTGCGTCCTTGAGCCTAGCCAGCTCCGACGGTGATTCCTGGAACTTTTCCAGGGCGTGGAAGAAGCGGTCGAGCACGTCGTCCTTGTGGGTGGGTATGAGGAAGATGTGCGTGTGGGGGATGCGGCGCCCCCGGGCGTACAGGAACACGAAATCACACCCGAAGGCCTTCACCATCTTCCGGGCGCACATCCGCGCCGTCTTGAACACGGAGGCCGTCTCCTCTTCGGTCATCTCGTGCCACCAGGTGACGTGACGCTTGGGTATGACCAGGCAGTGACCCTTCGTGTACGGGTGGATGTCCAGGAAGCACAAGGTGGTCTCGTCCTCGTACACCTTGTACGCCGGTGCAGCCCCACTGACGATCTTGCAGAACACGCACCCGTCCCCGGAGCCCTTCGCAGGCGTAGACTCCTGGGGCAATGTCGCATCTCCTCCCATCCCGGACCTCCTTCCTCGTACTCGAAACACGACCTGGCAGACACGGGCGGAATATACCCCACCGCACGATCCTTGACAATTCCCATGCCATACGGACCGAGAGGCCGATGCCGCAGGGACACTCCGGCCATCCCCACGCGGCGTCGGCCGACGACTCCTCGCGGGCTCAACAGTGCCGCATGATCCTTTCTCCAACGATTGGACAGGCCCTGGGTTCTTCCAGGTGAGCTTTCAGCCAGCGCCTACCACCACCCCAGGACCGGCGACGCATGACTTCGCGGAGACCGGGCAGGCACCTCCACCCTCCCTCGTTCCTTCTGGAAGATACCGGGGCCGGTCGCACCCGCCTCAGCGGACCTTCGCCGGACGAGCATGGGGGCTTTCACCTTCCGTCGAGGACGTTCCGCACGGACTGGGCGAGCAGGTCGAGGCTCACCGGCTTGGCCAGCACCTCGGTCACCCCCGCCCTGAGAACCCGCTCCCTGGAGACCTCGCTGGAGTATCCCGTACAGAGGATGACCGGTATGTCGGGCCTGATGCTGACGATCTGCTCTGCGAGGAGGTCGCCGTTCATCTTCGGCATGGTGAGGTCCGTGATCACCACGTCATAGCCCTCTTTGCTGCGCCTGAAGTGCTCGAGGGCCTCCACGCTGTCCATGAAGGCGGTCACCCGGTAGCCGAGCCTCTTCAGCATCTGGGAGGTTATGTCCACAATGGCCCGCTCGTCGTCCACCACGAGCACGTGCTCGTTCCCGCCGGTCGGGGCCTTTGTGGGAAAGACCTTCTCTCTCACACAACCGGTGTGCGAGGGGAGGTACACGTGGAAGGACGACCCCTTGCCCGGGATGCTGCTCACCCGTATGGCCCCTCCCATGTCCCTGACGATCGTGTGCACGATCGCGAGCCCGAGCCCGGTCCCCTCACCCTTGGGCTTGGTGGTGAAATAGGGGTCGAAGATCCTCTCGAGGGTATCCTGGTTCATCCCGCAACCCGAGTCCTCGACCACGAGTTCCACGTATCGAGCCCCGTCGAGGCCTTCCCCCGCGGCGCACCCCGCGACAGGGCCGCCCGCCACCGAGAGCCTGACCTCGATGAGCCCGCCTGTCTGTTTGACGGCGTGGTAGGCATTGGTGCAGAGGTTCACGACGATCTGGTGTATCCGGGCAGGGTCGGCATGCACGATCTCCTCGGCCGCGCCCAGGGCGGTCCGTATTTCGATGTTCGAGGGTATGGACGCCCTGATCAGCTTCAGCGCCTCCTCCACCTCGTTTTTCAGGATGACGGGTCGTATGGTCGCCTCCCCTCTCCTGCTGAACGAGAGGATCTGGTTCACCAGTGACTTCGCCCTCTGGCACGCCTTCACGATTTGGCCGATACGGTGAGACACCCACTCATCGGCGCCTGAGTCCATGAGTGCGAGTTCCGCATAGCCCAGGATCCCGGAGAGGATGTTGTTGAAGTCGTGGGCGATACCCCCTGCGAGCGTCCCGAGCGCCTCCATCTTCTGTGCCTGGTGGAGGTGCGCCTCCAGGCGTTTCTGTTCGGTGACGTCCCTCACAGTTCCCCTGAACCCGGACGGCATGCCGTCCTCCCCCCTCATGAGCGCGACCGTGGTCTCGACATGGCACGCGGTGCCGTCGTTTTTTATGAGAGACCACTCGAAGCCCTTGGCAGGCTCCCCCGTCCTGTAGACCTGGTTGAAGGCGGAGAAGACCTTTTCCGCGGTTGCCTCGTCCATGAAGCGCCTGTAGTTCATCCCGAGCATCATTTCCTGCGGGTATCCCAGGATCCTGCACATGACGCTGTTGAAGAAGGTGAAATCGCCATTCAGGTTCACCTCGAAGTACCCGTCCTCGATCTCCTCCAGGAACTCGCGGTACCTCGTCTCGATCCTCTTGAGGGTCTCTTCCATGCTCTTCCGGTCGGTCACGTCCCTGGCCACGCAGATCACATGGGAACGTTCTTCGCCAAGTGTCAGGGGGGCCATGCTGACCTCCACGTACCGAGAGACCCCGTCCTTCGCAATGACCTCGTACAGCGAGGACTGGATCCTCTGCCCGTCGAGAACGCGTTTGACCTGCTCGATGGCCTTCCGGATATATCCGTCAGCCAAGATGTCGAGCTCGCGCACGTTTTTGTTCAAGAGCTCCCTCGCGCAGTAGCCGATCACGCCTTCAACCCTCGGGGAGATGGTGGTGATGCGTCCCTGCCGGTCCACCACGAAGATGAGGTCGGATGCGTGCTCGAGGTAGAGCCTCGCGCGTTCCTCGCTCTCCTTCAGCTGTGTTTCCATGCGTTTCTGTTCCGTGATGTCCGTGATGAAGTTGAGGACGGCTGGCCTCCCCTCCCACTCGATGAGAACCGCGTTGTCCTCGACCCAGTAGAGTCTCCCGGAAGGATCGACGATCCTGAAGACGGACACGTTCTCGACCTCGTCCCCTGAAAGCCTCCTTTCGAGCCGTTCGAGGACAAGGGGCCTGTCATCCGGGTGAATGTACTCCTCGAACGCCGCACCTTGCCCGCTGTCGCAGGCAAAGCACGGGAGTCCGCGGGCCTTCCGGTTCAAGAAACGGATACGGCCGTTCTGGATGACGACGATGAACTCGTTTGCGTTTTCGACAATGGTCTCGTAGATGCCGCTCATGGTGTGCAAGGTCTCGTGGGTGGTGTTTTTATTATAGCTTTTCGAGGAGCGCGTCCTCCTGGCTGGGCGTCGTGTAGGTGGACCTCGTCCTGTATCTGGTTTCAGTGCACAAGTCAAGCAATATTTATTTTATTTAACTTTGTTATGAAATGAACAGGGTCGGTTTTCGTCGCATCCCCCGGTGACTGCTTCCAGGGCGGGAGGGTATTCCGTTACCCTTTATGCCCTTTTTTATATTGTTTTAAGTGCTGCATTGTGTCAGCAGGATGGGTCCCTGGTGTGAAGGAAAGTCCCATGAAACCAGACGGTTCTGGACAGGGAACATCGGAGGGTGAGCGGGAAAGCGTTCATGCGCGATGACGGGCGGACCGTTATGGGGGGCGGGCATCCGTCGTTCCGGCAGGGAAAAGCCCATCCAGGGCGCGGGGTGCGCGAGGGAGGGGCACGCGCGGCGGGGAAACGGCGCCACCCGTCTCAAGGGCGTTCCTCGGCGTACACGGGCGATTCACCTGGGCCTGAAGCATCGACCTCGTGCTTTACCGGCGTTCCTCGGCACCCGGGCGATTCCCCATGACGTATTTCTCAGACACGCCTCACGATGCCCTTCTCTGTGATGAAGGCGGAGACGAGTCCGGCGGGCACCACGTCGAAGGCCGGGTTGTAGACGTCCACCCCAGGGGCCACCTTCGCCCCCGCGAACTCGAGCACCTCCTCTGGCGCCCTCTCCTCGATGGGTATCCCCTCACCGCTCGGCGTCGCCCTGTCGAAGGTGGAGATGGGGGCGGCCACGTAGAACGGCACCCCGTGGGCGTGCGCGAGCACGGCGAGCGAATAGCTGCCGATCTTGTTCGCGGTGTCCAGGTTCAGGGCGATCCTGTCCGCACCTACGATCACGGCGTCCACGACACGCCTGCGCATGAGCCAGCCGGCGGTGGAGTCCGTGACGAGGGTGCATGGTACGGCGTCCGTTACGAGCTCGAACGCCGTTATGCGTGCGCCCTGGAGCAGGGGCCTCGTCTCGTCGACATACACCCTCTCGAGCAGGCCCTTTTCGTTCAGCCTCTTGACGACCCCGAGCGCGGTTCCGATACCCCCTGTCGCGAGGGCGCCCGCGTTGCAGTGGGTGAGCACCCGGTGCCTGCGGCCGGGATCGAACAGCAGCGACCCGAGTTCAGCCATGGCCTCGTTGGCCTCCCTCTCCTCGTCCCAGATGGCGAACGCCTCGGCCTCCAAGGCCTCGGCGAGGAGGCCGTCTTCCGTCAGGGCCGCCCTCTCCATGCACCTCCTGACCGCCCAGGCCAGGTTCACCGCCGTGGGCCTCGCCTTCACGAGGAGATCCGCAGCGGCCTCGAGGCGCTCCCTCCCCGACTTCGCCTCGAGCGCGAGACCGAAGGCCGCGGCTATCCCTATCGCCGGGGCACCCCTGACGGCAAGCGTCCGGATGGCCTGCGCGACGTGGGAGGCGCACGTACACTCGATCCACTCCACCCTCGAGGGCAAGAGCCTTTGGTCCAGGATCCTGAACGCGCCCCGCACAAACTCGAAAGGCGTGATCATAGGCCGAGCACCTCCCGCTCGGGGGTCGTGCCCTTGAGCCTGTCCACGGATTCCACGGCCAGGGCCCGCATCTGGCGTACCGTCGGCGGCTGCTTGACGATCACCCCATCGTCCATGACCTTCTCGAGAAGGGGGACGGTCGGCCCGGAACACGCGCACCTCCTCGTCATGCCCCTTTGCACCACGAAGTCGCGCATGCAGGAGGTGCACCTGAGCACCTCCTTGTACCCCGAGCGCTTGCCCCTCTTTGCAAGAGGCCGGCCCTCGACGGCGACCACGTCCATGGAGAAGTCGAGGGTGGCGGCGCTCGATATCCTGGTGCCCACGCCGAACGCGTCCACCACGTCCGACAGGGCCAGCACGTCCTCGATGCCGAGCCCGCCCGACACGTAGATCTTCACGTGGCCGTACCCCCTGAGGTCGAGCTCCCACCTGACCTCCTCTATCAATGCCCTGAAGTCGCCCCTGCGTGACGAGGGCGTGTCCAGCCGCACGCCGTACAGTCGCCCGCCCAGGGCCTCCGCAACGCGGACGGCCTCGAATTTCTCGTCTTGGAAGGTATCGATGAGCACCACCCTGGGCACGTCAGGCCCCATCACCTCGTCGAAGGCGAGGGCCGCGCTTACCGTGTCCCCCATCAGGAGGACGAGCGCGTGCGGCATGGTCCCCACCGGCACCTCGCCGATGAGCCTGGCGGCGGCCAGGGTGGCGACCCCGTCACAGCCGCCTATGAAGGCCGATCGTTCCACCATGGGTGCTATCGAGGGATGCATGCGGCGAGCCCCGAAGCTGATGAGCCCCTTTCCTCGGCTCGCGACCCTGAACCGGGACGCCTGCGTGGCTATGCCCGAGGCCTGGCAGAGGCACCCCAGGATGGCCGTCTCGAGCTCGCCGAACGCCAGGTAGTCACCCTCGATGGTCATGACCGGCTCTCCCGTGAAGAACACGCTCCCCTCGGGCATGGCGTGGACCGTGACCGGCCTCCCCTCGAGCAGGGTGCAGGCCTCTTCCAGGCCGGCGAAGATCCCCCACCTGAAGCGCGGATCCGGCCACGACTTGAGGATGATCTCCATGCACACCCGCTTCGATGCCCCCTTCGCTCTCAACACATCCCTCGTGCGGACGAAGTACACGTCCGTGACCTCTCCGGCACGAACCTGCCCTGTTTCCGCTGTGTGAAGTTTTCTCATGAGTCGAGTATCTCCCTGACGATCCTGATTGCGAGCTTCGGGTCCGCCCTGCCCGAGGTGACCTTCATGACCTCGCCCACGAAGAAGCCCGCGAGCTGCGTCTTCCCCTCCCTGTACCTCCTCGCCTCGTCGGGGTGCGCATCGATCACGCCCCTCACCGCGGCCCTGATCTCGTCCTCGTCGCCCATCTGCTCGACGCCGAGGTCTTCCATAGCAGCCGCCGGGTCTTCGCCCGTCTTCGACATGCGGCCCAGGACCTCCTTGGCCATGAGGCCCGAGAGCCTGCCCGCCTTGACGAGCGACACGAGGGCCGTGAGCATCGAGGGCCTCACCCTCGTGGTCAAGGGGGTGTCGCCGCTCTCGCCCATCACCCTCACGAGTTCCGTCGTGATCCAATGGGCGATGTCCGTGGGTGCATCCACGAGCGAGCAGCACTCCTCGAAGTAATCCGCGAGCTCGGGGGTCGCGATCACCTGGGAGGCGTCATAGTCCGACAGGCCGTACTGCCGCATGAAACGCCTCCGCCTCTCTGACGGGAGCTCCGGCATCGAGGCCCTGACCCGATCGATCAGCATCCTGTCGACGAGAAGGGGTGGGAGGTCGGGCTCGGGAAAGTACCGGTAGTCGTGACTCTCCTCCTTGGAACGCATGGGCACGGTGCGGCGGGCTGACGCACTCCACAGGAGGGTCTCCTGGACCACGGGTCTCGAAGACGCCAGGAGGGACGCCTGGCGGGAGATCTCGTAGGCGAGAGCCCTCCTCACGTTCTTGAACGAGTTCATGTTCTTGAGCTCCGTCCTCACCCCGAGCGTCGAGTCTCCCGGCATGCGGACGGACACGTTCGCGTCGCAGCGGAAGGTTCCTTCCTCCATGGTCCCCTCCGAGACGCGCAGGTGGAGGAGGATCGACCTGAGCTCCTTCAGGAAGGCCGAGGCCTCTTCCGGCGACGAGATGTCGGGTTCCGTGACGATCTCCACGAGGGGGACCCCCGAGCGGTTGAAGTCGATCCTCGTCCTCTTGCAGGCCTCGTCGTGCAGGCTCCTTCCCGCATCCTCCTCCAGGTGGATGCGCCTGATGCCTATGCGCCGGGTTTCCCCACCAGCCTCCACGTCCAGGTAGCCGCCCGTGCACAGGGGGCTGTCGTACTGGGTGATCTGGTATCCCTTCGGCAGGTCCGGGTAGAAGTAGTTCTTCCTCGCGAACAGGGACCTCTCGTGCACCCTGCAGTTGAGGGCGAGCCCGAGCCTGACGGCCAGCTCCACCGCCTTCGCGTTCAAGACCGGCAGGGCGCCCGGCAACCCCAGGCAGACCGGGCAGGTGAACGTATTCAGCTCCTGGCCGAACGAGTTGGGACAGCCGCAGAACATCTTCGTCTTCGTCTTGAGCTGGGCATGCACCTCGAGCCCGATGACCGCCTCGATCCCCCTCACGGCCTCACCTCGTGGTACCTCGTGTGATCCTGGAACGTCATGGCTGCCCCGAGCAGGACATCCTCCCTGTGTCCGGGCGCCATGAGCTGGAGGCCTATGGGCAGGCCCCTGCCGTCGAATCCGCAGGGCATGCTCAATGCCGGTATCCCGGCAAGGTTCGCGGGTATCGTGTAGATGTCGAGAAGATAGAGGCTCAAGGGGTCGTCCACCATCTCGCCGAGACCGAAGGCCGTCACCGGGACCGTCGGGCCTGCAAGGAGGTCGCATCGGGAGAAGGCCTCCCTCAGGTCCTTGGCGATGAGGGTGCGCACCTGGGAGGCCTTGTGGTAGTAGGCCTCGTAGTACCCGGCGGACAGGGCGTAGGTGCCGAGCATGATGCGCCTCTTCACCTCGTCGCCGAACCCGGCGCTCCTCGTTGCGAGGTACATCTCCATGAGATCCCTTTCGTCACAGAGGCGAAGCCCGTACCTGACCCCGTCGTACCGCGCCAGGTTCGAGCTGGCCTCGGCCGGCGCGATGAGGTAGTAGGCGGCGACGGAATACCTGAGGTGCGGCAGGTCCATGTCGACGACCTTCGCCCCGAGGTCTTCGAACACGGCGAGGCCGTGCCTCACCGATCTCTCCACGTCCCTGTCGAGCCCCTCGGAGAAGAAGGACCTGCAGACCCCTATGGTGATCCCACGGAGGTCCATCCCTTCGAGCGGGATAGGAGGGCAACCCGCCTCCGCGCTCGTCGAGTCTCTCGGATCGTGCCCCCTTATGGCGTCGAAGAGCACGGCCACGTCACGCGCGCTCCTCGCCATGGGGCCGATCTGGTCGAGCGATGAGGCGAAGGCGACGAGGCCGTAGCGGGATACGGAACCATAGGTGGGCTTCAGGCCGGTTATGCCGCAGAAGCTCGCGGGCTGGCGGATGGACCCGCCGGTGTCCGATCCGAGCGCAGCGTCGCAGAGCCCGGCGGCGACCGCGGCGGCCGACCCGCCGCTCGACCCGCCGGGGGTGCGCATGGGGTCCCACGGGTTCCTGGCCGGGCCGAACGCGCTCGTTACGGTCGTCGACCCCATGGCGAACTCGTCCATGTTCGTCTTCCCGATGATCACCGCGTTTTTGCGCCTGAGGAGCCGTATCACGTGGGCGTCGTAGGGCGGCACGTAGTCGGCGAGCATCCGGGAGGCGCAGGTGGTGCGCAGGCCCTTCGTGCAGATGTTGTCCTTGACCGCTATGGCGAGGCCCACGAGCGGGTCGTCGTCGCCCTCGTCGAGCCTCTGCAAGGCCTGCTCGGCCGCATCCAGGGCCTCGTCGCCGTTCAAGGTGATGTACGCGTTCAGGTCGCTCGCGCGGCAGCGCTCGAGCAGGCGCTCGAGCTCGTCCACCGGGGAAAGGTCTTCGGTGCGGAACCTCCGGGCCTTGTCGAGCATCCGTCACCCCTCTTCGATGACGAGAGGCACCTCGAAGGCGCCGTGACCCGCCGCAGGCGACTGGGCGAGCACGAGCCGGAGAGGGAGCGTCTCTGCGGGCTCGTCATCCCTCGTCGCGGACGCCTGCTCGTGCACGCAGACGAAGGGCTCCACCCCGGATGTATCGACCTCCGAGAGCATGTCCATGTACTCCAGTATCGAACCCAGCTCCCTCCGGAACCTCGCCGCCTCTTCGCCCCCGATCGAGAGACGGGCGAGGTGCGCCACGTGGAGCACCTCCTGCTCGGTGATCCTCACCCCTCTCACCTCCCGTCGCGTTTGCCGGCTAGGAATGGAGCCCGGCAACAAACGCCCGGGCCGCCCGCGCCCGCCCGACGCACTTCCCCAGCTCTCCGAGGGGCATGTCACGGCGGACTTGCCGCGATGACGCCCCGCACCTTCGGCCCCGCACGGCACCAAGGAACTTTCATTCATTATACCAATACTCAGCCGTCCTCAAGGAGAGCCTGCCGTTGATTTATCCTCGTCAATTTTTGGTTTGATCTCCGGCAATGTTTCTCGTATACTGCTTTATATTCATTGCGTTTTGCCTCAGACCACAGAATGATCAAGGAAGGAGGGCATCATGGCAAGGTTCGAGGAGAAATCCATCCCGGCCGTATTCCAGAACCGGGCCGAGAAGTTCGGCGAGCGCGCCATCTGCGCGTTCAAGAATGCGAGGGGGGTCTACGAAGACATCTCGTGGAACAAGATGAACACCATTGTGCGCAACCTCGGGTATTTCCTCATCGCGCACGGGATACGACCCGGTGACAAGGTCGCGCTCTTCTCCCCCAACCGCTGGGAGTGGTGGGCCACGGACCTGGCCATCCTGTCGGTGGGTGCCGTCAACGTGCCCATCTACGCGACCAACTCCGCGG
>ERZ795045.653-NODE-653-length-42949-cov-5.731454_pt1 | contig 42949 bp, 35 predicted proteins | sample MGYA00375129_ERZ795045 | MGnify/ENA primary metagenome ERZ795045 (study PRJEB30174, sample SAMN05720166) | activated sludge metagenome | isolation source: anaerobic digester from wastewater treatment plant | place: Japan | collected 2015-05-15 ...
TCTCGTCACGCTGGTAGTGGTGGCCCAGAATCACCACCTCGCTGCCGAGCGCCGATCTGGCCGCGGCGATGCGTGCGTCCAACTCCTCCGGCTTCAGCCGGTGATACTCTTCCGGAAGCGGTTTCTGGATCAAAATCGACATCAGCACAATCCTCTGCCTGGTTCCCCCTTGGGACTCCGCGATAAAGATCGAGATGGCTGCCCCACGCGCGAAGCTGAAGCTCCGCGCTGCTTCTCAGCAAAGCCCTTCGGGCTTCCCCTCCCAGCCCGCGCCACTCCGACTCGTCCGGGAATGCGAACCGGCCCAGCCCGGCAGGGCTTCGCTCACAAGCAGCGCGGGGATTGATCCCCGCGCGCCAGGTTGCGCGCCAGCTTCGAGGCTTCGGGATCCTTATCTCGGAACAACTGCTGGCTCTCCCAAATAGACTCCAGGCAGCCTCATTCTATACCCTTCCTGCTTGGGGTGTCAAGGAAGCACAAGGAGTGGGGGAACCCCATGCAAAGGCTGCTGGAAGGAGGCGTTTACACCGCCGGCCCTCTCCTCCCGCGAGGGGACCGGGATCGCGCGCGGCCCCCGATTCGTGGAATCAAGGCGCGAGGACCGTGACCCGAGCGGAATCCTGGAAGTTGCCGGCCACGGCGCGTACAGTGCCGGTACCGGCGCGGAGGGCCCGGAACCGGCCGTGGGCGTCGATGCTGCCGATGCCCCCCTCAACGATCCACGTAGGCACCTTGCGCACAGGCACGCCCCCGGAGATGCTCACCTGGAAGGGCACGCTCTCACCGACCCTGACCTTCACGTCTTGGGGGGTGACTGCCACGCCGGCGACATCATCGATCCCGAGGTGGGCGGGCGCGAGTGCCACGGCAATGGTCGAGAACGAGCCGAAGTCCGTCTCTACAAAGACGCGCACGGGGAGGCGACCTGCCCCCTCGAAGGTGGCTTCGAGCGTTCCCTTGGGAACGTTTTCAAACTCGAAGCGGCCCTCGTCATCCGTGGTGGTGCGGTAGGGGAGTCCGCCGGGTGTCCGGAGGGAGACCCGCGCGCCGGCCAGCGGCGCGTCCGGATCCTCCGCGAAGACCACCACGCCGCGCACGGATCCGGTGCTCCCCCCACCGCCCACCGGGATGCTGCCGTCGGTCAGGCATCCCGAGAGGGCCATCAGGAGCAAGCACGCGGCGACGCCGGCGAGGGCACGGCGCAAGAAGCCCAACCCGAGACGCAGGCGCGCGTTCACGGCGAAGCTCTCTCCGCGGTGAATCGACGTTCCAGGGGCGGCCACTCGGCCCCCTCCAGGAACCGGCGCGCTTCCTCCTCACGACCCAACAGCGCGAGGATACGGGCGCGTTCCAGGTAAACCTGCTCTCGCTCTTCCTCCTCCAGCAGGCCATCCTCGAGCCCGTGGCTACGCACATCGGCACGGAGGCGGTCGATGCGCGCAACCGCTGCGGCTGAGTGCTCGTCGGCAACGCCCACTTCGCCCCTCTCCAGCGCGATGCGCGCCAGAGCCCCGTGCCCGCGGGCCTGCAGCTCCGGCACCTCGATCTCGACCGCGATCTCAATCGCGCGCTGCGCCGAGCGACTCGCCTCCTCCATGCGGCCGAGGGCCAGTCCAGCGAGGGACAATCCCACGTGCGCGGCGGCCTCAATCTCGCGCGCGCCGATGCGGTCGGAAAGCTCCAGCGCGGTGCCGCACAGCGTGGCGGCGCGCTCCGGCTGGCCCAGGCGCAGTTCCGCGACGCCGCTGCGCTCGGTCAGAAGTGCCTCATAATAGGGAACATGCTGGTCGCGGGCGATGCTCGTGGCCTGGCGATAGTGGTAGAGGGCTTCGCGCGGGCGCCCACTGCGCAGGTAGGCGTCGCCCAGGTGCTGGTGCGCATAGAGTACCGAGCGCTGCGAGCCGGTTTGCAGCGCGAGTTGCAGGGCGTCTTTGCCCAGCTCCTTGGCGGTGTCGTACTGGCCGATGCTTGCGTAAAGCCCGCACAGCCAGGCGCGCGTCACCGCTGTGCGCCCGGCATCGCCCACAAAGCGGGCGATCTCCAGGGCGCGGTGCAGGCGCTGGTGGGCTTCGCCGAGCCGGCCAAGGGCAAACGCGCACACCCCGAGGTTGATCTGCGCTTCGATATGCTGCTCGCGATGGCTCAGCTTCTCTGCGTCATCCTGGCACTCGCGGGCGATCGCCGCGGCGGCCTCGTAATCGCCACAGTCGATGTAGACGTTGGCGATGTTGGCATGCACATAGAGGCGGCCGAAGGTGGCGGCCTGTTCATCGGGGCTGGTGTCGATGATCTGTAGCGCGGCGTCAAACTGCTCCAGCGCCTGCCGATACTCTCCGAGATGCTCGTAAACACACCCGATGCAGAGCGTGCCTTTCCACCGGCTCCACCAATCCTCGGCCTCCGCGACCATGCGCGACTGCTCCAGGGCAGCCTCCGGACGCCCGAGCTGCAGCAACACGTTCGCAAGACTCAGACGGGCGCTCAACTCCTCCTCGCGGTTCCCACCCTGATGGAAGAGATCGATTGCGCGCTCCAGGGATGCCCGCGCCGAATCATGCTCGCCGAGACGGATGCGCGCGTTGCCAATCCGCAAGTGCGCGTCTGCCACCGCCCGGAGGTCATCCAGTTCACGCCCCAGGGAGATGATGCGCTCGCAGGTGGAGATGAGCCCCTTCAGGTCTGCCGGCAACTCCTGAGCGCGCGCCAATTCGCGCAGGTGCTCGAACGCCTCGCGCAGTCGCCGGCGCTCCAGATCCGCACGCTCGGCCTGAAGCCGCTCGATCTCCTGCTGGATGCGCTTCCGCTCCTCGACCAGCTCCGCCTGCGCCTTCTCGACCTGCTCTTCGAAATCGTCGCCCTGGGCGTAGAAGTAGCTGAGGCTCTTTCCGGTGCGCGCGGCAATCTGCTGGAGACGGTGCGGCTGCGCCAGCGTGGAGCCGGCGACGTACTGGTAGATGAGCGCGCGCGAGCAGCCAATCTCCTTCGCCAGCTCTTCGAGGGAGAGACCCGCCGCCTCTGCGGCGCGCTGAATGCGCGTGCCCTGTGCCCGCCTTCCCTCTCGCGTCGAAAGATCCATCGTCGTGACTGGTCCGTTCCCTCACTCAGACGCGTCTGAACCCGACTTGGCCCCAGTATACCATGCCCGCGTATCGCTTGCAAGGGGAACGGCGGCCCTGCCCTTGGGACGCGGTCGATACCCCGGATGAAAGGGGTGGACACGGATGGGGAGGGTGGGTGTGCCTGGGGTTGTGCGAACCCCTCGGGGGTGGGGAAAGCGCGTTTACGGCGGGCTCTCTCTCGCCCCGAGCCCTGGGTGATGGGGGGGTGCCCATCGAGCGTTCGTAGAACAAGAAGGGGAACGCGGGAGTGCGTCGAATGGGGCAAAGAGCCCGGTGACGACCCACCTTCCATCGCGCGTGCCGGGCCGGAGTGGGGCTTGACGCGGCGACGTGCCGGGGTGCCGTTGCTGCAAGGCGCACTGCTTCGGAGGATGCGATGATGCCCAGGCGACTGAACCGCGGGGGAGACCGCGGCTTCACCCTCATTGAGCTGCTTGTGGTGATTGCCATCATTAGCATGCTCGCCAGCATGCTAATGCCTGTCTACTCGCGCGCGAGAGAGTCGGCGCGCAAGATCGTCTGCACCAGTAACCTGAAACAGATCGCTACGGCGATCAGCATGTACACGGCCGACCACGATGACTGCTATCCGATCGCCTGGGCTTTCTGGGGCCCGGTGAACTCGCCACCGCTTCCGATGACGCCCAACCTCAAGACGTGCGTCGGCCCCTACGTGAAGAACGATGAGGTGTGGTGGTGCCCCACCTGGTCCGGGCGCTACGGGATCAACGCCTGGGGCAACCCCAATGGGAGTGGGTTCGACTTCATCGTGCCTTCCGCGACCACACAGGAGGTGATCGGCGCCCCTGCCTCGGACACGAGTCCTGGCTCCTGCTGGTCAGATGCGTCTTTGACGATGCCGACCGACTACCCGCTTCTCTGGTGCGGGTCCCACTGGACGAACGCCCTCAATGCCCACTCCGGAGCGAACGATGGGGCGTTTCGAGCAGGGAACGACCGAGGCGGAACAAACATCGCCTACGCCGATGGGCACGTGAAGTGGGTGCCCCTCGACTGGAATAAGTGGATCCAGATCTACCAGACCCGGCGCTGACCGGGCGGGGAGAGAGAGCGATGATCACGGGAATCCTCTTGCGGCTGGCGCTGTGCGCGCTCTTCTTCGCGGTGGCCCGCTATGCCTTGAAGCCGGAGACCTTCTCGACGATGCTCGGGGATCTGGCGGAGCGCTTCTACAAGCCGCGCGATGCCTTCGACAAGGCGAACGCCTATCTGCCCCGCCTGGTCCAGCTTTGCTATGCCTTTAGCGCGCTCTTCTTTATCTTCACCTGGACGTTCCTCTACCATCACGTGCGCCAGCTGAAGGTAGTGACCGACCCGGAGGGGGGCCTGCGCCCCTACACCGCGCCGGCCACGCCGGGCGGGGCAAATCCCTACTCGGGCCTGGCCCCTGGCCAACCATCCGCGCAGCCTGGCGCGGGGCAGCTCTATGGTGGCCAGACCTACGGTGGCCAGCCTCAGGGCCAGCCGGCACAGCCCTATGGCGGCCAATCTCAAGGCCAGCCCGCACAGCCGTATGGTGGTCAGCCTCAAGGCCAGCCAGCTCAACCCTATGGCGGCCAGCCCTACGGTGGCCAGCCTCAGGGCCAGCCGGCACGGCCGTATGGCGGCCAGACCCAGGGCCAGCTAGTTCAACCGTACGGCGGCTCGCGGTAGGGCGCGCATCCGGCGAAGGCGATTGCCGAATTGAGCGGAAGCCCGAAGAGCGGTGCTTCTCAAGAAGGAGGATCGAGCTGTGATTGAGGCAGGCGTCGCGATACGCGATATCACCCCCAAGGGTACGGTCTGGATGGATGGCTACGGCGCTCGTGACCGTCCCTCGGAGGGGGTTTACGCGCCTCTGACGGCGCGTGCCCTTGCCCTGCGCACGGGGGAGACGACCGCCGCGATCGTTGTTGCGGATATTCTCAATCTGGATCGGACGCAAGAAGCGCTTCTCCGCGAGAGCATCTGCACGGCGACGGGCCTGGATCCGGAGGCGGTCATTCTGTGCGCGACGCATACGCACTGCGGGGCGCGGGTGGCCGACTTGATGACGCCCGGCGATCCAGACCCTGCCTATCTGACCCATCTTTGGGGCGCGATGCGCGATGCCGTGGCCGAAGCCCTGGATCGCCTCCAGCCGGCGAAACTCACATTCTCTCGCGCGCGCAGTTGCATGGGGATCAATCGCCGGCTCCCCGATGGCGAAGGCGGCGTGCGGTTCCATCCGAATCCCGAGGGGGTGATTGATCGCGATCTCGACACCTTCTGGCTCACCACGCCCGACGGCGCCCCACTCGCCTCGGTGACTACGTATGGCTGCCATCCCACGTCGCGCTCGGGCTACCTCCTCGGCCCGGATTACCCGGGCTTCTTGCGTGCCGGGATCGAGCGGGAATGGGGCGGCACCGCGCTCTTCCTCACCGGGTGCGCCGGCAACATTCGTCCGGCGTTCCTGGATGCCAATGGACGGTTCCGAAGCGCCGAAGTCGCCGAGGTGGAGGCCGCTGGCGAAGCGATGGCGGCGGAGGCCCTGGCTGGTCGCGCCGGCACGGTTGCGCTCGACGCTCCATCCCTGCGCGTTACTCTGGGTACGGCGTCGCTTCCTATCGCCGAGGCCCCTCAGCGGGAGAGACTGGAAGCACTCGCGGCGGGGGATGATCCCGCGGCGGCAAAGTGGGCGCGCCGCATCCTCGAAAAGCTGGCAGAGGGGCCGCTGCCAGAGCGGACTCCCTTCACCATCCAGACACTCCGCCTGGATGCCCGGCACGCATTCGTCTTCCTGGCGGGCGAGGTGGTGACCGAGATCGGGTTGCGGATCAAACAGACCTATCCCTATCAGGCGATTACACCTGTGGCTTATTCCAACGGCCTGGTTGGCTACGTGCCGTCGCGTTCTATCCACCCGCAAGGGGGCTACGAGGTCCTGGGTTCCTACCGCTTCTACTACCAGCCCGCTCCCTTCACGCCGGATGTGGAGGACGTCATCCTGGCCGAAGTCAAGCGGCAGATGGAGTTCGAGTGCTGATGAGCTTTTACGATCTGATCGAGCGACGGCGCAGCGTGCGCCGCTATCAGGAGACGTCGGTTTCAGAGGAGAGCGTGCGCCGGGTCGCCGAGGCGGCCCGGCTGGCGCCCTCGGCCTGCAACAACCAGCCGTGGCACCTTTTCGTCGTGCGCGATCCAGAGACACGGCGGGCGCTTTTCCCCGGGGCCGGGCAGGCATGGATCGCCGCCGCGCCCGTGGTGCTTGTAATGTGCAGCCGCCCGTCCGAGGCGTGGGTACGCCGCTACGATGGCAAGAACCACGCCGATATCGATGTGGCGATTGCCATGGAGCATGTCGTGCTCGCCGCCACCGAGGAGGGCCTGGGCACCTGCTGGATCTGTGCCTTCGACCCGCAGCTTTTCCGAGACGTGCTGAAGCTGCCTGCGGATCTGGAGCCGGTCGCGGCGACGCCGCTCGGGGTGCCGGATGAAGCACCCCCGGCCCGCCCGCGCAAAGATCTCGAGGAGCTCGTGACCTGGCTTTGAGCGGGGCGTCGCGCGTGAAGGCACGAAACGTCGGGGGGCTGGAACCCACATGGTTCCAGCCCCCCGACTATCTGGCGCCGGCGCGCAAGAGGCAACGCCTGGCGTGAGGAACCCTCCTGCCGGGCGTTGCCCCATCCAGAGCGGGCGGGTTGGCACTTAGGGCTGCTGCAGCTCGAAGTGCCAATCCTTGGTCGCGGTCACCGTGCTGGTCCACTTGCGCCACTTCACGTGCCCGTCGCCAAAGAGGTTGTTGTAGCCATCCGAGTGGCGGTTCACCGGAGGCATATAGGCGGCCGTCTCGGTGGACCCGGGGTTCGGCAGCCGGCAGTAGTTGTTATCGCGCTCCGTGACGAGCACCGTGCCCACAGGATCCTCCATGCTGGCTAGCGACGCGCCGCCATTACTCCCTACGTATAGGTTGTAGGCATAGTCGCAGACATAGCCCTCGGTGCCACCGCTGCCGGTGATGGAGGTGTGGTCCGCGTCGCTGGGACACCAGAGAATCTGGGAGTTCTTCAGATAGGGCTGGAGCCTCTCGTACCAGTACAGCCAGCCCTTGCTGACTTTGTCATCATACGACGTCCAGCCGATGCAGACCGGAAAGCGCTCGTCGTAGTCCTGGGCATACTGCATAAACGCAAGGCCTATCTGCTTCAGATTGCTCTGGCAGTTGCTCTTGCGCGCATTCTCGCGCGCTCGCGCGAAGACAGGGAAGAGGATTGCCGCTAGTATAGCGATGATGGCTATGACGACGAGCAACTCAATGAGGGTAAAGCCTCTCTGTTTCACACGCAACTCCTTTCGACTCGGGCCCGGCCCTGGCAGGCGCCATTTTGCCCCATGGAAAGATTCGTCGCGCGTGAGGGGTTTCCTCGAGGGACTATTGCACCCGGGTGTCCCAACAAGCCATCAAGGCATCATAGGAGAGTGACTTCACGTGCCAATCGGCGAAGAGAACCTGATAGCGGTACTCCTGGTAGTTGCCACGACCACCATGCCAGCCACCATGGAGATCCTCTAGCACGTTGATCGCTGCGGGCTGCTCCAGGCCGCTGATCGTCTTTCCGGAAAAGGAGAGCTCCGTGCGATAGGCGTAGCTGCACGCGTGTTGGGCAAAGACGCTTGGTTGGGCAGTAAACTGCACGTTTGAGATCTCCAGGATGCCGCTGTGACCGGTATCACTGGGGCAGCGCCAGGTCTCCTTGTTCCTCACATAGGGATCGATGACGTCATGCAGGAGGGGGAGCGCGCCAAGCATCGCCTGCCATTGCGGGTGGGCGCCCCAGATCTGCGGGAAGAGCTTGTCGATGATATCCACGCCGGCGGGAAAGCGTTCGTCCCAATCCTGAGCGTACATGCAAAGCGCCTGGCCGAGCTGGCGAAGATTCGACGCGCACGTGGCCGCGCGAGCCTTTTCGCGGGCGCGCGCGAAGACGGGGAGAAGGACCGCAGCCAGGATAGCCAGGATGGCGATCACCACGAGCAGCTCGATCAGGGTGAACCCCGGCGTGCGAGTGCATCGAACAGGGCGCCACGAGTCTGCGAGCGCGGTTGCACCGTACCGGTAAGCGATTTGAATGCGCGGGCTGTGACCAATAGGGGCTTTCCTCACGGCAGCCTCCTGACCAGGACGCCAGCGGCAGGAAGGACTTCCGACGATCTGGGAAGCACCACGAGTCCCTGGGGTCCATGCGCCTGCTCACATTCTATCACCGAGGGTGCCTGCCGTCAACAGGCGGAAGGCGCACCGAAAGTGTCATTCAATGGGTGGTGCGGAGGTTAGGCGAGGGCTTCTGGTGAGGCTTTCGGCCGGGAACCGCTCGCTTCGCAACCGCTCCGATCTTCATCTAGCAACCCCCGCCGGCACGCCCAGCAGAGGGCCTCGATCCGCGTGCGCACACCTGCTCGCTTATAGATATGCTCCAGATGGGCGTCCACCGTCTTTAGGGCAATGCCGAGGGCGCGGGCGGTCATCTCTCGCGAACCATAGCGCCGGAGGGCGCGCAGGACCTGCACCTGACGAGCGGTTAGGATGTTGCACGGCTCGAGCGTAGGCACCTCGCAAGAGCTCGGCGCGTCCGCCTCCATTACCTCGAAGCCGTGCCCGCGGAGGATAGACGCGAGCAATGAACGTTCCGTCCGCGACAAGCCGACGATTCGGAGACATGGCTTCCGTGCCATCATTCTTCCACCGACATGGTTCCCAAACGGTATCTCATCTGTCACGATCATCCGGGGATGCTGGAAGCAAGATTCCCTCGCGTGCCATCATCCCCTGCGCACGCGGGGTCTAGGAGGGTCGCCTGCTCACCGGCGGCAGACGGCTCTGAAGTGCCCGGCTGGCGTGGAAACCCCCACGCGGTCAACTGCTCCAGCATCATGCTCTGCCTTGGGCGAGCGGCGGGGCCCCCCCCGCCGAAGTATCGCGGGCCACCTCGTCCTAGAATGGAGCAGTCGGGAGAAACGACGGCCCCCGGTCCAACGATTCGGCTCACACCTGGCCCAAGCCCCCTGGCGAGCGCCAGGGGAGTGACATGGGGAATGACACACCGACCGGACGCAGCCGCGCCTGAGGCCAGAGTGCCTTCAGACTGCTCATGGAGAGAGGAGAGTGCGCACGCGGGGAATCCATTGCGTGTGCTCTGGCGGGGCCTGGGCTCCAGGAGACCAGAGCGGTCTCCCATGTCATGGCCTTCGCCTGCCAAACCTTGCGTCCTCTCGCAGCGGCGAGAGGCCCGCGGTTCCAGCTCCCACTAAGCGAAAAGGGACGAGCGAGCGGGCGGGAATCGCTCGGCAGCGAAGCGTTTACCTTTCCACAATCGGCCCATTCACTCGGCCAACCCGCGTGGATCATACCACATCGCATGCCGAACGGGCAACTGGTGTTTCTACCGGAAATTGGTATAGGGGCAATGCCCTACAAGGCATGGGGCGATTTGATGAACGCGCGTCGGGAGGGAGGAGTGGTGCTGTGGGGCAAAGGAAGGTTCGCCTGGAGTGGCGTAGACTCCTATGGCGCGGGCCGATGCGACCCGCGTTCGGATGGGGGAGAAAGCGTGATGGATGAGCGTGAAGCACGATCGTTGGTGGCGCAGGTGCTGGTGCTTCGGGGCACCCCGAACTGGCGTGAGGAGGAAGACCGCCTCGTCGCCTCCGGGGCGGTGCTGAACTCGCAGGTGGGCGGCCCCGACATCGCCGCCCGGTGCGCGGCGTTGCGCCAAATGGCGCCCGGGCCGATGCTGCTCCAGTGTGATATGGAGACAGGGAGCGGCTTTGCCTTCGACGGGACGCAGATCCCGCCGCTGATGGCCCTTGGTGCTGCCGGGAGCGAGGAGCTGGCCCGGGCCTGGGGCTACGCAGTGGGCCTGGAAGGCCGGCGGCTCGGAATCGACGTCACCTGGAGCCCGGTGCTTGATGTCAACACCAACCCGGATAACCCGATCATCAACGTCCGCTCCTTCGGCGAGGATGCCGGACTTGTCTCTCGCCTTGGCGCAGCGCTCACTCGCGGGATGAAAGAGAGCGGCCTCCATCCGTGCGCTAAGCACTGGCCAGGACATGGAGACGTGGCCGTGGATAGCCACATCTCGCTGCCTACCGTCAACGTGACGCGCGAGCGCCTGGAAGCCGTCGAGTGGCTGCCCTACCGGACGGCGCGCGCCGCAGGCCTCGAAAGCGTGATGACCGGCCACCTGCTGGTGCCCTCGCTCGACCCGGAGAACTGCTGTACTGTCAGCCCTGCGCAGATTAGCATCCTGCGCGACGACCTGGGCTTCCCAGGGCCGATCTTCACGGACTCGCTTGGCATGGAGGGGCTGCGCACCACGCTCGATTCGACGGAGGCGGCCTGGCGGGCATTGGTGGCGGGCCATGATCAGGTTCTCATCGACTACAAGCGTCCTCCCAGCGAGAGTGTCGATGCCGTGGTTGAAGCCGTCCGCGACGGCAGTGTTCCCGAGGCACGCCTGCGAGCCGCGGCCTCCGTGGTCACGGCGCTAAAGGCCCGGCTGCGCGAGAATGCCCCGCTGCCCCCGGCGGAGGAGATTCGGTCCCACCTGGCGTCCGTAGCCCGGGCGGTCGCGGAGGCTTCCGTGACGGCGGTGGGCGCGCTCTCGGAGCGCCCCGACCTGGGCGAGAGGCCTCTGCTGATCGTGTGCGACGATCTGAAGCGCCGGGGTGTTGGCATTGCCGAGGAGCGTGAAGGCCAAGAGTTGCGGGGGACCCACCCGCTGGTGCGCATCCTGCGCGAGAAGGCGGGCTTCGAGACCCTCGTCTTCGACGAAGTGCCGACACCGCGGGATCTGGAAGCAGTGCGCGCTTCCGTGGCTGCCAGCACGGCGGTCGTGGGCGCGACTTTCGCGCACATCCTCTGCTACAAGGGGGAAGGCACGCGCCTGCCTGGAGCCCAGATCGAGCTGTGGCGCGAGGTGGCGGCCTCCGGCAAGCTCCGCGCGATGATGCTGTTCGAGTCGCCCTATGCCCTGGCCGACCTGCCCGCGGGCGTGCCGGTGGTCGTCGGCTATGGGGCCGACTCCTTCACGCTCACCGCGGCTGCCGAGGCGCTTGCCGGCGAACGCCGCTGCCCCGGGCGGCTGCCGGTGACTGTCGCATCCATCGGAGACTAAGCCATCCCACAGCGAGCGCACGCGGGGTTCCGCCCCTCGCGATGCCAGCGGCGATGAAGGGGGAAGGGGATACGGATGGGAGGCCATTATAGCGGTGCTCCAGGTCACGCGCCGGCAGGCGCGGGCGGATCGAGGCTGCGCTTGGTCTTTTGGGAGACCACGGCCGGATGTAACCTGGAGTGCATCCACTGCCGGCGGTTGGAGGTGGCCCGGGAGAGGATGCGCGACGACCTCTCTACAGAGGAAGCTCTTGCCCTGGTCGAGAGCATCGCGCGCGCAGGCAAGCCGATCCTGGTCCTCTCTGGAGGCGAGCCGCTCTTGCGCCCGGACCTGTTCACCGTGGCGCGCCACGCCGTAGGGCAGGGCCTCGTCGTCTCGATGGCTTCCAACGGCACCCTGATCACGCCGCAAGTCGCCGACCAGGTCCGGGATGCGGGGATCCGGCGCGTCAGCATCAGCATCGACGGCGCGGACGCGGCGACGCACGACACCTTTCGGGCGCTCCCCGGCTCGTTCGACGCAGCGCTCCGGGGGCTGGGCTACCTGCGCGACGCCGGCGTCGAGGTGCAGATCAACACCACCATCGCCCGACACAACGCGGAGCAGCTGGCCGGCATCTACGAGCTGGCGCGAACGGTGGGCGCCGTGGCGTTCCATGCCTTCATGCTGGTACCCGTCGGGTGTGGGGTGCAGATCGCCGACGATCAAATGCTCTCGCCTGCGCGCTATGAGGAGATACTGAACGAGTTCTACGACCTGTCGCGGCGCGGAGAGTTACAGCTGAAGGCGACGTGCGCGCCGCACTACTACCGCATCGCTCGCCAGCGCGCCCGCGCGGAGGGGATCGCCCCGTCTGGCCCCCGCGAGGGGATGGCCGCGATGACGCGCGGCTGCCTGGCTGGCACGGCGGTGTGCTTTGTCTCGCATAAGGGCCAGGTCTTCCCCTGCGGCTACCTCCCGGTGGAGGCGGGCAATGTGAGAACGCGCGATTTCGCGGAGATCTGGCGCGAATCGCCTCTCTTCCGCACATTGCGCGAAGACGCCCTTGGGGGAAAGTGCGGTGCCTGCGAGTACCGCACGGTTTGCGGTGGCTGCCGGGCCCGCGCGTACTACGCCACGGGCGACTTTCTTGCCGAGGAGCCGTACTGCTCCTATCTGCCCCAGCCACGCGGGTGAACGCAGCCATCGGGGATGGCCCGGACGCGCGGGTGGCATCCGGCAGGGCGGGGGAGAGAGCGAGCTCAACGAAGCCTTGAGCGGAGCCGTGGGGCGCGGACCTGCCGACGTGGCCCGTGGAGGGGTGAGATGGACCGACGCACGTTTCTCAAAGGAGCGGGAACACTGGCGGCTACGGCGCTCGGCTTGGATGGGATCGCGGCCAAGGAGGGCCGGGTGCCCAGGCGCCGCCTCGGTAGGACGGGTGTGGAGCTGTCGATCATCGGCCTGGGTGGGATTGTCGTGGCGAACACCGAGCCGGATGAAGCCCGCCGGATCGTCGTCGAAGCCTACGAGCGCGGAGTCAACTACTTCGATGTGGCTCCCAGCTATGGAAACGCCGAGGAGCGCCTCGGGCCGGCGCTCGAGGGATTGCGCGATAAGGTCTTCCTGGCGTGCAAAACGGAGAAGCGCGATCGGGCCGGCGCCGCGGCAGAGCTCCGACAGTCGCTGCAGCGCCTACGCACCGACCACTTCGACCTCTACCAGCTGCATGGTCTCCGCGGGATGGACGATCTGGAGAAGGCGGCTGGGCCCGGTGGCGCGCTCGAGGCGGTGGCCGAGGCGCGCAAAGAGGGGCTGGTCCGCTGGATCGGCTTCTCTGCTCATTCGGCGGAGGTGGCGCTCGAAGCGATGGAGCGCTTCTCCTTCGATACGATCCTCTTTCCTGTGAACTTCGTCACCTGGATCAAGGCGGGGTTCGGGCCGCAGGTGATCGCGGCCGCCGAGAAGAAGGGGATGGGCCGCCTGGCAATCAAGGCGATGGCGCTTGGCCGGATGCCGAAAGGCACCCCGCGCACCTACCCGAAGTGCTGGTATCAGCCGATCGACGATCCCCGCCTGGCTTCGATGGCACTGCGGTTCACGCTCTCACAGCCGATCACGGCCGCGGTGCCGCCGGGGGACGTGCGCCTCTTCCGGATGGCCCTGAATGCCGTGACGGAGCGCTTCAAGCCACTCACGAAGAGCGAGCTGGCTGAGTTGGAGAGGGTCGCTGCTACAGCGGATCCAATTTTCCGTCTGGCTGCTTGACTGCCGGGCGGCTTGCGGGCTTTACCTCGCGGGTTGGGTCGCACCCTGCCTGCCCGCGTGGTCCGAAGCAGGAAAAGAGGCAGACCGCCCGGCGCCCCTTGCGCGGTGGCTGCCGGGCGGTCTGCCACTGAGAACCGCTCCTCTATACGGGGCGTTACCCCTGAGGCACGGAGAAGGTGAGCCCTGGTATCAGGTGCGACATGGAGCTGGCAGGCGCATAGAGGATGCCGTCGCGCTCCACGGCAGGCCGGGCCATCGGAAAGGCCTGGTCCCCGATATGGAGGAAGCCACTCTGGGCGTTCATCCGGACAATCGAGCCCTCATGGATGAATGAGAGCTGCAGATCTCCCGGGTTGAACTGCGGTGCAGCGATGCCCAGGGCCTCCAGCGTCTCGTTAACCGGCACCATCAGCACGTTGCCCATGTACCACGTGGGCGATGAGTAGGTCACCGTTCGACCGTTGAAGCTGACGCTGCTCGGGCCGGTGGTCTGCGGGATCGGCGAGGTGATCTCCGGCGTCACCTCTGGTGCGAACCGGAATCCCCGAACCTGCGTGATGTTGAAGTCGGGGAAGATCTGCGAGATGAACGCAGCAGGCACCCAGATCTGCCCGGCGAAGCGCTGCACGGGTTGGGCCAACGCCACTGTCTCGCCGCCAACCATCGCCGAAGAGGCCGCGACTTCCATGACGACGCTCTGTCCGCGGGCGGTGAACCGGACCTCACTTGTGGCCGGATCGAAGGTGAGATCGGTGACCCCAAGCTGCGTGAGAGTCTGCCGTAGAGGCACGAGGACGGTTCCGTCCATCGTCACCGGTTGCGTGGTGAATATCGAGACGCCACCCGCCTCCACCTGGAATAGCGCTGCAACGCCCGGCGCGGAGGCTCCTGCGACGAGGAGCCCGGCCAGCGCGGTCAATATCAGACATCGTTTCATGATCAACCTGCTCCTTTCGAAAGCAGTTCCTTGTAGGCTCCCTGCAATGTGCGCATACCCATACCCGTTCCGCGCCAAAACGCCGCCGCCACGCCGCCGGGGCCGGACCTCTCGCGCGTTCCGAGGCCGCTTCTGGCAGCGCATCTGTCCGTGCTACGGGCGTGCGGAAGCCCCGCGGGGCATCCTGCAACCGTCTCCGTGTCATGCAGGGCTGGGGCGCCACGAGCGAGAATCTGCTCCGTGCCAGATGCCACCTGGCACGGAACTTTGGAGAGGGAAGCGGGGATGACGCGGGAAGCGGTGGGGCGGTAGCATGACGCTGCGAGAAGCGATTCGGGGATTGGGCGAGAACCCGCTCTACCGGTTGGAGCGCAGGCGGCAGTGGCGAGGGATGCGCCCCTCGCTGCTGGTGTTGGGGCTCTTGTGCTGCGCGTGCGGGCACTCGCTCGCCTTTGTGCTGGCGCCCGCGTTCGCGGCGATGGCCGTTCTCCAAGACAAGCGCTCCCGGATGTGGGAAGATCTCCTGCTGACCCGGCTTGCCTCCGAAGAGATCGTCGTGGCTACGCTGGCGGCGGCGCTCCAGATCCCGGCCCTCCTGCTGACGGTGCAGGCCGCCCTGGTGTTGCTTGCTCTTATCGGCGGGCTCTGGCACACGGACGCCGGCACCTCCTGGCAGGAGTGTCTGTTCAGGCTGGTCGTGATGTTGCCCGCGCTCGTCACGGGCGCCGTCGCAGCCGCGAGTTTCCTCGTCGTGGGTGGGCTGATCGGCATCCGCGCGGGGTTGCACTTCGGCGACGCTCTTGGCGGCGTGGCGAGCGCCATCCTTGGAACGCTGGCCGCCGGAGTGTTGACGGTCGCCGCCGGAATCCTGACGATGCCACGGATGGTGAGTCCGATCCAGGCCCTGGCCCCGCCCCGGGGGCTATTGCTATCGCCCGTGTGGAGTGTCGAACTGTGGGCCGCTATGTCGCTGGAGATGGCGCTCCTGGCGCTCCTCAACGCCCTCCTCGCCAGCCTGCTCTGGAGGGCCTGCGTTCGCGCCGTGCGTCCAGCGAGCTCATAACACCGGCAGATACTGGTCCAGCTCCCACGTGGTCACTTGTGCCCGATAACGCTCCCACTCGATCTTCTTATTCTCGATCAGTTTCTCGAAGACATGGTTGCCCAGGGTGCGCCGCAGGAGGTCGCTCTTCTCGGCGAGCTGGACCGCGGCGCTCAAGTCCTCTGGCAGGGTGCGGATGCCGCGCGCATCCCGCTCCTCGGCTGTCATCTCATACACATTGCATTCCACCGGATCGCCCAGGGGATACTCGTTCAGAATTCCCTCGAGTCCGCAGGCGAGCATGACGGCGAATGCCAGGTAGGGATTGCAGGCCGGGTCGGGCGAGCGTAGCTCCACGCGCATTGCACTCTCCTTGTGGGGCTTGTACTGCGGAATGCGGATCAGATCAGAACGATTCTTCACCGCCCAGGAGAGGTAGATCGGGGCTTCGTAGCCGGGGACCAGACGCTTGTAGGAGTTGACCCACTGGTTGAGGACGAGGGTCACCTCTGGGATATGGCGCAGCAGGCCGGCGATGTAGTGCCGGGCGATCTTCGAGAGGTGGTAGGGGGCGGTGGGATCAAAGAAGGCGTTGGTGTCGCCGCGAAAGAGGGACTGGTGCGTGTGCATCCCGCTGCCGTTCTGGCCAAAGATCGGCTTGGGCATAAAGGTGGCGTGGATCCCGTGCCGCATCGCCACCTCTTTCACCACCAGGCGATAGGTCATGGCGTTGTCCGCCATGGTCAGCGCGTCCGTATAGCGGAGGTCAATCTCATGCTGGCTATGCGCGACCTCGTGGTGCGAGTATTCCACGCCGATCCCCATCTCCTCGAGGGTGAGGACCGTCTCGCGGCGCAGATTGCTCGCCACATCGAGGGGGGTCAGATCGAAGTAGCCTCCCTTATCGAGTCCCTCCGGAATGCCGCGCGCGTTCTTGAAGTAGAAGTACTCTAGTTCAGGGCCGACGTAGAAGGTGTAGCCCATGTCCGCCGCGCGCTTGAGTGCCCGCCGCAGAACCCAGCGAGGATCGCCCTCGTACGGCTCCCCCTCCGGGGTGCGGATGTCGCAGAACATGCGGGCGACGGCCTCCTCGCGCGGTCGCCATGGCAGGATCTGAAAGGTGGAGGGATCCGGCATGGCGATCATGTCGCTCTCGTCGATGCGCGCGAACCCCTCGATGGACGAGCCATCAAAGCCCATTCCCTCTTCCAGGGCCTCCTCAAGCTCATCCACCGTGATCGCGACCGACTTCAGGAAGCCGAGAATATCGGTGAACCACAGCCGAATAAACCGGACGTTCTGCTCTTTGGCCGTCTTCAGTACGTACTCACGGTCGTTATCCTGCAAGGCAACTCTCCCTGTGCGCGGCAGGCCAGGCGACACCGGGCGCCGCCTTGCCTGGCGATCTGTCAACTCATTATACCGCCGGATTGTAACAACCACGTTACGGAAGCGTCACCGCACGGTGAACCATCTGGGCCCCTCAGAGGAGGAATGCGAGCGAAGGAACAATATGGTGCGGTTGGAAGGGCGACTGCGCGACGTCTTCCCGGGTGGCCTCCCCGGAGAGGACGAGGATCGCCGTCATCTCGTTCTCCCGGGCCATACGAATGTCGGTGTAGAGACGGTCACCTACCATGGCGAGCCGCTGCCTGGGGATGCCGATGCGCATCGCGGCTGCTTCCGCCATCCCCGCCTCCGGCTTCCCGATCACTTGCGGGCGGGCGCCGGTGGACGCGGCGATCAAAGCACAAATGGCGCCGCAATCGGGGATAGGGCCCTCGGGGGTTGGGCAGTTGAGGTCGGGATGGGTGGCGACCCAGGGCACGCCGGAACGGATGAGGCGGCACGCTTCCTTCAGCTTGTCGTAGGTGAGACCCAGGTCGAAGCCCACGACGACTCGCTCTGGATCGGTCGCCGTGAGGGTGATGCCGGCTTGGCGGAACTCCTCCTCAAGGCTGGGGGTGCCAAGAAGGAAGACGCGGGTGACGCCCTCGCTTCCGAGCACCTGTATCGTCGCGTCGCCGGAGGTGAAGATATCGCGTGGCGTGGCCTCGAAGCCAAGGCGGCACAGCTTCTCCGCGTACTCGGTTGCGGTGCGCGAGCAGTTGTTGGTGAGCCAGAGAACGCGCTTGCCGCGCGCCCGACAGCGGGCTACAAACTCGGGCGCTCCCTCAATCGCGCGATCCCCGAGATAGCAGGTTCCATCCAGGTCCAACAGGAAGCCGTCCACAGTCTCAAGCATAGCACGGAGAGGGTTGGATGCGGCCGCCGGGAATCCTTCCGGCTGGCGCCAGGGCGCGAGAAGGGCAGGCATGGCCCGGCGACGAAGTAGGTAGCAATCGGGGCCGGTTCCCGCCAGGCCGGCCGGTTGGAATGGGGGAGAAGGTGAAGCGGATCTTCCGATGGGTTGCAGGCGCGCGGCTACCAGGCGAAGGCATGCATCCCCTCTCAAATCCGACGCACCACCGCATCACGCAATCGGCTATCGCGGCGCTTCCGGGCGAGGATCGAGAGTTCCTGGCGCCCGAGGCGGATCTCCTCATCTGGACCTACTGCGGCTTCCCCGATATGAATTGGCACTGGTATGGGACCTTTGCCGAGGACCCCAGCATCCCCTTCGACAGGCGTCTCCCGGATATCCGCAGGGAATGGGAGATCTCGCGTTATTGCGCCTGGAACTCGCTCACGCGAGAGGGTCGATGGTATCCCCACTGGCCCCCGGATGCGCTGGAAGCCACGGCCGACCACTTCTCCCGCGCCGTGAAGACGCTTGCGGAGGGCGGCTATCACGACGCACTTCGCATCCTCGGGGCAGCCGTTCACTATGCCGAGGATTGTGGCTCGCCCGCGCATGCGGGGCATATCGACCCGCCACTCCACCTCCCCATGGAGCGGATCGACCGTCCGGAGATGGAGGCCGCTATCGCCATCCCGGGATACACCCCGCGACTGCTGGGAAGTGCCCTGGAGACGGCGTGCGACGGCATCCGCGAGCGAGGCCAGAAGGTGGTGGCGTTCGCCGAGACGGCTGCCGGGAAGATCCGGGAGCTGTGCGAGGCGGGGGAGCAGCACGAGGCCCAAAGCTTGATGGTGCCCTGCGCGCAGGAGTGCGCGCGCTATGTTGCGGACCTGCTCCACACCTTCTGCGTGTTGGCTGAGCACGCGCGCCCGGAGACGCCCATCGCACCGCATGGCTGCAACCTGATTGCCAACGCCGATCTGTCTGAAAGCGATGATGTGCCACAGGTGCCGCGCGGCTGGTACATTCACTGGAACGACCTCAGGGATCGCAACGGTCGGGCTGGTCTGGTGGCGAGTGACCACAGCCCGGCATTGATGGTGGAATCTCCCCCGGAGCAGGGGATCCACTGGCGAACCCCGTGGCCACGCGCCGCGCGCGTGCGCCTGGGGATGCGCATCCACCTGGCGATCCGCTATCGAACGGAGGGGCCGCAGGGCTCCAATCGCTGTTCGATTCGCTTCTACACCGGAAACACCACGTTGGTCGGGATCTTTTGCACGGACCTGCTCCCGCCGTCGGAGGAGTGGTGTGATGTGGGGCTGAGCGCCGAGGTGCCCGAAGGCGCCTCCTGGGCACGGGTTTCCCTGGAGGCGTCCGGTGGGGAAGGGAGGATCCTTTTCCGGGATCCTCGCCTCGTCCGCCTGAATCCCTAACCACGCCCCTTTCGAGCGCGCGCTACCGAGAGTCTCCCGCCATTGCGACCCCGATGACGGGTTCAGCCGGCCTGGCGCCTGCTTCCGCCACAGGCGGCTCGATTTCGCCCGCGATGGGCGGCCGGATCTCACCCCTGTCTGAGGCGAACTGGGTGGGGAAGGACGCTCGGTCTGCCAGCCCCCCCCAGATCCACCGCAGGGCGTTGGCCAGCTTGCGAGGATCGTGCCGGACGAACTGGTCCATATTCAGGAGAGGGGCGGCCACCGGGATATAGCCCAGCTTGGCGATGGCATCGAGATCCGCCGCGACCGGGCCGGCCCCTGTCCGCCGGTAACGCTCCGCGGCATCGGGTGGCGGCGGCTCCGTGTTGACCAGCACAAAGTCGAAGCAATCACCCGCGCCGTGCTTCTGGAGCGCGCGCACGTGGTCGCTGGCGGTGTAGCCGGTCGTCTCCCCTGGCTGGGTCATGACGTTACAGACGTATACCTTCACTCCGGTACTGCGGCAGAGGGCGGTGCGGACCGCGTTGGGCAGAAGCGTAGGAATGACGCTGGTATACAGGCTCCCCGGTCCGATGGTGATCAGAGCGGCGTTCTCAATCGCCTGAATTGCTTCGGGAAGCGGCTCGGGGTCGATGGGATCTAGTTCCACGCGCTCAATCGGCGCCGGATAGGCCGTGATCGCGCTCTCGCCGCGGATCCAGACGCCGTCGCCCATATGGCCGCGGAGGTCGATTCGCGCCAGGCTCAGGGGGAGCACCCGCCCGCGAATCGCCAGAACTTTGCCCGTCTCGCTGATGGCCGTCTCGAAGGAGCCGGTAATATCGGCGAGCGCGGCGATGAGCAAGTTTCCGAAGGCATGGCCATCCAGACCCTTGCCTGGGGCATGAAACCGGTACTGAAACAGCTCTTTCATCAGGGGCTGCGCCTCGGCCAACGCCACCAGGCAGTTGCGGATGTCCCCCGGTGGAATGCACCCGAGATCGGCGCGCAGGCGTCCGGAGCTGCCCCCGTCGTCTGAGACAGCGACGATCGCGGTGAGGTCATCGACGACGTGTTTCAGGCCCTGCAGCAGCGAGGATAGGCCCGTCCCTCCCCCCAGAGCGGCGACAGACAAGTTCCTTCCACTCTCCACCCTCTTCTCCGTTCACACCCCACACCGCCCGTCACGGAGACGGGCACAGCCACCCACATCCGACCCGCAGCGGATCGCCGGTCTCCGCGCCCAATGCCCCAAGGGGCGTTGCATGGAGCCACCGGGCATCGCCAGGCACGCTCGAACGCATGCTCCCGTCATCTCCGGTGCTATCTCCTGCATACCCCGTGCCCTGTCGCGAAAAAACAGGATTTTGATCCACGGCGAAACCTTCCAGCGAGGAGGCGTGTCCTGGGAGCTATAACGCACGATTGTTCGTTCCATTCGTTCGCCGCCGCGAATATGGCAGCAACGCGATCAGGGTCATGCGGGCCAGCGTGACCAGCGTTGCCCGGCCATGCCAGGCAGTCCCCGCGACGGGGATCACCAAGCGCCTTCGGGCGGCGATATGGCAAACCAGGCGAGCAAGACAACGTCGATAGGCGCCCCGAGCCGCCGGCGATTGCCGGCCACGAAGCGTGAAGGGACGCCGACGACGCACGATCTACGAGGCTGCCGGGGTTTCGGGCCACTTCCACTAATGGGTCTGTGATTCCGCGAAGGGCATTGGCACGTGTCGATGGCGCGTGCCTGGCAGAGGGGTCCTGAACGGCAGCCTTGACGGAAAGGAAAAGCCTTGCAGCTTCGACGATATATTCTGGTACCGATTTTGACTGGAATCGCTTTGGCAGCCCCCGGTTGGGGCCTTTTTGGCGGGAGCAGCCCGCTGGTGACCCCAGCCGAGGCCGCGAACCGAATGATGCTTCCGACCCGCAACACTATCACTTCGCGCTTTGGGCCGCGACGCTTGGGCTCTCACCACGGCGTGGACCTGCGAGCACCGATGGGCACGCCGGTGAAGGCCTCTGCCGCGGGCCGGGTCATCTTTGCCGGATGGAAGAATAGCATCTATGGCAACATGGTTGCCATCCAGCATCCGAACGGACTGGTGACGCGCTACGCGCACCTGTCGAAGGTCTCGGTGCGCCCGGGCCAGCGTGTGGCGCGTGGCCAGGTGGTGGCGCGATCCGGCAACACGGGACGAAGCACCGGACCGCATATCCACTTTGAAGTGTTGAGGAACGGCCGGGCGATCAACCCGCTGAGCGTCGCCGGCTAATCTGCCCATTCGAGAAGCGGTTCTCAGGAGCCGAGCGCACTGCCGAAGCACTTCTCGAATAGGCGCTAAGCGACCAATCCGAAGGCTCGCTCGGGAAGGATGAAAAAACCTTCCCGAGCGAGCCTTCGACCACGTACCGCACCAGGCATCCGGAGCGGTTGCCCCATGATACGGAGTTACGCGCGTGCGGCGGCCTGGATCTTGGCAATGGCGTCGACGATCTCCTGCATCTCCTCGCGCGTGCCCAGGAGCATGTTCTGGGTGAACCAGACGGCCTCCTCCGTGCACGCGCGCTCGGCGACCGGGCAGACCACCTTCGTGTAATCCATCTGCGCTCCGGCCACAGTGCCCTGGGTGCGAAAGAGATCCGTGCGGTAGAGGGGCACATAGCCGGGGCTGCACGGAATCCCCTCGGCGGATAGCGTGCGAATAAACTCTTCGCGGGGCATGCCGCCGAACTCAGCCGCGTTGTAGCGGAACAGGTAGAGGTGATAGCCGTGGCCTGTCACCCGCTCATCCAGGCGCATCGGGCGGATTCCCGGGATTCTCCCCAACTCCGCGTTGAGGAAGCGGGCATTTTCCATGCGCCGCGCCGCCTGTTCCGGCAGGCGAGTCAATTGCGCGCGTAGCAGCGCCCCCTGAAACTCGGTCAGACGGTAGTTCGAACCCAGGACGTGGTGCTCGTACCAGGCGCCATCAGGAATGCGACCCACATTGACGATCGACCAGCACCGTTCGTGGAGCTGCTTGTCATTCGTGAGGATGATCCCGCCCTCGCCGGCGTTGATGTTCTTGCTCGACTGGAAGGAGAAGGTCCCCATATCGCCGATGGCACCCACCTTTCGCCCTCGCCATGAGGCCGCGTGGGCGTGCGCACAGTCCTCGATCAGCGTGAGGTTGTGCTTGCGCGCCAGCTCGGTGAACGCGTCTAGGTCGACCGGGCAGCCGCCCACATGGACCACGATGATCGCGCGCGTGCGGGGCGTGATGGCGGCCTCGGCGGCCTTCGGATCCAGATTGTAAGTATCGGGCTCGATATCGGCGAAGATCGGCACCGCGTTGACCATCAAGACGGAACTCGCCGTCGCGATGAAGGTGTAGGGCGGCACGATCACCTCGTCCCCGGCAGCGATGCCTGCCGCGCGCAGGGCGATCTCGAGCGACGCGGTGCCGTTGACGTTGCAGATGCCGTATTGTGCGTCCTGGAAGCGCGCGAACTCCTCCTCGAAGGCGTGCACCTCCGTGCCGGAAGTGCTTCCCCACTTTCCGGAGTGGAGAACACGGAGGAGGGCCTCCTCTTCCCGGGAATCCCAGACTGGCCAGGCGGGCCATGGGCGGACTGCCGTATTGCGCACGGGAGTGCCCCCGTGAATCGCTAGCGTTGCTTTGGTAGATGCCATCTTGCTCCACTCCTCGCAGGTGACTACACATCCCTCTCGCCTGCCGGCGATGGGCCAACACACCCCTTCGTTTCCCCCCGGGATGCGCATTCTCCTCTCGGTCGTGCCAAGCCACGATCTGGCTTTACAACAACGCCGTTGTGCGGTATAATGATATCAGTCGCTCGCTGCCTAGGCAGCGAGGGCGATAACAAAATAGCGATACCAGCCGGCCGAGTTTCCCATCAGGGAAAACGGGGGACCCAAATGAGTGGGGCGCACCCTGCATCTGCAGGGCGGGTACTCTTCGCCCGAGCCCGTCAGCTAACCTCGTAGGCAGTACGAAGAGATGCATGCGGTAGCAGCGCACGTCGCGTTGAACTCGGCCACGGCCTTTCGTCGTGGCTTTTTGCATTTCAGGAATGCGTCAACGCGTGGCGCGGCCTTCCCGTCAGCGCCTTTCGGCCCGGCATTGCCGGGCTTTTTTGTTTGGCCAGCGGATCGCTTCTGCGACAGGCGGTGTTCGCGTGGCTGTGGAATCGCCGCGGCCACGGTGGAAGTGGTGGGGCGGCCCAATAGTGAGGCCGGCTCCACGCGAGAGAAGGAGCATCGTGCCATGGAGCAAGCTGGGCTCAGAGGAGGCGTTCCTCAACTCCTGGATCGACCAGGGACCACCTCGGAAGGCGCGAGCGGCATGGGCCAGCCACGGCCAGAGCAGGCAGGGACAGATCAGAGCCAGCGTCCAACCTTCTGTATCCTGGGCGCGGGGCATGGGGGCACAGCGATGGCCGCTCACCTGGGGCTGATGGGTTTCCCGGTGCGGCTCTTCAACCGGAGCCCGGAGCGGATCACGCCGATCCAGCTCGCCGGGAGCATCGAGCTGGTCGCCCCGGATCTGGTCGACCTGCCCCAGGGGTATGCGCCGGTGCAGGTGGCCACCACCGACCCGGAAGAGGCAATCGTCGGAGCCGATATCTTGATGGTCTGCACGCCGGCGACCGGGCATCGCTATATGGCGCAGCGCTGCGCGCCCCTACTCACCGACGGCCAGATCATCGTGCTCAACCCAGGGCGCACCGGCGGCGCGCTGGAGTTCACTCATGTTCTTCGCGAGGATGGCGTGCGCGCCGATGTGATCGTCGCCGAGGCGCAGACCTTCATCTATGCCGCGCGCATGCTCAACCCGGCTCAGGTGCGCATCTTCCGGGTGAAGAACAGCATCCCCGTCGCGGCGCTGCCGGCCTATCGCACGCCGGAAGTGGTGCGCCGGCTCCGCGTCGCCTTCCCGCAGTTCGTGCCCGGCGATAACGTGATGAAGACGAGCATGGACAACATCGGCGCGATCTTCCATCCCGCCGTGACCGTACTCAACTCGGCGCGCATCGAATCGACCCACGGCGATTTTGAGTACTACCTGGAGGGGATCACCCCCTCTGTAGCGCGCGTCCTGGAGCGAATGGACGCCGAGCGCGTCGCGGTCGGCGAGGCGATGGGCTTTCAGTGCCTCACCGCGCGGCAGTGGCTCTACATGGCCTATGATGCCGCCGGGCGAACCCTCTACGACGCGATCAATGCCAACCCAGGCTATGCCGGGATCCGGGCGCCTCGCACCCTCGACACGCGCTACCTCTCCGAGGACGTGCCGATGAGCCTGGTGCCGATCTCCTCGCTGGGCGAGCTTCTGGGAGTGCCCACGCCCACCATTGACCATGTGATCGGCCTGGCGTGCGTCCTCCACGGGGTTGACTACCGCGCGGAGGGGCGCACCGCCGAGCGGCTTGGCCTGGCGGGGATGAGCGTGAAAGAGATACGCCACTACGTCCTGGAAGGAGCGAGCCTCCATGGATAGGCGCGCGAAGGTCCTGGCGGGGGCTCTGGGCAACTGCGTGCACGTCGCCGGCGTCTCCGGGTTCCTCGCCCTGGCGGAAGAGGCGGGCTACGACGCGCTCTTCCTTGGGCCGGCCATCCCGCCCGCGCGTTTCGCGGAGGCGGTGGCGGAGCATGACCCGGAGATCGTCGGGATCAGCTACCGGCTGACGCCGGAGGTGCTTCCCGGCTTGCTCACCGAGCTCCATGCCGAGCTGGAGGCGCGTGGTTTGATGCAAGGCCGGCGCTTCGTCTTCGGGGGCACGCCGCCAACCGCGTCCGTGGCCCTTGAAACCGGGTGGATCGAGCGCGCTTTCACCGGCTTCGAGACGACCGAAGAGGTGATCGCCTTCCTGAAAGGCGAGCAAGCCGGCGAGGCAGAGGAGCAGTACGCGTCCACTCAGGTGGAGCGCCTGCGGGCGAAGGCGCCCTATCCGCTTCTGCGCCACCACTTTGGTCTTCCGAGCGTGGAAGAAACGGTGGAGGGGGTGCGCCAGATCGCGCTCTCCAAGATGGTGGACGTGATCTCGCTGGCGCCCGACCAGAACGCGCAGGAGAGCTTCTTCCGCCCCGAGGAGATGGACCCCGCGCTCGATGGGGCCGGGGGCGTCGCCGTGCGCACGCGGGAAGACCTCGAGCGGATCTACGCGGCGAGCCGGTGCGGCAACTACCCGCTGCTGCGGATCTACAGCGGCACGCGCGACCTGGTGCGCTGGGCAGAGCTGGCATACGAGACGATCCAGAATGCCTGGGGCGCCATCCCCCTCTGCTGGTACAGCGAGCTCGACGGGCGGTCGAAGCGGAGCACGGCCGAAGCGATTGCCGAGAACCGAGAGGCGATGCGCTGGTACGCGGAGCGAGGGCTTCCGGTTGAGGTGAACGAGGCGCACCACTGGAGCCTGCGCGAGGCGCACGACGCGGTCGCCGTCGCGATGGCCTACCTGGCGGCCTACAACGCGCGCAGCGTCGGCGTGCGCCACTACATCGCCCAGTACATGTTCAACACGCCGGCGGGAACCTACGCGGCGATGGATCTGGCGAAGATGCTCGCCAAGATAGAGCTGATTGAGAGCCTCCACACCGAGCAATTCACCACCTACCGGCAGGTGCGCGCCGGCCTGCTTCACTTCGCGCCCGATCTCGACGTGGCCAAGGGCCAGCTGGCCGCGTCCACCCTGGTGGCGCTGGCGGTGAGGCCGCATATCATCCACGTCGTGGGCTTCACCGAGGGCGATCATGCGGCCCGCGCCGACGAGGTGATCGAGAGCTGCAAGATCGTGCGTGGCGTGCTGAAGAACGGGCTGTTCGGCCTCCCGGACATGACGGCCGATCCCCAGGTCCAGGCGCGCAAGGAAGAGCTGGTCGACGACGCCTGGCGGATCGTGGAGGGCATTCGACTTCTAGGCAACGGCTGTTCGGATCCACTGACGGACCCGCGCACGCTGGCCCTGGCGGTGCGGAGCGGGGTCGTGGATGCCCCTCAACTACGCGGCAATCCTGCCGCGGCTGGAATCACTACGACGCGCACTATCGCGGGGGCTGTTCGTGCGGTGGACCCGCAGACACACCGCGTGCTGACCGAGGCAGAACGGCTGCAGCGTCTTCTCCCTGCTTGAAAGGAGCAAGTACGGTGTTGAAGATGAGGGCATGCGAACCGGAGATGCATATCCGAGTGAGCATGGAGGGCGAAGGAACGTGCGTGGTGCACTGCTCGGGCGATGTCGATATCGAGGGCGCCCCGGAGCTGCACGCGGCTCTCGAACTGGGGCTTCGCGAGGCGCGCCAGAAGCTGATCCTGGACCTCCGGGATGTCAGCTCGATGGATAGCGCCGCCGTCGGCGAGATCGTCAAGGCGCGCAACCACCTGGCCAATGGTGTCGCGATGTCTGTCTGCACCGGGAACGCGCGCCTGCGCATGCTCCTGGAAATGGCCGGGCTTACCCGGCGCTCCACGGGACAGGCGCCAGCCGTCTGAACCCCCGTGGCCGGCGCCAGCAGCGCGCTGGCCGAAAAACTGCTCGCAAGCGCGACCGCGATGCGTCCCCCAACCGCGGATCGCCGCGACCGAACGGGCGGGCCCGGGGGCAGACGTTCCCCCGGGCCGCCTGATTCCGCCTGCTTGCTGGACAATGCTGTTGACACCACTACCCAGCGGTGCTATACTGACATTGGCGAATCCGGGGAATAGCCTGTCGTGCCGGGCCAGGTGAGGATTGAACGAAAGAGCATGCCGCGCTATACCGTCATTGTCGAGTGGGATGAGGAAGGCGGGTGCTGGGTGGGCTGTGTGCCCGCCTTGAACTGGCTTGCCGACCAGGGCACCACTCAGGAGGAGCTGCGCGAGCGCATTCGGGAAGCCGCCACTGGATACCTTGAGCTCCTCCAGGAGCTGGGCGAACCCATCCCCGAAGGCGATCCCCCTGGCCCGCTCATCCCACCCTGGCGGCGGGTGTCGGAACCTGCTGAGGTTACCGTCGGCAACGTTTCGCTCGCCTTTGTGCCAGCATGACCCGTGCGCCCCGCATCACCGCGCAGGAGCTCATCGCCGCACTCCGCCGCGCCGATTTCACTCTCGCTAAGGTTCGCGGCAGCCATCACTACTTCATCAGGGGGCGCGCGAAAGTCACCGTGCCGGTCCATTCGGGCAAGACCCTCTCGTCGTCGCTCCTGCTCTCCATTCTGCGTCAAGCCGGCCTTACCGTGGACGAGCTCATCGATCTCCTCAATGGTTGACCCGACAGGACGATGCTATGCGGTTACCACTCGTCGGCGAGGAAATCACCAACGAGGAAGATGGCCGGCCCGTCGCAGCCTTTGCGACCAGAGACGCCGGAGCTTGCGCCCGCGCCTCGCGCGCCGATCGCGCTCTTGCTGGCACCAGGCGTTGATCCTGGGGATCGCGCATGGTATAATATCTCCATCGGGCGCCCTACAGCCGATTGCGGATGCCGTCTCCGCCCGAGGCGAGGCTCAGCCATCGGAGAGTGGGGGGCCTCTATCGTTTGCGCCGCGCGGAGAGTAGGCACGGGCGGGCATGGTACACGGACCGGCGGATTGAGGCATTGCATGGTGTCGCAGGCGCGGCTTGTCGAGATCTTCAGCAGCATTCAGGGGGAGTCGGAGCTCATCGGGCACCGCCAGATCTTCCTGCGCTTCCTCGGGTGCAATCTCCGCTGCGACTATTGCGATACCCCCGAGACACTCTCTTCCAGTCAAAGCCTCCCGCTATGCCGGATCGAGCGCACGCCCGGATGCGGTGACTTCGAGTATCGCGAGAATCCGCTCTCGCTGGGGGACGTGCGCGAAGCGGTGGCCCGCCTGAATCAGGTCTGCCATCACTCGGTTGCCCTCACAGGGGGCGAGCCGCTCCTCCAGGCGGATTCCATCATCGCGCTGTTGCCCGCCTTGCGCGATCTAGGCCTGCGCGTTTACCTCGAGACGAATGGATCCCTTCCAGACCGTCTCGACTGGGTGCTCGAAGGCATCGACATTATTGGCATGGACGTGAAGCTGCCCTCAGTTGCTGGGGAGAGCGCAGAGAACCTTCTAGAGCGACACCAGGAGTTTCTGGCGCGTGCCCGCTGCAAAGAGCTCTTTGTGAAGATCGTGGTCGGCGATGCGACGCCGGATGCCGAGCTGGAAGCGGCAGTGCGCATGGTCGCCGAAGTGGACCCCGCCCTCCCAATTACCTTACAACCTGTCACTCCCCGGGGACCGGCGGTCTACCCCCCTTCGGGTTCGCGGTTGTTGGAGATGCAGGCGCTGGCCCAGCGCCATGCCGATACGGTGCGCGTGATCCCGCAGACGCATCATCTGATGGGGCTTCTCTGACGCGCTGAGCGCTGGATGAAAGGTACAACATGGATCTCTTTGATGTAGTCAAGTTTGATAGTAACGGCCTGGTGACGGCCGTCGTGCAGGACGATGCCAGCGGCGAGGTGCTGATGGTCGCCTACATGAATCGGGAAGCCCTGGAGCAGACGCTCAAGACGGGGCGCGTCACCTTCTGGAGCCGCTCGCGGCGCGAGATGTGGGTCAAGGGCCTGACCTCCGGACACACGCAGACACTCAAGAGTATCGCAGTAGACTGCGACGGAGATGCGCTCCTGGTTCGCGTGGATCAGGTGGGTGGGGCGTGCCACGAGGGCTACCGCACCTGCTTCTTCCGGCGCGCGGGTGCCGACCGCCAGCTGGAGATCACGGGCGAGCGCCTCTTCGATCCGAAGCAGGTTTACCGAAAGTAGCGGGGTGCCGATGTTGCGGCGAGCGTTGCTCATCTTGGCGGCGGTGGCCGTGGTGGTGGGGTCCGGACTGGCGGGCGTCTGGTTTGCCCGGTCTCCCGCTCGCCTGGGGCGCTCGTCGCCGCTCACCCTGAGCGCCATCGTGGGCGCCGATGCCATCGTGGTCCAGGCAGGGACCACGGGCAAGGTGCGTCTGGTCGCCGTGAAAGAGGGCGACATGGTCCAGGCAGGCCAGCTGATTGCCTGGCTGGAAGCGCCCGAGCTACGCGAATCCGTGCGGGCGGCAGAGGACGCGGTTCGCGATGCGCAGAGGCGCCTGGATGCGCTTCGTTCTGGAAGGCCAAGCCGCGAGCGGTTGAAGCTGGCGCGTGCCGAGGCAGAGGCTACTGCGGCGCAGCGCGCCCTTGAGCAAGCGGAAGAGCTCAGCCGTCAGGTTCCCGACCTCACCGAACGCGTGGCAACTGCCCGGAGGGCGCTTGATGAGGCGACGCTGCAACTCGCGTCCGCCGAGGCAGACGCAAACCAGGGGAATGTTGTCTCTCCCTCTACTGCCGACACGGGGGGTGGGGTAGCCCTGGAAAGCAGCGGAGACGGTGAAAACACGGGGGAGAGCGCGGTGGAGACCCCGGCGGCCAACCCGGTGCCGGATTTCGTGAGGGAGGCGCGGCGGCGCAAAGAGGCCGCTGCGCGCGCTTTGGCGAGAGCGGAAGAGCAGCTGAGGCGCGCGGAGCGGGCAGCCCGCCAGCTCGCCGCGCTTGCTGACCGGGTGTCTGCCACCGCCGTGGCAGTGGATGAGGCACGCAAGGAGCTCTCGGAACGCATCGCCGCGGAGGGCCGGGGCGGGAGCGAGGAGGAGCGGCTTCGCCGCGAAGTGCGCGAGGCACAGGCGATCGCGGCCCAAGCCCGGGCGCGTCTGAGAGAGGCCGTGGTCGTCGCCGCGGCAGGCGGCCTGGTGGAGCATGTGGCCGTGTCTGCCGGCCAGGAGTTGGCCGAAGGAGAGGCGATTGCCACCCTGCGCCAGCTCAATCCGGTCTGGGCAGAAGTCACTCTTGCCCCCAATGCGGTCAACCGCGTGCATCGGAAGCAGAAGGTGACTCTCTCGATCCCCTCGTCGGAGAGGATCGCCGCCGTAGGGGAGATCGCCTCGATGGCGCCGCGAAGCACCCACCGGGAGAGCCCCTGGACCGTCAAAGTGGTCTTCCCCAATCCTCAGCACCAGCTTCTCCCCGGCGCGGAGGTTCAGCTCACGTTTCGATAGGCGGGCACTTCCCGCCACCTCGAAAGCGTTGGAGGCCTGTAGTGGAGTCGTTTACGGGGGCAGTGGCATTCCTGGTCAAAGGCGGGCCGATTATGGTCCCCCTGCTGGCCGCCTCGTTTCTCGCGGTCGCTGTCACGATTGAGCGCGCGGTCATACTGGCGCGCGCCTCGCGCGACAGCGGCCCGCTGATGCGCCGCGTCCGGGAAGCACTCCAGCGGGGGGCCTTCGATGAGGCGGTGCGTGCCTGCGAGGAGGCGAACACTCCGGTGGGCCGGGTGCTCGCCGCCGGACTCAGGGCACGCCACCTCCCTCCAGAGCGCCTTGAGAAGGTCCTCGAAGAAGAGGCGCTTTCCGAGCTACCTGCCCTCAACCGCCGGCTCGTGGTGCTCGATACGGTGATCACCATCGCGCCGCTCCTCGGCCTTCTCGGAACCGTCACCGGGATGATCCGGTCGTTCGGCATCATGGCGGTCTCGGGGATCGACCGCCCCCACGGCATCACGGGTGGCGTGGCCGAAGCCCTGATCGCCACCGCGGTCGGGCTCGCGATCGCGATCACCACGCTCATCGCCTACAACTGGTTCACGGAGAAGGTGCGCGATATCACCTCGCAGATGGAGATCCGCGCGACGCAGCTCATCAACCTGCTGGCCGAGGCGCGCGCCGAGCCGTGGAGTGGCCGGCCCGGCACGGATGGCCCTTGCTACGCGCGCGATGCGCGGGTGGAGGCGGCCGAATGAGGCTGCCGCGTCACGAGCAGAAGAAGGCGCGGATCGAGATCATCCCGATGATCGACACCATCTTCTTCCTGCTCGTCTTCTTCATGCTCGCCTCGCTGGCGATGACGCGGATGACCGGGGTGAAGGTCAACCTGCCAAAGGCGACCAGTGGAGAGCGCACCACCGCCGCGAAGTTCGTGGTTACCCTCACCGCCACCGGGCGCTACTACGTGGAGAAGGAACACGCGGCCGATTTCGAGGCCCTCCGCGCGATGGTCGAGCGTCGGGTGCGCGAGAACCCGGAGGCCGTGGCGGTGATCAACGCCGATAAATCGGTGCGCCACGGCGAGGTGATCGCTTTGATGGACCTGGTGAAATCCGCCGGAGTGGCGCGGATGACAGTGGCCACCGAACCGAAAACGGGGGGTTTCCGGTGAAGGACCGGCTGCTGTGCGCCAGCTTCGCAGGCGCCCTGGTGGTCCACCTGGGGGTGATCGCGGCTGCGGGCGCGCTCTCGCCCTATCTGGGCCGCCCCGGGGAATCCGATCCGATGCGCACCATCGAGATTGGCCTGCAGGCGCCGGAGCCGCCTCCGCCGCCGGTAGCACCCCCGATGCCCCAGCCCGAAAAACCAGCGCCCCAGGTGGCGCCTCGCATCGCGCCTCCAGCCCCCACATCTCCTGTGTCTCCTGTCACCGCGACGGCTCCTTCCCTCCGTCCTTCTGGTCCCCGCGCTCTGGGCCGTCCCGCACCGACGCGCGTAGCGGCAGCCAGCCCGGCCATGCCGCGGGAAGAGCCTGGAGGTGCGCTCAACCTGGGCACGCCGAGCGAGCGAGGTGAGATCGAGGGCCTGCCCTCGGGGAGGACGCCAGTAGGGTGGGTGCCCGGAGACGATGCGGGGAAGGGTGCCGGGTCTGGATCGGGGGAGGGGATCGGCCAGCCGGAGCCGCCCCCCCAACCGCCGCCACAGCCCGCTCCCGCGCCAGCAGCCAACCCCGTTCCGCCACCGCCGCCTCCGCAGCCGCGCCGGGTGAGCATCCGCGTCTGTGCAGTATCGCGCCTGCGACCGAACCCCCATTGTCCGGAGAGCATCACCCTGCAGGTGGCAGAGGGAAGCGAGCCATCCGGGATCTGTCACATCCACAAGCCCCCGCCATCCCCGGCCCCTCCGGCACCGCCGCCGCCGAAGCCGGAGCCAGAGCCGCGCACGGAACCGGTGCCGACGCCCGAGCCCCCGCTCACGCCAGCGCGTCTGGTGCGCATGGTGAAGCCGCGCTATCCGAGCTCCGCGGTACTGGGAAACCACGAAGGCGCGGTCTCGCTGAAAGTGGAGATCCGCGCGGATGGGACCCCCGGAGAGGTGCAAGTGGTCCGCTCCTCGGGAAGCCGCGCGCTGGATGCGGCGGCGCTGAAGGCGGTGAAGCAGTGGCGCTGGAAGCCAGCGATGCGGGGCGACGAACCGGTCGCATCCACCGCGCGGTTTCGCGTTCGCTTCGAGCTGGAGGAGTGAGGGGGCAGCCGGAGGCTACTCAGCTGGGGGAAGGCTGAAATAGAAAGCGGCCCCCATCCCAGGGCGGGGATCAACCCAGATCCGACCGCCATGCGCCTCGATCACGAGCTTGCAGTAGTGCAGCCCGAAGCCGGTGCCCCGGTTCGCCTGTGGCTGCCGATAATCCTCGGGGTTCTTGAAGGCGTTGAACAGGATCTCGGCATCTTCCGGGTCGATTCCCTGGCCGTTGTCTGCAAAGCCCACGATCACCTCGCGCTTCCGGCCCACGGAGTGGACGCGGGCGCTAAGCACGATATCGGAACCTGGGGCATACTTCTCCGCGTTGCTCCTCAGATTGCCAAAGACACGGGTCAGATAGCGTTCATCGGCGCGGACAGGGGGAAGGCCTTCCTCGATCTCGACGGTGCAATGCCGTAGAAGCGCCGAGCGCTCGATGATGGCCTGCTGAGCCGAGAAGAAGGCGGCCAGGTCGACCGGCTTGCACTCGACGATCACCTGCGTCTTCCCGGCGATGATCTGCGTCTCGACCTCGGCAGCGAGGCGTCCGGCGCGGAAGGCGGTGTCGCGCGCCGCGAGAATCGGCTGGGCGACCTCCTCCTCCTGCTCCAGGGCGTACATCTCCAGCTCGGTGTAGACCGAGGTGGCGAGGTTCTTCACATCATGCAGCCCGGCCACGGCACAGACGCGGAGCGCCTCGTACTCCTCGGCGAGGTGAGCGTGCTCGTGCATCTCCGTGACGAGGGATGCGATCCACTGGCGGACATCGACAGCCGAGACGGTGGAAAGGAAGCGCTCCGTCCAGGCGATGGCGTCTAGCTGTGATCCGGCGGTGAACGCCTCTTTGAGGGCGGGAGCGGCATCGCGCAGGCGGCCCTGGCGCGCCAGTTCGAAGCCGCAAAGCGCCATGCACTCTGCTGTCACCCGGGGCATGTTGCGCTGCTGGAGCATCGCTCGCAGCTTGCGCAGGCGGCGGGGAACCTCGGTAAACTGATGCTGGCGCACCCGGTGCGCCAGGTCGACCGCCTGCCACTGGACAGTGGCGATCCAGGGGGGCACCGTCTGCAAGAGCGCCTCTGCCTGACGGATCGCTCGCGAAACCGCGCGCGCGTTGCCCTCGGCGAAGTGTGCCCATGCCAGGCTCACCACCGCCTCGGCATGCATGGTTCCATCCCGAATCGCCGAGGCGCCTCGGGCGGTCTGCTTGAGAAGCTCGATGGCGTCCTCGATACGGCCCTCCTCGAGAGCGGCCTGGCCGAGAAGCTGCCATGCCCGCAGGACCCCGCGCTCGTCTCCCATGGCGCGCAGCCGCTCCAGAGCCTCCTCGCCGTTGTGGCGGGCGACCGAGATCGTCCGGAGCTGGATGTGCGCCCAACCCTGGTCAATCTGGCTATGAGCCAGCGCCCTCTGGTGCCGGCAGTGACCGAAGCCGGCCCGCGCATCGCGCAACAGGCTCAGGGCCAGAGAGGCATTGCCCGCATCGAGCGCCAGGCGTGCCTGGTGGGCGCGCACGTAAGCCACGCCAAGAGGATCGGCGGGATGGGCGGCGCTGAGGAGGCGGTGTGCCTCGTCGAAGTTGGCCCGGGCACGCTCGCGTTCGCCCGGAGCATAGCGGAGCACGCGCCCCAGGGCGAGGCGCGCGGCGCCCTCCAGCCAGACGGCCCCTCGCTCGCGCGCCTCGCGTGCTCCCTGACGGGCCCTCTGAACCGCCTCGTCCAGATCTCCAGTGCGGCGAAGCGCCAGCGCGAGCGACCAATGCGCCGAAGAGGCGAGTGCCCATCGCGCATCCTCCGCTTTCACGTGCGCGACCACGTCGAGCGCCTTTTCGAAGGCGTCGCGCGCGTCGCCCGATAGGCCCGCTCGATAGGCGCACAGCCCCTCCGCGAAGCGGAGCGTACTCTCCTCGAGTGGATCCGAGGAGTGGCACGAGCGAACCTCTTCCCAGAGCGTCCCAAAGGAGGTGCCGGGGTTCTTCGCGCAGGCCCGGTCCGGCCACAGCAGCAGCGAGCGGATGCCGCTCTCGACGGCGCTGTCGCGCAGGTGGCGTACCGGGTCGCGGAGGCCGGCGGGTAGGGACTGCTCCATGGGTAGAGTGCTCGATCGTCGCATCATCTCGTGAGCGATCTTTCGCGCCGGCGCCCGCCGATCCCTTCCTCATCTGGCGCCTATCGCGGGCGCCGGCTCCCGCAGGGCGTACCACGCACCTCCTGGGAATAGACGGCTAGCCATGAGTCGCGCGCCTTCTGTTGGGCGCGAACGAGATGGGCGTGAGCCGTGGATAGGCCAATGCTGAGCGACAGGGCGATTGCATCCAGGGTCTCGCCGCGGATGGTGGCAGTCCACACCGCTGTCTGGCGCTGTGTGAGGCCGAGGCGGCGTGCGAGGTGGTCCAGATCGGTGGCGATCAGGCCGCTGAGCCACCATAGGCGCGATGAAACCCCGCACGCCTCCGCCTCTTCTCCCTCTCCCGGTTCGCCACCGTTATCGCACACGTGGCGCATTCGGCGGCGGGCCAGCTCACGTTCTGTCGTGTAGGCGCAGGAGAGCGCGATTTCCTCGGCTGCCTGGCGCAGGCCGGCGCCGGCATCGCCCGCGTCTCTGGCGGCAGCGGCGAGCGCGGCCGCCAGGCGCAGGCCGCACCGTTTGGCTTGCATGAGAAGCGCATCGGCGAACGCTTCCGCCTCGGGGCTCCCCGGCACCAGGGTGGTCGGGTCGGCCGGGGTGGGGTTGCCAGGCATCGGGACGATCTCCCCCGGAAGCAGCATGGGGCGCCGGCACGGCTCCGGTACCGGGGGACGGGATGCGCTCCTGGCGCTGTGGTGCTTCGGGTGCGATGGGTGCAGGCGCGCGCGCGCGGAACCGCGGATCCTGTGGCAGGACATGGCCGTTCTCCTTCCCCGCTTTGGGCGGATGGCACACATGCGTTTGCTAAACTGGCGCCATTATACCAGCCGCGTGCGAATGTGTCAAGCGTTAGTTCGAATATTTCGAACGCAGTGCGGATTGTGGGCAGGCTCCGGGTTGGGGAAGGGGTGAGATAAGGATTCCGGGCTGCGGCGCGCGAACCAGGATCGCGAGGGGATTCCGCAAGAGGAGATCCGGAGCATCGAAAGCAGCGCGCAATCCTGCGGGCGGCGATGATAGAAGTTGAAGAATAAAGCGCATTTCGCCGTGCGAAGCATCGCTCTTGGGATTCTCCAATATAAGCAAGGTCCGGGCGGTTGCCCGCGTTCTCCAGCATGCGCCCTGCCTTCGATACCACGGATGTGGTCGTGGCTATGTATGCCGGTGCATGACCCAGGGTGCGGACACCCTGGGCTAAGATGTGCGGCCCGTTCGGGGCCGGGGCAGGGCAGCCGGCAGGGCGATGGGAGAAGAGGTCGGAGAGGTCCGGGCATTGGAGGCGGGAGTCGCTGTGCCCAGATGGGATTCCTTCGAGCTCCGCGCACGAGGGCTCGCGATACTCCCGGGTGTCTCAGAACGGCGCGGGCTGGAAGAGGGATGCGTCGCGCGGCGATAAATCACCGCGCTGCTTGTGAGCGAAGCCCTTTCGGGCTGGGTTGGGTGGCCATCCCGGGGGTCCTAGCCCGCATTATTCATCAGAATAATGAAAAGAAGTCTCTCTGCCAAGCGTGGCGCGGGTTCGTGGTCACTGCCCCGAAAACACTCTGCCACCGGGCGCTTGTGGCGGCAACGACGTGCTACCAGGCAAGAGTCTTCTCTTGAAGTATTCTGGTGAATACTTCGGGCTAGAACGGCGCGGGCTGGGAGGGGAAGCCCCAGAGGGACTTTGCCTGGAGGCAGCGCGGAGCTTCGAGCTCCGCGCGCGGGTGACGGAACACCCCGTGTGTGAGAGAGAGCCGGGCGGGCGCCGCACACCTGGAGGGCGAAGTGCCCGGCCACGGTCCATGCGAAGGGATCACGACGAGATGAATCCGATTCGATTGGCGTTGGTGGGTACGGGCGGTCGCGGGCAGATCTACGTGGACGTGGTCAAGCGCATGCCGGCCGGACGTGTGGTCTGGGCCGCGATGTGCGACCGCAACGAGGGCGTCTTGAACGACTTCTGCGACCGCAACGGCCTGACGGCGCCGCGCATCCTTTCAGTCGAGGAGCTGGTGCGCCGGAATGACATCGACGCCGTTCTGATCTGCACGCCGGATAGCATCCACCGCGAGCCAGCGGTGGCGTGCTTCGAAGCGGGGTTCCACTGCCTGGTGGAGAAGCCCCTCGCCACGACCCCGGAGGACGCGCGCGCGATCTGCCGGGCGGCCAGGCGTTCCGGCAAGCTGCTTCATCTCGGCTTCGTCTTTCGCTACGACCCGTGCATCCTCAAGCTGCGTGAGTTGGTCGCGGGCGGTGCCATCGGCCGGGTGATCGCCTGCATTACGCACGACGCGATCGGGTGGTTCCACGGCAGCACCTACATGCGCCGCTGGAACCGGTTCCGGAAGTTCAGCGGCGACATGCTCCTCCACAAGGGGTGCCACACCTTCGACGTCATCAACTTCATTACCGGGGCGTATCCGGCGCGGGTGGCCGCTTTCGGGGGCACCGAGGTGTTCCAGCCTCGGGAAGGCGCGGCGAGCCATTGCCACGCCTGCCGCCTGACCGACGACTGCATCTATTACACCGACCAGGGCCCGGAGTATCGCGAGCGCTTCTACAACACCGCCGGCCCCCAGGTGCTCCCCGAGGATATGTGCGTCTACAACAATGAGAAGGACAGCACCGACACGGTCAGCCTCACGGCGGAGTTCACCAACGGAATGCGCCTTTCCTACACGCTGTCGATGGTCTCGCCCCAGGGCCGGCGGCGCATGACGTTCATCGGCACGCGGGGCGAGATTCGGTGCGACATGGAGGAGTATCGCATCGAGTACTGGCCACTGCCGGACCGCCCGGTGGATGTGATCGAGGTGCCCCGGCCCACAGGCACAGGCCACCAGCATCACGACCGGGCGCTATTCTCGCACTTCCTGGAGCGCTTGGAGCAGGGCGACGACCCCGAGCGCGGCATCCTGGATGCCTACATGTCCGGGGCGATCCCCTTCGCCGCCCTCGAGTCGCTCCAGAAAGGAGAGGTCGTCGCGATCCCCTCGCCATAAGGAGCCGGCAAATTCAGGGGGCGCGGCGGGTCACTCCGCCCCGTCGCGCCAGACCAGGCGGACCGTGGTGACCCTGGGCGTGCCGCAGCCGTTGCGCGCGCCCAGCGCGAGCCGGTATTGCACCCACCGTCCGGCGGGGTGGTGGGGCGGGATCTCCCCGCCGCGCTCGTACCAGCTTCCCTCGCCGGCCGGACCCTGCCACGGGGTGGTTTGCAGGGCCTCTCGTGAAGCCGCGCTCCGGATCTGGGCGCGTACCCAGCACTTCGGCGGCACGGTGGCTTCCCACTCCAGGTGGTCGAGCACCGCTCCCTCCGGCAGGGGGAAGGGTGCCGAGGTGTAGTACTCCTCCGGCCCTCCATCCGCCTGGTTGCTGGCACCCACGCGCACCAAACCGTGCGGGCCCTCCGTGGGCAGGGGCGTGACGCGCGTGGGGCTGAAACCCTCGGGGCCGTTCCACCATACCCCAGAATGGCCCACGTGGTCGTTGTCGACCTTGTGGTAGCCGACCGCGAGGTCCACCCAACCATCCTCGTTGAAGTCGCAGGCGACAGCGCCCGCGGCGGAGTGCATGAAGAGGCGCGACCGCCTCTGCGCGCTGAAGCGGCCACCCGGACCGCCCCAGTAGATGAACGAATCGAGGTCGCGCGTCCGACCGTCGTGGTAGTTGGCGACGAAAATGTCGGGATGGCCGTCACGGTTGAAATCGGCAATCGCGAGCGCCTCGGCGCCCAGGGCGGGGAGCTGCGCGCGGCGGTCCTCGCGCAGGCCCTCGGGGCCGTTCCAGTAGATGTAGATGAAGGAGTCGTGCGGCCCTTCCAGCGAGGGGGTGTGCCCGCCGATCACCAGGTCGAGATAGCCGTTGCCTGTAAGGTCGGCTGCCTGGGCGCAGGCGGCGTGGAAGACCGAGAGCATCTGCCGGCGCTCCATGCTGAAGCCCTCGGGGCCGTTCCAGAGGATGAAGCTGCGGTCGCTGGCGATTTGCGGCACGAAAAGGTCGATCCAGCCATCGTTGTTCAGGTCGGCCGCGTACACCCAGCGCGGCTCCTGGTAAACTTCGCCATCGGCCTCCATCCGGATCCGGTGCGGGTTCTCCAGGTCATACCCCTCCGGCCCGCCGTAGAAGATCAGGAGCTCCGGGTTTCTGAAGCCGACGAAGACCAGGTCCAGGTAGCCATCGTGGTTCAGGTCTGCGCAACAGACGCCGTGGGCGCGGGCGGTTGGGAAGACAGTCGCTGGCTCGTAGGGGTAGCCGTCCGGCCCGCCCTTGAAGAGAAATGAGCCGGGATCGAGGTCGATAGCGTTCTCGGAGCAGTTGGCCGTGATGATCTCCACGTGGCCGTCGTCATCGATGTCGCAGCAGACGGCGTCCACGCAGTCGCGGCCTTTGAGGGCGCGCCGGTGCTCCGGCAGGAAGCCATCCGGGCCGCCGTAGTAGATCACCGGGTCGACGTCGCCCCCGGAGCGCCGCGCCCGGTGGTTGACCAGAATCACCTGTGGGCGTTCGGCCGGCTGCGTGCGGGCGATGAAGACGCGGCGTGCGTCGTGGCTCTCCAGCCAGACCGGCTCGGGCGAGATTCCCTCCCTGCTCGCCAGGTAGAGCAGCGAGTGGTACGTGAACGAGTCGGGAGTGCGGTCCTGGCAAAGGGCGATATCGGCGCACCCATTTCCGGTGAGGTCGCCCACCGCCACGTCGCAGGCACCATCGCTGGGGAGAGGCGTCCGGCGGACCTCATCGAAGCCGCTGGCGCTGCCCCAGTAGACCCAGCTGCACTCCTGGCCGTCGCGATGCCCGCGCGAGGCAAAGACGAGATCGAGGAACCCATCGCCATTCACGTCGCCCGCGGCAACCGCGATGGCATGTGGGCACCGGAAGAGCAGGGGACGGCCGATCTCGCGGCCGGGCAGCACCGGCGCGAGCAGCGCGTGCTCCTCGCCGGGGAGAAAGAGGTGGGGCGTGCCGTTCAGGACGATGATCGCCGGCACCGGGGCGATGGCGCGCACCGCCTCGGTTTCAGGGGCGAGCTCTTCCGCCTCCGCCTCGGGCGCGGGCGGAACCGTAGCTTGGACAAGCGTGCATCGATCGGGCGCCAGGCCATCCGGGCCACCCCAGTAGACCCGTGCCTGGCCCCCGCCCAGCACGTAGAGGTCATCGAAGCCGTCGCCATCCAAATCGCCCGCCGCCAGCTGGCCCGCCTCAACCGGGAGATCCACGTAGCGCCGGCGCTCAAACCCGAGCGGTGACTGTGGGAATAGACGGAGGGTGCCTGCGGTGACGAAGGCGAGGTCGGGCCGGCCATCGCCATTGAAGTCACCACAGGCCACCGCGCTCGCTCGGGGAACAGGGACCTCCACCTTGTGGTGCTCGCCCAGGCCGTCCGGACCGCCGTAGTAGATGAAGGCGTTCAGATCGGAGCGCGAGCCGTTGTAGTCCATAGCGAGCACCAGATCGTCGTAGCCGTCGCCGTTCAGGTCGAACACCGCGCCCGCGACCGACCCATCCGACGGCAACTCCAGGCGCGCGTCACCTGCGAAGGGATCCAGATAGACGTACACAGGCGGGCGTTCCCAGTGGTTCTGGCTGTTGCAGACCAGGAGGTCGGCCCAGCCATCGCCGTTCAGATCCATCTGGTGGATGCGCTGCAGCACGCCCGCGCGCGAGACGTAGAGGTTCTGCCCGCCATTCCCGAACGTGCCCTGCCGAAAGCTCTCGAAGCCACGGGTGACCCATTCACCAGCCATCGCTTCCTCCTTGAGGCCGTCCAGCGGCCCCTCCAGGAGTTGGCGCTGGCCCGAGAGTCTCCTGCCTTCGAATCAGGCGCGCGGGGGCTCGATTCCCAGCTCCTCGTAGAGGCGCTTCTCCGCTTCCGGGAAAGTGAGGCCGTGCCGGGCGCGCATCACCGAGAGACCCACGGGGGCGGGATACTCCTTGCCGGCGTGCCAGCGGGGCCCGACGTACTCCATCGCCTCGAAGAGGAGGTAACACGCCTCCTCGTAGGAGAGCCCGGTAAGATTGGCGATGTAGCGCGTCGAGCGGTCGATTAGCTTCAGGTTGCTCGGCACGACCCAGATCATCACGTTGCCGAGAACGCGGCCCAGGCGGACCATGGTGCAGGTGGAGAGCGCGTTCAGGAGCATCTTGGCCCCCACGCGCAACGGCAGGTTCAGGAGCAGATCCGTCTCTGGAACGGGAACCAAGATGGGGAGTGCCGACACCTCCCAGGTGGCGAGAAAGGCGCGCACCTCCTCGATGGCGCCCGGCCGTCCAAAGAAGAGGACCGCCGTGGCGGCCCCGCTGGCGTCCGCCTGCTCCAGACGCACGCGATAGAAGCCGTCGGGGGTGAAGAGCGCCTCTTTCTCCTCTTCGGTCAGGATCGCCGTCGCGGCATCGCCCGGCCCGATGGCGCGGTAGGGGAGACCGTCCAGGCCGATCCGGAAGCGGAGGATCTCCTCGCGCGAGATGCCGCGCACGATGGCGTGCTGTCGCTCCGCCTCGCCTGCCGGGAGCATCTCGCGCACCTCCTCCAGAGACCATTCCACCGGGGCGAGCGTGCGCTTCAGCAGGTGCTCCCATGCCGCGGCGGTGTCGTACGGCGGAAGGAAGAGGAACGACCATGACTCCGCGGCGTCCGGATCATCGAACTTCCGGAAGCTGGGAACGCAGAAGGTGGGCGAGCGCTCGGTGGTATCCGTGAGGACATCGATCCCGAGGCGGTCTGCGAAGTAGGTGTTCCGATGGCGCGCGCGGTAGACGCTCTCCTCGCGCGCGACGAGCTTTGCCAGGTCATCGCGCAGGGCCTCGGAAGCGAGGGTTGCGTGCATCTCCTCCAGGGCGCGAAGCGTTGCGCCGGGCACGTCCTCCTGTGAGTCAGCGCCTGTGAGGGCGCGCAGGACCATCTCCAGGATCGTCATCATCACACACAGCTGGATGCTGGTGGCCTGCATGCGCGTGGAGCCGGTGATCGCCATCGGGCCGGTGGTCAGGTTGATCTTGGTGATCCGCGGCTCGTCAATCACCTCGCGGCTGCGCTCTACGTTCTCGCGGAGGACGTCGTCGGGGTTGTTGTAGACGAAGAAGACGCGCGCACCGGCATCGAGGGCCTCCCAGGCGGTGCCGATCACGAAGGATGTCTCGCCCCCCTCGGTGATCGCGAAGACGACATCGCCGGCGCGCACGCCACGGTCGCGAATCTGGCGCCGGCCGAACTGGGTGTAATCCTCGAAGCCCTCCACCGACTTGATGAGCGCGAAGTCGCCGCCCGCCATGACGCTGAAAGTGCGGTCCTCCCACTCGTCCACGCCGGGCAGGCCCGAGGCGCGCCGGCGCTGCCAGAAGTCGCGCCAGATCGAATCGAGCTGGATGCTGAGGCGCCCGGTGGCGCCGCAACCGGTGAAGAAGAGCCGTCCGCCCGCGCGGAGCGCGGCGAGGACCTCGTCGCGGATGCGCCCGGGGGCGTCGCTTTCGACCCACTGCCGGTAGGTCTCGACGACATCCCGGTCTATATCGAACAGCACCTCCAGCCCGGCGGGGATGCTCTCGCCGGCCCGTTGGCTGAGCTGGGCGGAGCGCGGGTGCGGCGACTCGGTGAGCAGCTTCCCCAGGCGGAACTGGGTGGCTTCCGCGAGGAACTGCCTGGCGCGTTCGGCGGCGGTCTCATTGGCCATTGGATCACCTCCTGGCCCCGTGGATGGGGTATCCTCATGGTACCAGACGTAGGGCAGATGTCAAGAGCCAGATCCGGAGCGCCTCTCTTTGCAAAGCACGTGAAGGAACCGTTCGATCCAGCGGGAAATATCAGGTGGAAGGGTGGCCGCGCTGCCCGGGGCCTTGCTCCCTGTGCCCCACCGCCATGCCAGGCGTGCCGAAGGAGCCCCACGCTTGCGTGCGCTTCGATGGTGGGGATGGATCGCCGCGGCCAAAGGGAGACAGTCAAAATGCGTCGAGATGAAGTACGTGGTTTCACACTGATCGAGTTGCTTGTCGTCATAGCTATCATCGCCATCCTTGCGGCGATTCTCTTCCCGGTGTTTGCCCGGGCGCGTGAGAACGCGCGCAAGTCGAACTGCTTGAGCAACCTGAAGCAGCTCGGGACGGCACACATGATGTACTGCCAGGACTACGATGAGATGACGGCGTCGTATCAGGACGTGCCAGCGGCCGCGGCTACCCGGTCGTGGATGAACATGTTCGAGCCGTACATGAAGAATACGGGCGTCTTGAACTGCCCGAGCGCGCCGGGCAAGTTTCGCGTCAGCAGCTCCGGCATGTACGTCAGTTACTACGGCGTGAACATCACGAACGTCAGCGTCAGCGGCGCTACCTGGACGTATCTCTTCTGCTATCGCCCGCTGGCGCAGATTGAGAATCCCGCAGAGACGCTGATGATAGCGGACCTCGATACAGAGGGGGTCTACCTGCGCTGGAACTCGGTGGAAA
>ERZ795045.659-NODE-659-length-42667-cov-5.411152_pt1 | contig 42667 bp, 25 predicted proteins | sample MGYA00375129_ERZ795045 | MGnify/ENA primary metagenome ERZ795045 (study PRJEB30174, sample SAMN05720166) | activated sludge metagenome | isolation source: anaerobic digester from wastewater treatment plant | place: Japan | collected 2015-05-15 ...
GCATCCGGCGAGATATCGGCCCGAGGCATAGGCGGCCATGCGGCGGTATCCCCGGGCATGCACGGCTGCCGGGGCCCGGTGGCGCAAAGCGTTGAGAGAGCCCTGCTCGAGCGGCCCGACGATCCTTTGCCGCTTGGGAATGGCCGGGCCGCGCAAGGGTGCGATGGAGGTGAAGATGGACCTGAGACAAAGACCGGCGCGTGTTCTTGCCGCCACGGCCGTGATCGTCCTCTGCCTCGCGCTCGCCGCGGGCTGCGGCACCAGGAGAGAGCCCGCCAGTCCCACCCTGACCGTGATGACCCACGACAGCTTCAAGATAGGCGATGGGGTGATCAAGGCCTTCGAACAGGAGAACTCGTGCAAGGTCGTGCTCCTGAAGGCGGGCGACGCCGGCGCCGCCCTCAACCAGGCCCTGCTCACCAAGAACAACCCCATGGCCGACGTGTTCTACGGGGTGGACAACACGTTCATGGGGAGGGCGCTCGAAGCGGACCTCTTCGTGCCGCATCCTTCGCCCCTCCTCAGGGACATCCCCGACGACCTCGAGCTCGACAAGGGGTACCGTCTGTTGCCGGTGGACTACGGGGACGTGTGCCTGAACTACGACAAGAAGTGGTTCATGAAAGGCCCGCTCGCCCCGCCCGCCTCCCTCGAGGACCTCTTGAAGCCCGCCTACAAAGACCTGCTCGTGGTGGAGAACCCTGCCACCTCGTCGCCCGGCCTCGCGTTCCTCCTGGTTACCGTGGGCACGTTCGGAGAGGGCGGCTACCTCGCATTCTGGAAGGCCCTCAAGAACAACGGCGTCCTCGTCGTGTCCGGTTGGGAAGAGGCCTACTGGGGCCAGTTCAGCGCAGCATCCAAGGGCACGAGGCCCATCGTGGTGAGCTATGCCACGAGCCCTGCCGCAGAGGTGTATTTCTCCAAGGAGAAGCTCGAGGCCCCCCCGACCGAGGCCGTGACCGCGCCCGGCACGACCTTCAGGCAGATCGAGTTCGTGGGCGTCCTCAAGGGAGCGGCCAACCCTACGCTCGCGGCCAGGTTCGTGGACTACATGCTCGACAGGCGCTTCCAGGAAGACATCCCCCTCAACATGTTCGTGTTCCCGTCCAACGCGAAGGCCGCCCTGCCCGAGGTGTTCCTAAGGTACGCGAGGAAGGCCGAGAAACCCGTGGTCATCGACGTGCACAGGCTGGAGAAGATGAGGGAAGCATGGATCAGGGCCTGGACGGATACCGTGCTGAGGTAAGGCCATCGCGAGACTCGGGCGAGCATTCATAGCGGCAGGCCCTCTCGCCTTCCTGGGGGTGTTCTTCTTCTACCCCCTCTGGCGTATCCTGGAGGTGAGCCTTGTATCGCCCCCCGGCGGCGGGGCCGGCTTGCCGGGGATCATCGCCGAGCCGGTCTATCCTCGCGTGATCTGGTTCACCGCGTGGCAGGCCGCGGCGTCGACCGTGCTCACGCTGGCTGCGGGCCTCCCCGGCGCCTACGTGTATGCGAGATACCGCTTCTTCGGCAAGCGCCTCCTCTACGCGCTGACCGCGGTCCCCTTCGTGCTGCCCTCGGTCGTGGTCGCCTCAGGGTTCAAGGCCTTGCTCGGGCCCAGGGGGGTCCTGAACACCTGGGCGATGGGCGCCTTTCACATGGAGGCGCCGCCGATCAGGATCGAGCACACGATCTGGTTCATCCTCCTCGCCCACGTCTTCTACAATCACGCAGTGGTGGTGCGGATAGTCGGCGGATTCTGGTCGAGGCTGCCGCCCAGCCTGGCTCAAGCCGCCAGGACCCTCGGCGCTTCGCCGCTGAAGGTCTTCACCGGCGTGACCCTGCCCCTCCTCGTGCCGGCACTGGCAGCGGCGTCGATGCTGGTGTTCACCTTCTGCTTCTCGAGCTTCGGCGTCATCCTCATCCTCGGCGGGCCCCGCTTCGCGACGATCGAGGTCGAGATCTACCGCCAGGCCGTCCACCTCTTCGACCTGAAGACGGCAGGCGTACTCTCGCTGATCCAGATCGGCTTCGCGCTCGCCTTCCTGGGGTTCTACACGGGGCTCATGCGGCGCACCGCCCACCAGTTCAGCCCTCACCCCCACGAGCTCTCACAGCGCCCGCCCTCGTCCGCCAAGGATTACGCCCTTCTCTTCGGAAACGGCATGGTCGTGCTCGCCCTCCTGGTCGCGCCCATGGCGGCGCTCGCCTTCCAGTCGGTCCATGGCCCCGACGGTCTCACCCTCGACTACTACCGGCGGCTCTTCGAAAACACCACAGACGGCCTGTTCATCGTGTCGCCACTGAAGGCCCTCGTCTCGTCGGTGTCCTTCGCCTCGGCCACCCTCGTCGTCTCGCTCGTCCTCGGGCTCGCCACCGCGATCCACCTCTCGAGAGACAAGGGCGTCTTCTCCAGGATACTGGACCCCGTGCTCATGCTCCCGCTCGCGACCTCGGCCGTGACGCTCGGCCTCGGGTTCGTGGTCGCCTTCGACGAACCCCCCCTCAACCTCAGGCGCTCGGTGATCCTGGTGCCGATAGCGCACACGCTTGTCGCCTACCCCTTCGTGGTCAGGAGCCTGCTGCCTTCGCTCAGGGGCATCCCGTCTTCCCTGAGGGAGGCCGCCTACACCCTGGGCGCCTCTCCCGCACGAACGTTCGTCTCGGTGATCCTGCCGATCGTGAGCAGGGCGCTCGCCGTGGGCGCCGTGTTCGCCTTCACCATGTCAATCGGCGAGTTCGGCGCCACGCTCTTCGTGGCAAGGCCCGCCAACCCCACCATGACGCTCGCCGTGTACCGGTACCTCTCACAGCCGGGAGATCTCAACTACGGGTGCGCCATGGCCATGAGCACTCTGCTCATGGCCGTGACAACGGCCGGCTTCCTCTTCCTCGAGCGGGTGCGCTTCACCGGTGAGGGGGAACTGTGAGGTGTCTTAGGCGGCGGCCATTCGAAGGCGCGAACCGTGCCCCGGGCATGACCGTTTCGACGGCCGGCTAGGGATCATGGGGACCGGGCGCGGTTCCCCCTCTCGGGGCTCACGTGGTTCCGGGATAGGGAGCGTTGCGCGGGCGGCGTCCGGGTGTGGTCGAGCTGGAAGCCCCCCTGCCCATGGGGTTGCCGTGCGGCCCGTCATGTCATAGAAGGAGGCGGAAGGCCCCATGATCGGGCCGGAGGGTGACGGGCTGCTGGATGTGCATGCACCAGGTGCGCGTTCCATTCCGCGTGACGGCCGGCCGCCACGCCGGGGTGGGACACGGCCGGGTGTACCCGTCACGAGGGGCGGCATGAATCTGTCCATGGGACGGGGACTGGTTTTGGCATGAGGCCCTTCACAGGTGGCCGCGGAGCGAGGTGGACGGAATCGGCAACGCTGAGGGAACTCCTCGTGGGTGTCGGCCGTCCCCAGGGGGGAGAGACAGTTGATGGCAAGCCTGTCACGATGGCCCGGCGTACCCGGCCATCCACAGGGGGGAGAGACTTTGATAAAAGGGTCTGGCGTGGGGATGCGATGAAGATCCAGGACCATCGGCGCTTGAGGGCTGCAACGGGAGTGCCCCACAGGCGGTATGACAGGGACGATGGCATGCGGCGGGGAACCATGAGATGCGTATCCTGACGCTTGAGAACGTCTCCAAGAGCTTCGGCCTGAAGAGGGTGATCGACGGGGTGGACCTCTCCATAGACAAGGGGAAGACCCTGTGCCTCCTGGGCCCCTCGGGATGCGGCAAGACCACGCTCCTCAGGATCGTGGCGGGCCTCGAGAAACCCGACAGCGGGCGGATCCTGTTCGAAGGGTCGGACATCACCACGCTCGAGCCCCATCGCCGGCGTTTCGGCATGATGTTCCAGGACTACGCCCTGTTCCCCCACATGGACGTGCTCGGCAACGTCGCATTCGGGCTGAGGATGCTCGACCTCCCAAAGGACGAGGTCAAAGGTCGCGCCATGGAGGCTCTCAAGCTGGTCAACATGGAGGGCCTCGCCAGGCGCAATGTCGTTGATCTCTCGGGCGGGGAGCGCCAGAGGGTCGCCCTTGCGCGCACGCTCGCCATCAGGCCGAGGCTCGTGCTCCTGGACGAGCCCCTTGGGTCCCTAGACCGGGTCATGAGGGAGAGGCTTGTAACCGAGATCAGGGATATCCTGAAGGGGATCGGGGCGACCTGCATCTTCGTCACCCACGACCAGGCGGAGGCCTATGCGGTCTCGGACATGACGGCGGTCATGCTCGACGGCCGCATCGTGCAGGTCGATCCCCCCAGGCTCCTGTGCCGCAACCCCAGGACACCGGCGGTCGCCAGGTTCCTGGGACTGGCGAACCTCGTGGAGGGAATCCCCGAGACGGACGGTACCATACGGACACCCGTGGGTACGTTCTCTTCGCCTCCACGGCCGCCTTTCCCCCGCAGGCCTCTCACCGTGCTCATCCACCCGGATGCAGCACTGTGGGTGCGCAAGGCCTCCGCGTCAGACCCGGGCACCCCGGGTCCACGGGTCAAGGGTGTGGTGCGCTCGGTCGTGTACCGGGGCAGGCGCCTCACCGTGGAGATACTGGCCGCGGGCGGCGTGACGCTCTCCTTCGAGGTGCCCGACGGGTCCTGGGACATGGAGGTGGGCATGGAAGCGGTCATCGCCATCGACCCCCTCCTGGTGACGGTGCTCGAGGAGCAGGACGAGAAGGGCACCCAAGGCCCGCCGCGTTCTTGATGCATCTGGATCGGGGCCTTCCCGACGCGCCCGAAACCCTGGGTGTCACCACGCACCAGGGGGTGCATGCATCGCAGGCAGGGGACGTCTTTCGGTACGTCCCCGTGAACGTGTCTCGTGGGCACGGCCGGCCGTGATCTCGGCCGACCCCCGGTGACGGCATGACCGGGTCTGTCACTCCTTGTCCCGCGCCTGGGCGCCGCCCCGGTTCTCCCCTGCCCCGAGCCGCACCACGACCAGGGATGCGTCAGCGGCCGAGAGCGCCTTGTGGGTGCTCACGAGCTCGGGATACCTGTCCGGCCAGACGGTGCCCGGTTTGGTGGATACCCTCTGGCTGATGACGACCTTCCTTCCGGATCCCTCGCCTTCGAGCATCCCCTCCATGCTCACCGAGGCCGTCCCAGCAGGTGCAGCCGCGTAGGCCCCCATCGGCATGGAGACCACCTCCTGCGTCTCCTCGGGGAGTTCGATCTCTATGTTCACGACCGCTTCACGGGGGGGGCCCGTGAAGAGAGGGTGCACCCTCTCCTCCGAGCTCACAAGGGGGAGCGCCCTCATGAGCCACGGGATCCTCACGGTCATGACGTCGCCGCTCTTGCCCGCATATCCCTTGATCTCGAGTGAGAACTCCTCGGAGGGCGGATACCGATCGACCGAGATCACCCGGGGGGAGGTCGCGAGGGCCGACCTGCTCACCGAGGTGACGATCTCTTCGAAGGCCCTCCTCTTCTCCTCTGGTGTCATCTCGAGCGCAGCCCTGATGAACGAGGTCGCGCTCGACCCGAAGTAGGTTTTCCTGAACGTGACGGACGCGTCACCCGAGGCGTTCACCCTCATGAGGACCCTGGTCTCGGTCTTGTTGCCGATCTCTGCAGAGGGGACCGTGATCGTCTCCCACGCCATGGACGAGAGGGTGAGCCCGTACATGCCGGCATGTACGGTGGCGCCAAGGGGTGCGTACTGGTCCGTGTCCCCGATGGAGATGTCTCCAGACGGGGTGCTCACCCTCACGAGGAGGGAGACGAACAGGGAGGTCGCCGGGAACCCCCTCGCCAGGTCGAAGAGGGGGTCTCCTTCGGGTATCGAGGTGGCGAGCACGAAGTCCGTCTTGAAGCCGAGCGAGGTGAGCATGGCCGCTGCGAGGACCGCGCGGTCCGCCTGGTGGCCGTACCCGTCCGCGAGCGTGGTATCCGCACCGCTCATCATGTGCGGCAGGCTCTCCGCGAGGGGGATGTCCACGAGACGGACGTGCCTCGCCACGTACCTCCACACCGCCTCGATACGCTCCCGGTCACCCGAAAGGCCCCTTACGATCTCCCTGGCCTTGGCCGAGGCGAAGCTCCTCTCTGAGGCCTGGCGTGCGAGAATCTCGCTCATGCTCGCGGCGAACATCTCGGTCGGCATCGAGGCGACGGCCATGGACGGCGCGAAGGCGTACAGGGCGGGGAGCATCTCCTCCCTCATCGCGGGAGGGACGTTCTTCGCTTGCAGGATCTTTACCTCCATGCCCCTGTCTTCGCCTTGGGAGAGGGACACGAACCCCCTCGGGAACGGCCGCCAGGCGCGTGTCGCTCCGAAGCCGTTGTCCGCCGTGATCACGCGCAGGTTCACGCCGGGTGGGCACTCGACCCGGACGGTCTTGTCCCCGACGGGCTCCATCGCCTGGAAGGGTTCGACGAACGCAGGTTCGTTCCAGCCCTTGCTCGTGAATGCGTACCTGTAGGATATGGTGCTGCCCTCCTCGAGCCCCGGGAAGCTCACCACGAGTATCTTCCCTGCGGGGTACCTGGGTGCGGTCCCCGCCCAGGGCTGGTCCATCACGTTGATCTCACGGGGATCGATCGTGTGGACGGCGCCTTTGGGCGACCTGACGAAGGCCTCCTCTACCCGCACCTCTTCCCAGGCTGGGTTGTACGGTATCCTCAGCTCGCTGGAACGCCTGATGCCCGCATAGGTGAGCACCTTCACCGTGCGATCGACCGTTCTCGCCGCAACCCCCCGTTCCCCGACGGTCACGGTGGACTTCTCGGACAGGACCACCGCGTCGCTCGCGAAGCCCGTGTACCATGCATCGGCTGCGTCGATGGCCCGAGCCGTCTTGAAGGTGGGCAGGAGACGGTCGGAGCGCTCCTGGGCCGCGAGCACCTCCTGGAGAGCGCGGTAGGCATCGGGGGAATACTCGGTGAGGTCCATGCTGAGCGTGTCCCTCATCTCGAGCCTCTGCCCCTGCACCCTCATCTCCCGTTTCCACCTGCACCCGTCGGACCTCCTGGACTCCACCCCCCCGGGGACCTCCGCAACCCCCAACGACGGGTCCAGTCGAAGGCTGAGGCTCTCGTCAACGGCGCATGTGGTCTCGGTCACGTACGGGAACCTGCGCTCTCTCAACCCCATGCCCCGCGTCACATACGGCAGGACGCCCACGGCGCCCCCGAAGCGTAAAAGAGGCAGTGCGGCCTTCCCCGTCCCCCTGACGAGGAACCCTTCGGCCTTGAAGGAAAGGTGTGCTTCGAGGGGCCTCGAGACGTCGGCGAGATCACCGGGCCTGAGCTCGAAGGCCTCGAGGACGGCGCCGGGTACCGCCCTCAGGAGCGTCTTCTCGAAGAAGAGCCTCCTCTCCCGGGAGGAGAGCCTCATGAGGTGCCCCCGGTAGGCGTTGTCGTTGACGCCGCCGAACGTGAGCGACGTCTTGGCCGACAGCCTCCCCATGGCGTCCACCGCGCCCTCGGTCGATATGCGCATCGTGTTCTTGAGCGCGCTCTCCACCGGGCTCGTCATGAGCGTCTCGCCCGAGGGCGTTGCCACCAGGTAGCTCTGGTTGCCGAGGTAAGAGGGGAAGAGCTCCCTCGTGTTCTCGTCCGTCGGGTCCATGAGGAGATAGGAGCCGTCCTTGTTCCTGACGCAGGCGATCGCGTGGTTGAAGAACGGCTGGGGGACCTCCGGGTCCTTCTTCGGGCCGTTCATGATGAGCACGGGGTAGGCCTCGAAGCCGGCGAGCCTCAGCATCGCCACCAGGAGGGCGGCCTTGTCCCGGCACACGCCCGTGCGGCGGTCGTAGGTCATGGATGCAGGGTGGGGCTCGTACCCAGGCGCCTCGCTCTCCGCGGTGATCCCGAGGTACCTGATGTTCCTGGAGACCCAGAAGAAGACGGCCCTGATCCTTTCGTCCCTCGTGGCCTTGCCCTTCGTGAGCCTCTTCACCTCGGCGGCCATGGCCGGGGTCGTGGCCCGTATGTGTGGCATGGACAGGCGCCAATACCACCTCGATATCTCCCTCCAGTCGGCTATGGTGCTCACGAGCAGGCGTTGGACCTGGGTGTACATGGGCGGCATCTCGGGCTCGGCAAAGGCCATGGGGACGTTCTTTGCCACCCACCTGTACACGATCTTGCCCGCCTCGGTCGTCTTCACGAAGGTGACGGTCCCCTCCACCTCGTCCCTGAGCGCCATGGCCGCAAGCGGGAGCGAAGGGGGCGCCACGACCGTGTACTGCGCGTAGAGGATGGGGTTGGTCTCCTCGAACGTGACGTAGTCGCTGAAGGTCCCCGGCACCCGGGCCTTGACGAAATCGTCCTTGGTTATGAAGTGGACCGTGTCCCCGACGACGAGCCCGGGGATGGTCACCTGGAGGAGCCTGTCGTTGGGGTTGTAGATGTTGGACGCCATCTGGGACGCGTCGATCGTCTCCTTCACGTTCTTCTCGATGTCGACCTTCCTGACGGAACCGTCGCTGGAGATCACCTCGACGAGCTGGAAGACGGTCGTGTTGTACGGGAGCGTGAACGACGACGAGACCGTGCAGGCATCTCGCCTCCCCCTCTCGGTGAGGACCTTGACGTACTGCTCGAACCATTCCTCGGACGTGCCGTCCACCTGGTACTCCACGTGGGTCTGCCTCGCCACGACCACCAGGTCCGCATCGGGATACGCCTCTTGGTCCACGGCGGCGCACCTGTTCCTCGCCTCCGCGGCGTCCAAGGGCGCGAAGGCCACGGCGTTAGCCGTCGACCCGAGGCACCACAAGCTCACCGCCACAACTGCGGAAATTATCTTTACTTTTCTGTATGCCAGCCTCGACATGGTATCCCTCACCCTCTCATGACTTCGCTGTCCAGCGGCCTATGAAGCGGATCCTGCAAGCGGGACCTTCCTGCACACGATGCATGGATCAATCCCACACTCGGCAATCGGGGCTTTTCATTCCTATAAAAACGAGCCGGTTTCGCCGCTGTTCTTTTCACAAAACGTCCGTTGTCTCGATGATTTGTATTGACAAGGCCGCATAGGGTCTTAGTATAATTCACACCATGACACTGGACAGATCGCTGTGCGCAATCTGTGCCTGGAGAGGTGACTGCAACAAGAAGTTCATGCAGGGCAAGGGAGTTCATTGCCCGGACTTCACGAGAGACCTCACCATCCGGGCGAAGGAAGAGGAGAAGCAGGAGAAAACGGCGTCGAACAGCGGCCAGAAGAAGGGCTCGGGGATTCGCTTCCTGTAATCGAAGCGGCCGTTCCTCCCCACTTTCAACGCGCTCCTCTCCCTCAGATGCAGGCGGGAAGGACTCGGTTCCCGAGGGTGAACTGCTGCCGAGTGTCATCCATCTCACATCCAACCCCTCCCCCCGTGGTGAGAAAACCTATCAGGCATGCACCGTCGGCACAGCCGCGGCCTCGTGCAGTGGGCACATTTCCGTTCCAGGGGGCACGCCGAACGCTCTTGACTCGTCCCACGGCACCGTCGCTTCCTCGAAGGGGCCCGCAAGCCTTCGGCCGAAGGTTTCCCCTTCGCCTGCCTCATGGTGGAAAACGGTGCAGGTCTGCCCCGACCGAACCCGCCGCAACCACCCTTGCGTGAGATCACGGCGCCCTGCTCGAAACGAAGACCCCCCACATCGGCCAGGGTATGGGCGTATGCAACCCATCCCCCCGGTCGCTTGCCCTGTCGGAGCCATCGGTGTACACGGCCGAACAGGACACCGGGGCCGGCCTTGCCTTCCCGAACACCCGGTCCAGGCTGACGGTTCACCGGCCGGTCGCCCTCTCTCTCAGCGGTTCCGCCTGTACTCCAGGCTCGCCCTGATGAAATCCTTGAACAGCGGGTGCGGGCTCATGGGCTTGGACTTGAACTCGGGGTGGAACTGGCAACCGAGGAACCAGGGGTGGCCCGGCACCTCGACGATCTCCACGAGGGCGCTCTGGGGGTTCCTGCCGCTCACGACGATGCCCTTGTCAACGAGGCTCTCCTCGAACGCGGGGTTGACCTCGTAGCGGTGCCTGTGCCTCTCGCTGATGACGTCGGTGCCGTAGGCCCTCATGGCCAGCGTCCCGGGCTCGAGCCTGCACGCGTACGCCCCGAGCCGCATGGTCCCACCCTTGCGCGTGAGCCCCTTCTGGCCCGGGAGGAAATCGATGACCGGGTACGCCGTGGACTGGTCGAACTCGGTGCTGTTCGCGCCGCTCAACCCGCAGACGTTCCTTGCGAACTCGATCACGGCGAGCTGCATCCCGAGGCAGATGCCGAAGAAGGGCACCTTCCTCGTCCGTGCGAACTCCGCCGCCAGGATCTTGCCCTCGGTACCCCTCTCGCCGAACCCGCCCGGGATGAGTATGCCGTCTGCTGCCTCGAACACCTCGGACAGGTCCTGCCTGCCCACCAGCTCGTCCGCGTCGACGAACACGCGGTTCACGACGACGTCGTTCGCGATGCCCGCATGCTCGAGGGCCTCGTTGAGGCTCTTGTACGAGTCCGTAAGCCTCACGTACTTGCCGACCACCGCGATGTTCACCTTCTCCGTTCTTTTCCGGATGCGCTCGACGAGGTCCTCCCATCCCTGCATGCGCGGCTCGCGGGTCCACATGTTGAGGTACTCCACGATGCGGTCGTCGAGCCCCTCCCTGTGGAACTCGATGGGGACCTCGTAGACGCTCTGGACGTCGACCGCGTTGATGACCGCGCTCTTCTCCACGTTGCAGAACAGGGCGATCTTCTCCTTGAGCTCGCTCGTGAGCCTGCGCTCGGACCTGCAGAGGATGATCGCCGGCTGGATGCCGATCTCCCTGAGCTTCTGCACCGAGTGCTGGGTGGGCTTCGTCTTGAGCTCGCCCGCGGTCGCGATGTACGGCACGAGCGTGAGGTGTATGTAGAGGACGTTCCCCCTCCCCTTGTCGAACCCGAACTGCCTGATCGCCTCTAAAAAGGGCAGGGATTCGATATCTCCCACGGTACCGCCTATCTCCACGATGGCGATGTCGTGACCCACGGCGGCGGCCTCGATGCGCGCCTTGATCTCGTCGGTTATGTGGGGGATCACCTGGACGGTCTTGCCGAGGTACTCGCCGTTCCGCTCCTTCTGGATCACGGCATCGTAGATCTGGCCGGTGGTGAAGTTGTTCTTCGCGCTCAAGGTGCTCGACGTGAAGCGCTCGTAATGGCCGAGGTCGAGATCCGTCTCGGCGCCGTCGTCCGTCACGAACACCTCGCCGTGCTGAAAGGGGCTCATGGTCCCCGGGTCGACGTTGATGTAGGGGTCGAGCTTGATGTTGCAGACCTTGAGACCCCTCGCCTCCATGATGGCGCCGATGGAGGCCGCCGCAAGCCCCTTGCCGAGAGACGACAACACCCCGCCCGTAATGAAGATGTACTTGGTGGACTTGTTCGTGGGCATACCCAATCCTCTCCTCCTTGTCGCCGGCCCGCGCGCGCCGTCGGGGACCCGGATGCACCCCACACCGGGACAATCTCAACCTTCCCGACACCTCACATATCAGGTAGGGATACGCCTTTCAAGTTCTCGGTTTCGAGGTCCTGGCGTGGTACTCCTGGAGGGTCTTCACCCCCGGCGTGGTCTTCTTCAGGACGCCTATGGCTCTGGCGATGGCCTTGGCGGCGGCGATCGTGGTGGTGTAGGGGACCTGAGCGCGGATCGCGTGCCGCCTGAGGAGCGCCGCGTCCATCGTGGGCCTCCTGCCGAGGCTGACGTTGATCACGAGTTGGATCTGCCCGTTCATGATGGCATCCGCCACGTTCGGCCTCCCCTCGCTCACCTTGAGCACCGTGTCGACCTGAACGCCCTTGCCGGAAAGGTACGAGGCGGTACCGGTCGTCGCGATGATGCCGAAACCCATGTCCGAGAAAGACCTCACGATGTCCACCACACGGCCCTTGTATGCATCGTGGACGCTCACGAACACGTTGCCGGAGGTGGGCAGCTCGAACCCGGCCGAACACTGCGCCTTGGCGAACGCGAGCTCGAAACTCGAGTCGATCCCCATGACCTCGCCCGTGGACTTCATCTCGGGGCCCAGCGCCACGGTGATGCCCGGGAACCTCGCGAACGGGAACACGGACTCCTTCACCGAGACGTACCTGGGCGTGCGCTTCCTCCTCAGGCCGAGCTCGTCCAGGGTACAGCCGAGCATGACCTTGGTCGCGAGCCTCGCGAAGCTCACCCCGACCGCCTTGCTCACGAACGGGATGGTCCTCGAGGCCCTGGGGTTGACCTCGAGCACATAGACATCGGACCCCTTGACCGCGAACTGCACGTTCATGAGGCCCCTCACGCCGAGCTCGAGTGCTATCCTCTTCGTCTGGTCCTCTATGCGTGCAACGACGCGTTTGTCGAGCGTGGGCGGCGGAAGCACGCATGACGAGTCGCCGGAGTGGATACCGGCCTCCTCTATGTGTTCCATGACCCCGCAGATCACGCACCTGGACCCGTCGCAGATCGAGTCCACGTCCACCTCGAGGGCGTCCTCCAGGAACTTGTCTATGAGGATCTGGTTGTCGGGGAAGAGTTCGAGCACCCCGGCCATGAAAGACTCCAGCGCGTCCTTGTCGTAGACGATCTCCATGGAACGCCCCCCGAGCACGTACGAGGGCCTGACCAGCACGGGGTACCCGATGCGGTCCGCGATGGCCACGGCCTCGCGCGTGGTCGTGGCCGTGTCGCTCGGCGGCTGCTTCAGCCTGAGCTTGTTCACGATCTCGAGGAACAGCCTGCGGTCTTCGGCCCTGGCTATGGCGTCGGGCTGGGTGCCGAGGATCTTCACGCCGGCGTCCGCCAAGCCCTTGGTGAGGTTGAGCGGCGTCTGCCCGCCGAACTGGACGATCACCCCCTCGGGTCGTTCCCTCGAGACGACGTGGAGCACGTCCTCCAGGGTGAGCGGCTCGAAGTAGAGCTTGCTCGAGATGTCGTAGTCGGTGCTCACGGTCTCCGGGTTCGAGTTGATCATGATGCTCTCGTACCCCGATTCCCTGAGGGCGAACGACGCCTGAACACAGCAGTAGTCGAACTCGATGCCCTGCCCTATCCGGTTCGGGCCGCTCCCGAGGATGATCACCTTCCTGGCGCCAGACGGGTTCGACTCGTCCTCCTGCTCGTAGGTGGAGTAGTAGTACGGGGTGTACGCCTCAAACTCGGCGGCGCAGGTGTCCACCAGCTTGTACACAGGGGTGACGCCGAGCCGGTGCCGCTCGGAGCGCACGTGTTCCTCCGTGGTGTCCCACAGCGCCGCCAGGTACCTGTCCGAGAACCCCATCCTCTTCGCCTCCAGGAGAACCCCCTCCTCCAGGCCCGCATCCCGGATGACCCGCTCCGCCTTCACGAGGTCCTCGATCTGGCCCACGAACCAGGGGTCGATGCCCGTGAGCCTGGAGACGTCCTCGACCGTGAACCCCGACCTGAGGGCGCATGCCATGGAGAACAGGCGCTTCGAGTTGGGGTAGCTCAGACCCTTGACCACCGCCTTCTTGTCTTCGGGTGTCTCTATCGTCCTCGGCCAGCCCAGTCCGTAGGACCCTATCTCAAGCGACCTCACCGCCTTGTTGAGCGCCTCCTTGAACGTCCTGCCCACGGCCATGACCTCCCCGACGGATTTCATGGACGTGGTGAGGACGTCCGCGGTCTCGGGGAACTTCTCGAAGGTCCACCTGGGGATCTTCACCACGCAGTAGTCGATGGCGGGCTCGAACGACGCGAAGGTCTCCCTGGTGATGTCGTTGGGGATCTCGTCCAGGGTATACCCGACCGCCAGCTTCGCCGCGATCTTGGCTATGGGGAACCCCGTCGCCTTGGATGCGAGCGCAGAGGACCTGGAGACCCTGGGATTCATCTCGATCACCACGAGCTCGCCGTTTGAGGGGTTCACGGCGAACTGGACGTTCGACCCGCCGGTCTCGACCCCGATGGCTCGCATGACGCGTATGGCCGCGTCCCTCATTTGCTGGTATTCCACGTCGGTGAGCGTCTGCGCCGGGGCCACCGTGATGGAGTCCCCCGTGTGGACCCCCATGGGATCGACGTTCTCGATGGAACAGATGATCACCACATTGTCCGCCCTGTCCCGCATCACCTCGAGCTCGAATTCCTTCCACCCGATCACCGACTCCTCGATCATGATCTCGCGGATCATGCTCGCGTCGAGGCCCTCCTTGGCTATGCGGCCCAGGTCCTCGGGGTTGTACGCGATCCCCCCGCCGATGCCGCCGAGCGTGAAGGACGGCCTGATGATGACGGGGTAGCCGATCGACTCGGCTATCCTGAACGCCTCGTCCATGCTCCTGGCGAAGCCGCTCCTGGGGACCCTGAGGCCCGCTTCTTCCACGGCCTTCCTGAAGAGCTCCCTGTCCTCTGCGCGGTGTATGACCTCGGGCCTCGCACCGATCATCTCCACCCCGTAGCGCTCGAGGACGCCCCTGGATGCGAGCTCCACGGAGACGTTGAGGCCGGTCTGCCCCCCGAGGGTCGGCAGGATCGCGTCCGGCCGCTCCCTGGCTACGATCAGCTCGAGGTAGTCGGCCGTGATGGGTTCGATGTAGGTGCGGTCGGCCATCCCGGGGTCGGTCATGATGGTGGCGGGGTTCGAGTTCACGAGGACCACCTCGTACCCTTCCTCCCGCAGCGCCTTGCAGGCCTGCACCCCCGAATAGTCGAACTCGCATGCCTGCGATATGACTATGGGCCCGCTCCCCACGATGAGTATCTTCTTCAGGTCGTCTCTCTTGGGCATGGCTGTCTTCTGTTTCGCTCCGGCTGTCTGGGGTCCGTGACCGCTTCAGGTCACCGAAGGTTTACCGACCCCTTTCTTTGTGCACCTTGACGATCTCCCCCACGATGTCGTTCACGTCCTCGCCGAGCAACACCTTGATATCGAAGTGTTCCAGGTACTCGTCCTTCCAGGGTATGTCGTACTCGTTGACGAGGTTCACGATGTCGTTGAGCTTGACGCCGAGAACATCCTTCTTCCTGGCCGTCTGGAGGTGCTCGTCGAAGTCCACCTGCAGAAGGAGGAGGTGGGTGATGACGCGGCGCGCGTCCTCCAGGGGGATGACCACGATGGAAGCGTTGTCCGACCGCCCGATACCGGCGTACACCTTCCGGGTCCTGACTATGGTGTTCTTGGTCCCCCTGAGCGGGGCCGCGCGCTCGTACCTGGACGGCATGGACGCGCACACGCCCTCGCGCCTGACGATGGAGAGCGTGGTAGCCTCCACGGGCATGCCCGCCTCGTCCAACCCTTCGACCCGGTAGAGGGTGTAGCCCTTGATCCTGACGATCGCGCCCTGGAGCCTCTTGAGGAAGAGCACCTCCCGGGCCCTCACGTTCTCCGGGGAGAACCCGAGTTCGACCAGCACCGAGAACACGGGCCCCTTGGGGACCTCCACCTTCCTGCTCGTGCCCACGGTGACGGTCTTCGCCTGGTGTCGGATTGCGTCCACGGGCCTCGAGAGCTCTTCCACGGCCCTCTTGAGCGTGAGGTCGAGCATGTCGAGCGGGGACGAGGAAACGCGCTTTCCCTCGAACTCCATCCAGAAGTCCTCGACCGGGAGCTTGCCCCTGGCATACTTGAGGAGGAGCGTGATGTCCGAGGCGACGTCGTTGCTCAGAGAAGCGAGCTCGCCCTTCACCCTCCACGCCTTGAAATCGGCCTCGAACGCGTCGACGAGGCGGTGGAGCTCCCTGTCCTTGACGCTCTCGTACACGGTGTACTGGAGCCTCTTGTGCTCCTTGGCCCTCTCCTGGAGTTCGGTCCGGAAACGCTTGAAGGTCCTTGCCTGCTCGTCCAGGCTCAGCGCCGCATAGTAGCCCCAGATGTGGCCGGCCAGGGTGTTGAGGATGACGCAGAGGGGAAAGTCTGCCCCCGGCACCTCGATGACGGCGTCGGCGACGTTCTCGAAACTCTCCCCCGCCCCCCGGTCTGCGATCACCACCACGGTGGATGCATGCGCCTTGAAGATCGCCACGTCCTTCACGATGTCGTCGAGGACCATGGGCGGGCTCCCCGATGCGCACACGAGGATGAGGGGTTCGGACGAGAGGTCGATGTGCTTCTTGTCCTCAATGATGTCCGAGGAAATGGTCTTGTAACAGAGCTCTGAGAGCTTTATCCGCACCTCGTCGGAGGCGACCTTGTTGACGCCGCTGCCCACCACCGCCCAGTACTGCTTCCTCCGCACCGCGTCCCAGGCGGTCTTCCTTATGGCCTCCCGCTGCGCGATGACCTCCATCATGAGGTCGGGCGCCTGCTCGAGCGCGGCGAGCGCCTCCGCTATCGCCCCGTCTTCGAGGGTGCCGAGCTGCTGGGCGAAGAACAGGGCGAGCACGTACCCGGCGACGATCTGCGAGTAGAAGGCCTTGGTCGACGCGACGGACATCTCGATGTCCCTGCCGTCGCTCGTGTAGAACACGCCGTGGACCTTGGTCGTGATGTCCGACTGCCTGCGGTTCACGATGGCCATGACCCTGGCCCCCCTCTGGCGCGCCAGGGTCACCGCACGGTTGGTGTCCGTGGTCGTGCCCGACTGCGTGATGGCGATCACGAGCGTGTCGTACATGTCGTCGTCGAGCATGAACCCGCTCAGGTCGGTCGCCTTGCGCGACCCCACCGTTACGGCCGCACCCCGCAGGTACACACCAAGGGCCTCCGCGACCGCGCTCGCGGCGACCGCCGCGGTTCCCTGGCCCACGACGAATATCTTGCGTATCTCGTTTCTCACGAGCATTTCCCTGGTGTGCGGATCCACGACCGTCTCGTCGAGGTTGAACACCACCTTCCCCGGCGAGACCCTGCGGTACTTGCCCCTGAGCGTCTTGCGGATGGAGGAGGGCGCGTCGAGTATCTCCTTTATGAGGAAGTGCTGGTGCTCCCCCCTGTCGATGTCCCGTGTGGTTATCTGGGCGGTCTGGATGTCCTTCTCCGACAGGGTGACGGGGTGCCCGTCATAGTACATGGCCTCGATGCCGTCGACCCCCCCGCTCGCGCCGTCGGACAGGATGAAGATCTGCCCCTGGGTCGAGGTGTCCCCGGGCACCCGCGGGGTCTCCCCGTCCATCTTGATGAACCTGGAGGTGACCTCCACGAGGCCGTAGATCTCCGAGGCGAACATGTAGCCGTTTTCGAGCAGGCCCACGTAGATGGTCTGGCCGCTCCCCCTCTGCGCCAGGAACACCTTTCCCGGCTCGATGTTGCTCTGGAGCGCTACGGCGTGGGAACCCTCGAAGGAGTTCACCGCCTTCCTGAACGCCTCGGCGAGGGTGTCACCCTCCTGGAGAAAGCGCTCCACCTGGAGGGGTATGGCCTTGGTGTCCGTGGTGACCTCGGTGCTCAGCACCCTCCCCAGGTCCTCGAGGCTGTTCCTTATGCCCTGGAAATTGTCGATGTCGCCGTTCAAGACCGCGCTCACGGTCCACGCACCCTTCCCGTAGCGAGGATAATCCCTGCATCGCGAAGGCAACCCCCCGAGTTCCTCGACGGGCGCGTCAAGGCAGTGGTTGTTGACGGGGTGGCAGTTGGTCTCGTTGATGGCGCCGACCGAGGCCCACCGCGTGTGCGCGAGATACGTCTCAGTCACGCAGTCTATGGACAGGGCCGCCTTCAGGACGCCGTCGGACCCTATGAACGCCCTGAGCTTCCTCGTGTTCTCGCCGAGCTCGCCCGTGATCTGCGCGGTCTTGTACGTGAAGGATATCACCGGGCCGTGAAGGCTGATGGAGCCGTTCTTGAGTTCCATGGGGGTTGACCTCTGAACGAACTCCTCGAACAAGGCGTCCTGGGTCAACCGGTGACGAAGCAGGGCCACGGACTCCAGGTCCGGGTAGCACACCTGGACCTGGATCCCCGCAGAGTCCCGTCCTCTCACCTCGAGCCGGTCCAGTGCGTTCAGGCACGCGTTGATCTTCTGGAACCTCGCGTAGTAGGCGGGATCCTCGTACATCAGCGGGCCCGCCAGCGCACGAACCTTGTCGTGGACCGCGATGAGATCCTCCCTGAGCGCCCAGTCGACATCCTTGAGTCTCACGAGACGCTCGGCCATGACCTCGGTGTCCCTGACGTTGAGCCTCCCCGATGCCCTCTCGAGGGCGTCTTCCTCGTGCTCCACGAACGTCTTGAGCCTGTCCGACACCGCCCTCAAGCGGTCGAGCCCACCCGACGAGAACAGCCGGTGTTGAGCCGAGGTGTCCTGCTTCAGGCGGGTAAGCCCGGCGTCCAGCCTCTCGAGGCTCTCGGGGCTCAGGTACCGCGAAGGATCCATGCCGGGGGCGCCCGGTGCCGAGAGCCCTCGAGAGCAGACCTGTTCGACCAGCTCCGAGATCTCCCGCTCGGGGTCGCCGGCCTTGCCTGTGGGCCTGTTCACCACGACGAAGCCGGCCAGGCCGCAGCACAAGAGGTCTTCGCACACGGGGAAGAGGACGACGGACGGTCCCCGCACCCTTCTCGGGTCAACACCCACCCTCACCGTCCATCCTCCGGCGCGTCCGAGGAAGGAGACCGCCTTGCATGCGGCGAGGAAAAGGACGCCGATGGAGAGCAGGGCCAGCGTGGGCATCAGGAAGGCGAGAACCTTGTCTACCATGGGCGCCTCACGTGTGGGAGGTGTTCGTGGACTGAGCGACCGGGATCACTCGTACACCCCACTTGAGCACGGCTGTATATCACCCCGGGCGCCATCAGGCAAGATGCGGGTCTGTCCCCGGCCTCGGCCCGCACCCGATGCTCGCCATGAACTCCTCGAACAGGTAGTTCGAGTCCCTCGGTCCGGGAGCCGCCTCGGGGTGATACTGGACGCTGAACGCGTCGAGGTCCCTGGCGCGCATCCCCTCGAGCGTCATGTCGTTGAGGTTCACGTGGGTGATCTCCACGTCCTTGGGCAGCGTCGCGGGATCGACGACGAACCCGTGATTCTGGGACGAGATCTCCACCCTGAGCGTCGCCAGGTTCTTCACCGGGTGGTTGATGCCGTGGTGCCCGAACTTGAGCTTGAGCGTGGAGCCGCCCAGCGCCTGTCCGAGTATCTGGTGCCCGAGGCAGATGCCGAACACGGGTACCCTGCCGAGTACCCCCCTCACGGTCTCGACGAGGTAGCCCAACGGGGCCGGGTCGCCGGGGCCGTTCGACAGGAGGACCCCCTGGGGCGCCAGGTCCAGGATCGCTCCCGACGAGGTGTGGGCAGGGACCACCACGACCTCGCACCCCCGTTCCTCGAGGAGACGCAGGATATTGAGCTTCACCCCGCAGTCCACCACCACCACGCGCGGCAGCCCCGATCGGCCTCGTGCCGCTTCCATCCCCGCCTTCTCGCCGTCTTTCCACACGTAGGCCCCGGCGCCGGTCACGTCCCTGACCAGGTCCCGGCCGACGAGACCGGGGTAGGCCCGAACCCTGTCCACGAGGTCGTCGATGCGATCGACCTCCGTGGAGACGACCCCGCGCATGGCACCCTGGGTGCGGATGCGTCGCGTGAGGGCCCGCGTGTCGACCCCCTCGATCCCTATGGTACCGTGCTCGCACAGGTAATCCGCGAGGGTCTTCTCCATGCGCCAGTTGCTCGGCCTGCGCTGGTATTCCCGCACCACGAACGCCTCGAGATGGATACCCCACGACTCCACGTCCGCGGAGTTGACCCCGTAGTTCCCGATGAGGGGATACGTCATGACGAGGATCTGTTCCTTGTAGGAGGGGTCGGTGAGGATCTCCTGGTATCCCGTCATCCCGGTGTTGAAGACCACCTCGCCGAAGCGCGAGCCCTCACCGGCGAATACCCGGCCCCTGTAGACGGTGCCGTCTTCGAGCACCACCACGCCGGGCCTGGTATCGTATCCTGCGAGCTTCATGCACCCCTTGAATCCGCTTGGTGAACCCCTGTGGAAGATCCTCACGTCTTCGTTCGTCACCCTGCGGCGCAAGGGTTATCGCCCCGCGCCGCAGGGTCCGGGTTCTTCTACAGCAAGGGGAGATACGTGTCAATCTCGTACTTGCTCACGTGTATGCGGAAGTTGTCCCATTCCTTCTTCTTGTTCTCTATGAACTTCTCGAAGATATGGTCTCCCAGCGCCTCCTTCACGAGCGCACTCTTCGATACCTCCTGGATGGCCTCGAAGAGGTTGCCCGGGAGCGACGTGATGCCGGCCTGCGCGCGCGCGTGCTCGTCCATCTCGAAGATGTCCTGCTCTATCGGCTCGGGAAGCGGGTACTTCTTCACCACGCCCTCGAGGCCCGCGGCTATCTGCACCGCGAACGCCAGGTAGGGGTTGCACGCCGGGTCGGGCGCCCTGAACTCCATGCGGGTGGCGTTCGCTTTCCCGGGCTTGTACATGGGGACGCGCACCATGGCCGAACGGTTCCTCCTCGCCCACGACACGTACACCGGGGCCTCGTAGCCGGGCACCAGGCGCTTGTAGGAGTTCACCCACTGGTTGGTCACCGCCACGATCTCGCGGGCGTGCTTGAGAATGCCGGCGATGTACCCCTTGCCCACCGGGGAGAGGTGGTACTTGTCCTTGGGGTCGAAGAAGGCGTTCTTGTCCCCCTTGAACAGGGACTGGTGGACGTGCATGCCGCTCCCGTTCTCGCCGAAGATGGGCTTGGGCATGAACGTGGCGTACACGCCCTTCTGGCGGGCGATCTCCTTGACCGCGGTGCGGTACGTCATGACGATGTCCGCCATCTTGAGGGCCTCCGCGTACCTGAGGTCTATCTCGTGCTGGGACGGCGCCACCTCGTGGTGACTGTACTCCACGCGGATACCCATCTTCTGGAGCGCGAAGATAGTCTCCCTCCTCAGGTCGGTACCCAGGTCGATGGGCAGTCCGTCGAAGTACCCGCCCTTGTCGAGTGTCTCGGGGGCGTTGCTGCTCGCGAAGTAGAAGTATTCCAGTTCAGGTCCCAGGTACACCGTGTACCCCAGCTTGGCCGCCTTGGCCAGCACGCGCTTGAGCGCGTAGCGCGGGTCCCCGTCGTACGGGGTCCCGTCGGGGTTGAGGATGTCGCAGAACATCCTTGCGACGGGTTTTTCCGCCGGTCTCCACGGCAGGATCTGGAAGGTCGTGAGGTCGGGCTTCGCGATCATGTCGCTCTCGTGTATGCGGGCGAAACCCTCGATGGAGGATCCGTCGAAGCCCATACCCTCCTCTATCCCCTCCTCCAGCTCGGACGGCGTGATCTGGAAGCTCTTGAGCCTGCCGAGCACGTCCGGGAACCAGAACTGGATGAAGCTGATGTCGTACTCCTTTACAGCCTTCATCACGTCGGTCTTGGTCTTGCAGTTGAACATCGATCGTCTCCTCCATTCTTCAGTGTTTTCGGTGCCTGATCGTCTCCGCTTATACAAGAGGGTCGTTCTCCCTCATCTCCCAGATCCCGCAGGGGCAGGCGCCTGCGCAGAAGCCGCATCCTATGCACTTTCCCGGGTCAGCCGCGTACTCGAAGAGGCCTCCCTGAAGTTCCCTCCTCGAGATCGCCTGTGTGGGACAGACGGCCTCGCACATGCCGCAGTCGCGGCAGAGACCGCAGGACGCGCACGTCTGGGCGCATGACGCGAGGTCGTCATGCTCGGTGAGGGCCTGCGGCTCGTAGTACTCCAGCCTGATCCTGGCGACGTCGACCGAGGGCATGCGGTCGAAGGTGGCGTCCTCGCCCTTGAGCCGCGCATCGATGTCGGATGCCACGATCCTGCCGGCGCCGATGGCGTCCGTGATGAGCCCCTGCCTGACGCAGTCGCCGATGGCATAGACGCGGTCGCGGGACGTCCTGTAGCGCTCGTCCACCCTGATCATCCCCGACTCGGTGTCGATCGTGTCCGGGAGGAACTCCAGGTTCGGGGTGTCCCCGATGGAGACCACGACCATGTCGGCCGGGATCGTCGACCCGTCGGACAGGACCACGCCGTCGTCCGTGATCCGCTCGGTGCGCACGGGCCACACGAACTTCGCCCCGAGCGCCTCGGCCGCCTCCCGTTCCTTCCCGAAGGAGGCCGGCTTCTGGATGTCCACGAGCGTCACGCTCGACGCGCCGAGCCTGTAGGCCTCGGTCGCCACGTCGCACCCGACGTTGCCGGCTCCTATCACGACCACGTTCCCCTTCACCTTCATCTTGTTTCTCTTGGCAGCCCTCAGGAAGTCAAGAGCCGCGATGGTTCTCCGTGCCCCCTTGACGCTCAGCGTTCGCGGGTCGTTGGCTCCCACGGCGATCACGGTGAAGTCGTGCCTGTTCACGATGTCCTCGAAGAGCTGCTCGGAGAAGGGATCCTCGAGCCTCACGCGGGTGATCTTCTCCTCAACCCGCCGCAACTCCCGGTCGAAGACCTCCTTCGGGATCCTGCTGAACGGTATCACGTCGCGGATCTTGCCCCCCAGGCGTGCATCCCTGTCGAACACCACGGGGTCGTGGCCCTTCATCCACAACTGCCAGGCCACGGACAGGCCTGCGGGCCCCCCTCCGATGATCGCCACCTTCCTCCCCGAGGGGGGCGATGGGGATGGATCCTTGGCCTCGATGCTCGCCCTGCCCAGGACGGACGTGTCCACGGGCGTCATGCCCTTGGCCCGGCGCGTGCACGCTTCCATGCACAGGTTAGGGCACAGGTAACCGCAAACCGTGGCCGGGAAGGGGGTGTATGCGAGCGCGAGGTCCACCGCCTTTTCGATCTCCCCCATCCTTACCAGCGACCAGCGCTTCTGCACCGGGATGCCCGTGGGGCACGCAGCCTGGCACGGTGACATGGCGCTCTCGTTTTCCCAGTGCGGGACGAACCGCCTGAGCTCCCCGGTCTCGATCACACCGATGCGGGAGGAATCGACCTTCGAGATGTCACCGATGAGACCCCCGGGACCCAGCTCCCTGTCCCACACCTCCTTCCGGAAACGCCCCATGGGGATCCTGTCCCTGGTCCGCTTCTCCGAGGGCCGGCGGGCGACGACAAGCTCCCAGGCGGACCTGTCGTGCGTGAGCTCCTCCTCGAGGTACTCCTTGCCGATGGCCTTCAGGAACCTGGAGAGGCCGGACCTCAGCCAGTCCCACTCTTCGTCGGTGATCCTGACGAACACCGCATCCGCGTCGCTGATCTCCTTCTGGTGGCCCCGGAAGAAGATCTTGCCGCCGACCATGCCCACGCACGGCCGGTGCCCGAGTATGTAGCCTTCCTTGGAGCGGGAGTCGATGCCGCATACCACGGCGATCCCTCCGGCCATGAACTCCGCGAACGAGTCGCCTGTCCCGCCCAACACCCAGAGCTCGGGCGGGTCGAAGCGCGGGTTGTGCTTGGTCATGGTCATCCCGCGGGCGCCTATGTCGCCGGCGATGTAAATCCTGCCCTGGGCCATGGCGTTGGCGACACCGTTGGTGGCGTCTCCGTGGACGATGATCGTCGCGCCTGCGTTGAGCCACCCCACGTCGTCGGAAGCCGGAGCGTGCACCTCGACGGTGGTGAAAGGCGAACCCATGGCGCCCACGCGCTGGCCGGGATGGCCGAACACGTCGACCTTGACGTGCGACCCCCCGGTGAACCACAGCCTTCCTCCGATCCCGTGCTGCCCGTAGGCCTGCACCTCGATCTTCGTGCACCCCTGCCTGACGGCCTCCTGTATGCGTTCCTCGAGGATGCGGGAGTCGACCCTGCCGTTGGCGTCCCTTCCTTGAATGAACACGGTGCAGTCGCCGCCCGGTGTCACGGGAAAGGCATCTCTGTCAGACCACATACTGTATCCCCAGTCTCTTGGCCGCCCCCTCGTCGTCGATGCCCAGGGCGTCGGACATGCCGATGGGCAGCGACGTGGACCTTCCCAGGGGGGCCATGATCTTCTTGAGCTCCACGTCGAAGCTCACGAACACGTCCACCAGCCTCTGCGCCACGTCCTCCGGGTCGAGCCTCCTGTATATCCTCGGGTCCTGAGAGGTTATCCCCTTCGGGCAGAGGCCTATGTTGCAGATGTTGCACCTGTCGGTCTCGGACCCGACACAGCCGCCGCAGGCCTGCATGATGTACTTCCCCACCTGGACGGCGCTCGCGCCGAGCATGATGAGCGCCGCCGCGTTGGCTGCGAGGTTGCCGTTCTTCCCGACACCGCCTGCGGCCACGATCGGTATCTCGTTCTGCTTGCCGATCCTGACCAGGTTGAGGTAGGCGTCCCTGACGTTGCTCGCGATCGGGTGGCCCATGTGGTTCATGGACACGTTGTAGGCGGCGCCCGTACCGCCGTCTTCGCCGTCGATGGCCAACGCGGCCGCGTACGGGTTGCGCGCGATGTTGTTCAGGACGGCGAGCGCCGTGGTCGTACCCGAGATCTTGGGGTATACGGGCACCCTGAATCCCCAGGCCATGTACATGGACTGGATCATCTTGGCCACCGATTCCTCGATGGAGTACTTCGTCTGGTGCGTGGGCGGCGAGGGGAGGCTCACACCGACAGGCACCCCTCGTATGGCGCCGATGAGGCTGTTCACCTTGTACCACATGAGCAGGCCGCCGTCCCCGGGCTTGGCCCCCTGGCCGTACTTGATCTCTATGGCGCAGGGGTCTTCCTTCATGTCGGGCAAGGCGTGGAGGATCTCGTCCCAGCCGAAGTAACCGCTCGCGATCTGGAGGATGACGTACTTGAGAAACCTCGATCGAAGGAGCCTCGGCGGACACCCGCCCTCGCCCGTGCATATCCTCACGGGCATCCCGAGCTCCTCGTTCAGGTACGCCACCCCCATCTGGAGCCCCTCCCACATGGTGGGAGACAAGGCCCCGAACGACATGCCGCCGACCATGAGCGGGTAGACCTCGCGAACGGGGGGCACCCACCCGTCCGGCCTCGAGGCCTCTTCGAGCATGTCCTCGGGGGGCGGGATCCTCCCGAGGAGCGTCCTCAGCTCGAACTCGTGGCGGCCTGCGTCCAGCGCTGGGTCGGTGAGCATCGATATCCGTATGAACTTGATGCGGTCGAGCAGGCTGTTCGGGTCGTTCCTCCTGCCCCCCCTCCTCCTCGGCTCACCCCCTTCAGAGACATGGAACCTCACCTTGTCGATCTCTTCGCTCCTCACCGGGAAGATCGCTGCATTGGGGCACACCTGCGAGCACAGACCGCAGCCCACGCAGACCCTCGACGCGTGGGCCACCTGGTCTATGCCGTGGTAGACGGCGTACACGTTCGAAGGCTTGACTGCAAGGCCGGCCTTCACCTCCAGCGACCGCTTCCTGTGGACGCCGAGCTCGATCGAGCGTGTCGGGCAGGCGGCGGTGCACCTGCCGCACAGGGTGCACCTGTCCCTGTCCCAGACGATGCGCCAGGGGAGGTCTCTCGGGCTCAGCAGGTTCGGCCGAAGGGTTCCCATTGGTTCCATGTGCGTATCTCCGTTCTCGATGCGTCGACGCTCACGAGGTCGTACTTCATGGGCTGACGGTCGTTCTTCGTGTCCCTGTCCGGGATCGCGGCATCGAGCCCGCACATCTCGGAAGAGAAGGCGAAGAGCCCCGGGCGGCCGCCGGCGACACCGGGCCTGAGCTTCTTGCTGTCCTGGAGCATGAACAGCGTCTTGTCAGGGAGGCACCCGATGACGCAGTTCGGCCCGTCGATGGTGAGGAACCTGAGCGAATGCTTGACGGCCCTGAGGAACCTGGCGTCCTGGTGGCGGGCAAGCTCCTCGTCCTTCAGCGGGGTGAGGACGTGCTTGTACGCCTGGATCGGCAGGCCCAGCCTGCGGTGCGTGTAGTGCAGGATGTGGGTGAACACCTCGGAGTCGGACTGGTAACCCGTGTATCCCGGGAACCCTCTCGACACGAGGTATTCTCGTATGGGCACGAACGCCGTGTTCTCGCCGTTGGTCATGGTCGCGTACCCCTGGATGAAGAAGGGGTGGCACGCGTACAGGGTGATGGCATAGTTGGTGTTCTGGCGACCCTGCGCGAGGATGATCCTGGCGCTTAAGGCCTGGCGGTCGAGTCCAAGGTAGCCGGCCACCGCCATCGGGTCGCCCACCTCCTTGATCATGATGGTGTCCGGCCAGAACGAGAAGACCATCATGGATCCGTCGTCCTCGCCCATCCTCCTCAAATCCAGGCGTATGGCCAAGAGCCTTTGTTCGATCTCGTCCTGGCTCAACCCTTCCCACTCGTACGGGTACTCGTAGACGCGTATGAGGTACACGTCACGCCTCGGGGTCCCCCTGGGGGGTGTCGTGTTCGGCCTTATGGACATCTTGTACTTCGTCAGGAGGCCGAGCTCCATCATGTACCTGTCGAGCCTCTTGATGCCCTCCTGCGTGAAGATCCCGCTGAGGATGGGCGACCCCTTGAACTGTTCGAGCTCGCCCCCCAGGTCGGACATCAGGAGCCCGACGCCGGACCCGTCGTGTCCTTCCTTCATGACGTCCAGGGCCTGTATAGCCGTCATGGGGGAGAGGGGTTCGTCGCTCGTGATGGCGAACAAACGGCACACGTTCTTGCTACCTCCATGTTCGATCGGTGGGGGTATTAGCCAGAAGCGTGCCACGCACCCAAACCCCCGATGCCGTCTTTTTTACTCCAGCGAGAAAGAGGCGAGCGCGCTTGCATGACGCCCGGAAGACCCGGTACGACGGGTCCGCCGGTCTTCATGGCCGGGGGTCGGTGCCAGGTGGCACCTTATCGTCACATACGATCGAAATGGAACACTTTTGTGCCATTGAAACCCCCGGGGCGCCTCTTTCCCGCCCGATGATCGGCCCGGCGCCCGGGCAGGACCGCTCGCAGCCCTGCATTCTCCATGGCGGCCGGCCATCCCCCGGGGGGGGGCCTGCACGTCCCTGGGGGTGACGGCAGGGCTCCTCGTGTCGATCACGTTTCTTGACCCGCCTTCGCAAGACAGGCGAGACCACAGCTTACGGGAAACCGGCCGCGATACAAACCACTTTGTGCGTGCAGTCTCACCGTGGGATGGGTCCGCAGGGATGCGGGTCACGCAGAAGCCGGGGGCCTCTTCAGCTCGGCGACAATCGAGGACGGCGGGTCTGGGGTGAACCGGTCCATCGGGGCTCGCTCAGCGCCCGTGTGACGGGTGCGGCCGGGATGCCGTCGGCTCACCGGGGGGATGCCTCGACCCCCTCGACGCACGGACCGCGCCCAGGGTGCCAGCTCCAGGCCCGGGCTTGCATCACGGCTTCCTTGGCTTGAACCTCTTCGGGTCTATCCCGTACTTGTCGAGCTTGTACTGGATGATGCGCTTGGTGGTCCCGAGGAGTCTCGCCGCCTCGCTCTGGTTTCCTTTCGCGTCCTTGAGCGCGTCCACGATGAGGGAGCGCTCGTAGCTGCCCACCAGGGTCTCGAGCTTGCCGTGGCGCTTTCTCTGTGCCGGGACGGCCTTCATCTGGAGAGAGGGGGGCAGGTGGACGCTGTCTATGGTGTCGCCCGTGGAGAGGAGTACCGCGCGCTCGATGCAGTTTTCCAGCTCCCTGACGTTGCCGGGCCAGTGGTAGGCGAGCAGGAGGTCGATGGCCGGGGTCGAGATGCGCTTGACCGGCTTCTTGAGCTGCCTGGCGTACTTCTCGACGAAGTAGTCGGCCAGGAGCATGATGTCCCCGCCGCGATCGCGCAACGGCGGGAGGTAGATGGGGAAGACGTTGAGCCGGTAGTAGAGGTCAGGCCTGAATGTGCCTGAGGCGGCGGCGTTCTCCAGGTCACGGTTGGTCGCGGCGATGACGCGGACGCTCACCCTGACCGTGGCGTTCGAGCCCAGAGGCTGGAACTGCTTCTCCTGGATGACCCTGAGGAGTTTGGCCTGAGCCGCGGCGGACAGCTCGCCGACCTCGTCGAGGAAGATGGTGCCGCCGTTGGCCTCCTCGAAACGGCCGCGCCTGCGCATGTTCGCTCCGGTGAACGCACCCCGCTCGTGGCCGAAGAGCTCGCTCTCCAGGAGCGTGTCAGGCATGGCCGCGCAGTTCACCTCGACGAACGGACCCTGAGCCCTCGGGCTGTTCTTGTGGATGGCCCTGGCCACGAGTTCCTTGCCTGTCCCGGTCTCGCCGTGTATCAGCACCGTGGTGCTGGAATCCGCCACCTGGGAGATGAGCCCGAAGACCTCCCTCATGGTCCTGGAGTTCCCGACGAGCTCGTCCGACGGCCTCTTCTCCCGTCCGATGATGTTCTTGAGCCTTCGGTTCTCCTCCTCGATGGACCTCATGTGCACGGCCTTGGCGGTGAGCTCGGCGACCTCCTCCAGCAGGGCGAGCTCGTATTCCGGGCTGTCCACCTCCCGGGCCACCTTGTCCGCGGAGAGGACCCCCACCACCTTCTCGTCGTAGACGATGGGCACGCAGAGAAAGGCGAGCTCGCTCCGGTCGAGGTGCCTCCTCGCTCCGGTACGGTCAAGGAAACCCGCGGCCTTCCCCAGGTTGGTCAGCACCATGGGCCTTCCCGTCTGTGCCACCTGGCCGGTGATGCCCTCGCCCGGGAGATAGGTGATGTCGAGGCCCTCGATGTCCACGCCGTGCGCCACGTCGAGGACCGCGGCCTTGGTGTCGCGCTCGAGTATGGAGATCATGCCCCGGTTCATGCCGGTCTCGGTGCTCAGGAGGTTGAGGACCGTGGCGAGCTGGGTCCTCAAGTCCATGGTCGAGGCCACGACCTTGGCGATCGAGTGGAGTACCTGCAGGTCCGAAACACTGAACTTTCTCATGGGCGCCTTTCCTCTCCGGTACCTTGTCAGAGGTGCAATACAACACCCAAGGCGTCTTGTCCACACGTTACTCATTTTGGTGCCGACTTTTCCGATTTGAAGCATTTTTGTGCCCTTTGAGACACCCGGAGATCCCCTTCTGCCTTCTATCATACTGATATGTCTATGTTTTCCGGAAACGGCATGGATCTTGACTAACGGCCAGCAACTCGACACACAGGGAGGACTCCATGGTAGATTCAGGACATACCGCGTGGATGCTCGTATCGACGGCGCTGGTGATGCTCATGACCCCGGGGCTGGCACTCTTTTACGGAGGCATGGTCAGGTCCGAGAACGTGCTCGCGACCATCATGCAGAGCTTCTCGTGCCTTGGTCTGGTCACGGTGCTCTGGGTCCTCTTCGGCTACAGCCTCGCCTTCGGCCCCGATGTCATGGGCGTCGTGGGTTCTTGGCAGTGGGCCGGCCTGTCCGGGGTTGGCATGGATCCGGGTCCGTACTCGGACAAGATCCCCCACCTCCTCTTCTGCTCGTTCCAGCTGATGTTCGCCGCCATCACGCCGGCGCTCATCACGGGAGCGTTTGCAGAGAGGCTCACGTTCAGGTCGTTCGTGGTCTTCACGCTCGCGTGGACGACGCTCGTGTACCTTCCCGTATGCCACTGGGTCTGGGGAGGCGGCTGGATGGGCAAGCTCGGGGCGCTCGACTTCGCGGGCGGGACGGTGATCCATGTGAACTCGGGCGCCGCGGCCCTTGCCGCTGCGCTCATCACAGGCAAGAGAAGGGGCTACAGGACCGAGCCCATGTATCCACACAACCTGCCACTGACCATGCTGGGGGCAGGGCTCCTCTGGTTCGGGTGGTTCGGGTTCAACGCTGGCAGCGCGCTTTCCGCCGGGTCCCAGGCGAGCCTCGCGTTCCTCTCGACTCAGGTCGCCACGGCCGCTGCCGCACTCGCCTGGATCGGGTGCGAGCGCGTGATCCGAAAGAAGCCCACGACCCTGGGTTTCGCCTCAGGCGCGGTGGCGGGCCTGGTCGCCATAACCCCGGGTGCAGGGTATATCGATCCCGTGAGCGCACTGGCTGTGGGGGCCGTAGCGGGCGCCGTCTGTTACTTCGCGGTCCTCATGAAAGAGAGACTCGGGTACGACGATTCCCTCGACGTGGTGGGGATCCACGGCGCAGGCGGTCTCTGGGGAGCCGTCGCCACAGGGCTCTTCGCGTCCTACGGGGGCACGGTGTTGTTCCATGGCAACCCGCACCAGCTCGTGGTGCAGGTCACCGGCGCACTCGCGACGGCGACGTACTCGTTCTTGGCGACCTCCCTCATCCTGCTCGCCATGAAGGGCCTGATGCCCTTGAGGGTGGAGGAGGAACACGAAGTGGAAGGGCTCGACAGGAGCGAGCACGGCGAGTCTGCATACTGGATCAGGTAGGGGTGACATACCGCTTGGATCACAACGGAGGGACGACATGAAGAAGATAGAGGCGATCATCAAGCCATTCAGGCTCGACGAGGTGAAGGACGCTCTCCAGCAGGTCGGGGCGTCGGGGATGACCATCACCGAGGTCAGGGGACACGGCCGCCAGAAAGGGCACAGGGAGATCTATAGGGGTGCCGAGTACACCGTGGACCTCATCCCCAAGGTGAAGATAGAGCTCGTCGTGGCGGACAACGCGGTCGAGGGGGTGGTGAGAACCATCATGGAAGCGGCAAAGACCGGCAAGATTGGCGACGGGAAGATCTTCATCCTCCCCGTCGAGGACGCCATCCGGATACGGACCGGGGAGTCGGGCCCCGACGCCCTCTGAGACGAGCGCCGGGCCCCTCTCGGCATCCGCTTGGGCGTCCTCCATGGCGGGACACCTGTGGGCCGCCACCTGCGGACGACCGGACGGCACCGTGCACGAAGAGACTTCCATGAGAAAGAGAGGGTACGAAGACCGAGGCCAGGGGGCGGGCCCGTGGGGCCTGTCCCCTGGCCTCGGGGGATTCAGGCTCTCGTGGAAGATCACGAGGGATTTCGACCGGCGTATCCGAAGACTCGCTCAGCCTTTGTCCGCCTCATCCGGTGGCTCCTGGAGCCTGGCCGCGGTGGGCGGGTACGGCAGGAGAGAGCTCTGTCCGGGTTCAGACCTGGATCTCCTGGTCATTACGTCCGGATCCACATCGGCCCCCGTGATCGAAGAGCTCATACGGACGGTCATATACCCGCTGTGGGACATGGGACACACCACGGGCTACGTGGTGAAGACCGCCTCGGAAGTCACCCCGCATGCGCGCTCCGATCTCCATTTCTTCACCTCGGTGATGGATGCCCGCTACCTGTCGGGCGACATCTCCCTCTTCGAAGACGCCACCCGGTCCACAACGAGGGTCACCTCGCCGGAAGAGGCGATGCGCCTCGTAGCGTTCCTTGGAGAACATGCCCGATCGAGGCACGCGAAGAACGACGGGTTCCCCCTTCACGAACCCGACGTCAAGGACGGCCCCGGGGGGCTGAGAGATTACCACGGCGTCGTATGGGCCCTCGGGACGATCCGCTTCCTTGCATGCCGTACACGCCGGATGCGCCTGACCCGGGGAGAGAAAGCCAGGGTGGTCATGGCTGCAGACAGGCTGCTCCTCGTTCGCCACCACCTCCACCGGATGGCGGGGAACAAGACCGACAGGCTCCTCATGGAACACCACACGGAACTGGCCAGGCGACTCGGGTACACGGACGGGTTCCCTGATACGGCCGAGGAATCGCTCCTGAAAGACGTGACCTCAACGATGAACGACATCCTGCTCACCTCTGCGTCATTCCTCTCGCGGATCGTCAGCGAACTGGGCATGGCGGTTCGTGAAGCACCCGCGGGTCGTGCAGGACGAGACCTCGCAAGGATGGAGACGCCCTTCGGCCTGAAGGTTGAGGCCGAAGGCGCCGCATCCGGGGATCCGAGCGACGAGGGGCGCGGAAAGAAGAACACCAAGAACGGGCCGGACGGAGGGAAAGACGGCGTCCCCGACGCCGCAGGCGGGAGGAAGGAGGGCAAGCGACCTCGCCCGGCGCATCCCGCGACGGCGGGGGATGTCCTCGAGGTCTTCCTGAGGGTCTCGATGACGGGTCTCGCACCGTCCGCGGCCGAGAAGGACGCCGCAGAGAGGTCCATGCACCTCCTCGACAACCCGCCGGGCGACACCTCGATATCGCGGCCGTTCCTGGACACGCTGACAGGCCCTTACCCGGCGGAAGCCCTCCTGGCCATGGTCGAGACAGGGGCGCTGGAGCGCGTCATCCCGGGGTTCAAGGCCATACGGGGAAGGGTACCGCCCGATCCCATTCACAGGCGGTCCGTCGACATGCACAGCATAGAGACGGTGAAGGAACTCAAGGCCCTCGAGAGCTGCAAGAAGGCCGTCTTCTCCCTGGTGGACGACACGGAGTGTCTGTACCTCTCGGCACTCCTGCACGATATCGGGAAGGGCTACGGCACCCCGCACTCCGTCACGGGCTCGAGCTTGGCGGGAAAGACGGCCATGGCCCTGGGCCTGGGCCGGGACAGGGCCGACAGGGTGGCCCACCTCGTCAGGTTCCACCTCCTCCTGCCGGACACGGTGAGCAGGAGGGATCTCTCGGAGGAAAAGACCATCCTCGATGTGGCCCGCGCCGTCATGAACCCGGGGAACCTCGCCATGCTCTATCTCCTGTGCATAGCGGACTCCCGTGCGACGTCCCCTGTCTCGTGGGACCCCTGGAAGGAGAGCCTCCTCGGCGAGCTGTACGAGAAGACCCTGCACGTCCTGGAGAAGGGCACCTACAGGGACCTCAAGAAGACCGCACTCCTCGAAAGGAGATGGTCGAGGCTCGCATCCGGAAAGCACGGTCTCCCGGCTGGACATGTCGAAGGCAGGCTGTGGTCCCTGCCCCAGAGCTACGTGATCCACACCCCCCTGTCGCGCATAGTGCGGCACCTGAGGCTCGCCAGGGGGATCAGCTCACGCTCCGATGTGGCCCTCGACGTCGAGACCCGCGCCGACCGGGCCGACGTGACGGTGGTGGCGCGGGATCGTCACGGCCTGTTCGCGACGCTCACCGGGATATTCGCCCTTTTTCACCTGGAGATCCTCTCCGCGAAGGTCTTCACGTGGTACGACAACACGGCTGTCGACACCTTCCACGTGAGGCTGCCCTGGTCCGGGTACGACGAGTGGGACCGCCTGGAGGCCGCCTTGCGCGCCGCGATGGAGGGGGTCATCGACGTGGAGGCATCCCTGGGAGCGAAGAGACCGCTGGCGACCTTCCCCAGGCCTCAACCAAGGTGGAGGGCGCACGTCCTCGTCGACAACTCGAGCTCCGATTTCTTCACGACCATCGAGGTCAGGGCGCTCTCCGGGATATCCACCGTGTACCGTGTCTCCAGAGCCATCACGGCCCTGGGTCTGAATATCCACAGGGCGGTCCTCTCCATCCAGGGATCGCTGCGCCTGGATACCTTCTCGGTCGTCGACGCGACGGGGGAGAAGGTGACGGACGAGGTGACCGTGGAGAGGACGGTGCGGGTGATAGAGGAGGCCGCCGAGGGAGGCTGAACGGGCCCTCGTCATCGGCGACGGCGCATCCCATGCGCCAAGGCAGGTTCCCGGGCTGTCCCGGCGGGAGCCGGACCCTCGTTCGGCCAGGGGCGGGTCACGGCCGTATCCGGCCCACGCCTGGCCCGACTTCCCCTTCGTGCGAAGACGCGCATACAGCCGGCTCCTGGGTGCACATGGGCGGCGCGCCGAAGCTGAGGCGCCCGGTACACACCTGGGCGGGTATGCGGCAGGCCTGTAAGGGGCCGGGCGTACGAGAGGTCGGAGTCCGGCCGGCACACGCCTCTGCCGGCCGGACTTCGTTTCTAGAAGAGGAAGATCGGGTACGTGTCCGGGTTCTTGCCGAAGAAGGTCACGTCGTCTATCTTCTCTATCTTCCCACCCTTGAGCAGGGCGTACAGGCTGCGCTCGACGCCGATGCCCGCGCCCATGGTCTCGGGGAAGAGAGGCTTCCCCTTGTCGTCCGTCATGTGCACGGCGGTGAGGAACGGGCCGTAGCCGTCCAGGTTGGCGATGTTCATGAGCATCCCGTTCTCGAAAACCGGGGGCTCAGGGATGATCCGGTTGTCGATGAGGCGGCAGATGATGGGTTCGTAGAGCCACTCCCTGATGGCGCCGGAGAGGATCTCGATCGCCCGGGTATACGTGTTGGTCTTTCTCACGATCGACTTGGCGCATATGTCGTAGTTGTAGATCATGTCCGAGGTGTATGACGACAGCGGCAGCCTGCTCCCGTCTTGAAGGATATACGGGTAGATGAGGTCGTAGTTCTCGCGCATGAGGCCCGTCACCCAGAAGAACTGGGCGTCTATCTCGTCGCCCGCCTTGGCGTCGAGGTCCGCCTTGCCGTGCTTCTTCAAGGCCTCGTCGTGCCTGACCCTCGGGAAGGGGCGCTTGGGAACCTCGAGCGCCACCCCGAGCGCCTTGAGGTCTTCATCGTTCTTCTCGCACACGGCGCTTGCGGCCGCCACGATCATGCGCTCGAAGAAATCGATCGCCTTCTCGTAGTCTTCCCTGAGTATACGCTTCACCTTTTCCGGTTCGTTCTTGTAGGTCTCGAAGTCGACGCCCCTGTTCCTCCTCATCTCGATGTCGATCTGCGAGAAGTCGATGAGGTACTTGCCCCGCTGCTTGCGCTGCGGGCTCTCTATCTCGAGCCTTATGTTCGGCGAGTCGATGAAGATCCCCTTCAGCCTGGGGTTGAAGCAGGCGAGGAACTTCATGTAGATCATCGAGTGCGTCGCCACGTACGGCATGCCCTTGTAGTGGATGGTGGGCACGTGCTCCACGTCGTGGGCCAAAGGGTCGGTCACGGGGCTCATCTGCACGCGCTCCAGGTTCAGCAGGCCCTCGTTGACGAGAAAGTTGTTCACCGCGGTGACGAACGTGGTGCGCACGTTGAGCACGTTGTAGAGCGGCTCGTCGACCCATTTGCCCACGTAATTCTCGCGGACGAAGTCTTCGAAGGTGGTCCCTGACTGTGCGATGGTGGCCTGGAAATGGAACAGATCTTCTCCGATGAAACCCATAACGCGCCTCCTCCTTGGTCTTGTACCCTCCGGTTGGGCTCATGCCCCCCGGGGGCTTCTCGTCGACGACACTTCTTTTGCAATATGAGTGCCACCCTCAGGACCCTGGCGGGATCCCGTTCACCTTGCCGCGTGCGCCTGACCCGACCGGCCCTTTCCCTCCCGGAGCAAAACGCGGCTCACGATCACAAGCAGAACTTGTCGAAGCCCGCGGGCACTTCCGTCGGGTAGGTCCCGTCAAAGCACGCCGTGCAATAGTCCTCCGGGTGCTCCACGCACGAGAGCATGCCCTCGAGGCTGAGATAGCCGAGCGAGTCAGCCCCGATGAACGAGCACACTTCGTTCACCGTCTTCTCCGAGGCGATGAGCTCGGAGTGCCTGGAGATGTCTATCCCGTAGAAACAGGGGTGCCTGATGGGTGGGGAGCTGATCCTCACGTGCACCTCACTTGCGCCCTTGTCCCTGAGGAGCCGCACGATCTGTCTCATGGTGGTCCCCCTCACGATGGAGTCGTCCACGAGCACGATCGATCTGCCCTCGACGACCCCCTCCACCGCGTTGAGCTTGACCCTGACGTCGAGCTTGCGCTTGTCCTGGTGCGGGGCGATGAAGGTGCGGCCGACGTAGTGGTTCCTGATGAGGCCTATCTCGTAGCGGGTCTCCGATGCCCGGGCGTACCCCAGGGCCGCGGTGTTGCCGGAGTCAGGCACCGATATCACGATGTGGGCCTGTGCCGGCGCGTCTTCCGCGAGCCTCTTGCCCAAGCGCCTGCGTATCTTGTCGACCCTCTCGCCGAAGACGAGGCTGTCCGGCCGGGAGAAGTAGATGAACTCGAAGATGCAGAAGGCACGCCTGGGCGCAGCCGGGAGGAACAGGGACCTCGGCCCGTCGCGGTCTATCACGAGGACCTCGCCGGGCTCCAGCGACCGCACGTACTCGGCGGCCATGATATCGAAGGCGCAGGTCTCTGAAGCCACCACGTACGCGTCTCCCAGCCTGCCCAGGCTGAGGGGCCTGAACCCGTACGGGTCCCTGGCCGCAAGGAGCATGTCAGGTGCCAGCAGGACGAAACAGTACGCACCCACGAGTTTCTCCATGGCCTTCATTGCGGCCTCGATCACCCCGTCCTCCCTCGAGCGCGCGACGAGGTGGAGGACGATCTCGCTGTCAGAGGTCGTCTGGAATATGGACCCGGTGTCGTGCAAGAGTCTTCTCAGGGACGATGCGTTGGTTATGGTGCCGTTGTGCGCGAGCGCCATCGTGCCCTGCCGGCACTCGACGACGATGGGTTGGGCGTTGACGATCGTGCTCACCCCCCGGGTGGAGTACCTGTTGTGGCCGATGGCAGCATGTCCCTTGAGCCCGGGCATCGTCCGGGGGTCGGAGAAGACCGACCAGACGAGGCCCTGGCCCTTGTGGCAGGCGATGCAGGTCCCGTCGGCCGAGGCGATGCCCGCGCTCTCCTGCCCCCTGTGCTGGAGGGCGTACAAGCCGAGGTACACCTTCTCGGAGGCGCGCTCGTCGCCGTAGATGCCGACGATCCCGCACTCCTCGTGCCAGCCCTCGTGGTCTTCGATGTGCATGATCCCCACCCTATGCAAGTTCGGCACCATGGATACCCCTCGCTACGACGCCGGTCAAGGGACGAGTCGGTGCGGGAGGGTCACGGCCGCATCAAACCGGGGAAAGATCCCTGTCACACGAAAATCTTGGTGAACATCCCGACCAGGCACGGCCGAGAACGGTCACACCGGGAAGAGACCCGTCCACCATGAGGATCTGGCCGCCCCCGGCGCATCGGCACCTGCGTCCCCCTCACACCCCGAACATCCGCGGCTGCGCGCCGCCGCAGGCCGTTTGGGAGCGTATCGCGGCCTTGTCGTTCCGGCCCGTCGCTGCTTCCGGCCGCTCATGATCCCGTCCTCGAGGAGGCGAACCTCCTCTGCCGAGCGCCCCCGAACATCATCTCCATCCCCGGCTTCACCTCGAGCAGGCTCCCCGCACGAAAGGCACATTTTTGTCCGATTCAGGCAGGATGTTCACCTTTGTGCATCTTTCATGTGTCTTTTACGCTGCTCCATGAAGAGATCGGGCACCCTGCAGGCCGTGATGTCTATCCTTTCCCAGACGCGCCCTATCACGTAGGGTTCGTCCGCGAGGTAGTTCTCCAAGGATTGCCTGTCCGGGAAGTCGACGACGAGCATCGAGCCCCGCATGACTCCCTCTTCGTCCAGGATTGCGGCGCCGAAGAGCACAGCCCCTTCTTCCCTCAGTCTCTCAATACCCTTCAGGTGCATCTCGCGTGACTGCATCCTGCGCTCGACGGCGTGTTCGTCCGCGGCGTCCCTCGCGATTATGAGAAATTGCATATCCCCGTCTCCCCCTCTCCTTGGGATCGGCCCCATCCTCTCCTCGAGCACTCAAGCGGGCGCCCTTTCCCCTACGATCCTTTTCCTCATCATCAAAAGCGGGCTCTGCCTTTTTTTGAGCGTGCTTCACCATCCACGCCATGCGCGACCCTCCCGTGATGCGAGAGCTCCCGGCAGCCCTGGGCGCGAACACGACGGTCAGGCATGCCCCGCAGGATGGGGGCGTCATCTCCGAACCTTGACTCAGGTCAAGGAGACCTTACCATGCATGGGGTATGGTGGGCCACCATTTCAAGAAAGGGAGGTAAAGGACATGTTCTGTTTCCAGTGTCAGGAAACGGCTCGCAACCAGGGGTGCACCGTCAGGGGGGTCTGCGGCAAGACCGAGGAGACCGCGAATCTCATGGACCTGCTCATCCACACGCTCAAGGGCGCATCGCTCTACGCGGAGAAGGCAATGGGCAAGGGATCGTTCACCGAGGCGCACGGGCGAGTCATGGCGGACGCGCTGTTCTCCACGCTCACGAACACCAACTTCGACGCCGAACGCATCCACGGCTACATCGACAAGGCCTTGCAGCTGAGGGAGGAACTCCTGAGGGCTGCGGGAGAGGACGGCAAGACGGTAGACCACGACAGCGCCCTGTGGGTGGCCGGCTCGAGGGAGGAGAGGCTGTCGAAGGCCAAAGACGTCGGCGTCCTCGCCACCGCTGACGAGGACATACGCTCGCTCAGGGAACTCCTGGTCTACGGGTTGAAGGGCATCGCCGCGTACGCGCACCACGCCTTCGTCCTCGGGTTCGAGGACGCAGAGATCTACCGGTTCATCGCGCAGGGCCTCGCCGCGACGACCAAGGACCTGCCCGCCGACACCCTCGTCTCCCTCGTCGAGAAGGCAGGCGATACGGCCGTCAAGACCATGGCCCTGCTGGACAAGGCCAACACGTCCACCTACGGCAACCCGGAGATCACCACGGTGGGCACCGGTGTGAGGGCGAACCCCGGCATCCTCGTGTCCGGCCACGACCTCAAGGACCTCGAGGAGCTCCTCGAACAGACCAAGGGCTCCGGGGTCGACGTGTACACCCACGGCGAGATGCTCCCGGCCCACTCCTACCCGTTCTTCAAAAAGTACGACAACCTGGTCGGCAACTACGGCGGCTCCTGGTGGCACCAGCGCGAGGAATTCGAGACCTTCAGGGGCCCGATCCTCATGACCACCAACTGCATCGTGCCGGTGAAGGAGTCGTACCAGGGTCGCATCTTCACCACAGGGACCGCCGGCTACCCCGGGGTGAAACACATCCCCGACCGCTCGGACGGCAAGCCGAAGGATTTCTCCGAGATCATCGCCCTCGCGAAGACCTGCCCGGCCCCCAGGGAGCTGGAGAACGGCACCATCGTCGGCGGGTTCGCCCACAACCAGGTGACGGCGCTTGCGGACAAGGTGATCGAGGCGGTCAAGACCGGTGCCATCAGGCGTTTCGTGGTCATGGCCGGCTGCGACGGCAGGCACAAGGAGCGAGAATACTTCACGAGGGTGGCCGAGGCCCTGCCTGCAGACACCGTGATCCTGACAGCCGGCTGCGCCAAGTACCGCTACAACAAGCTCGTCTTGGGCGACATAGGCGGCATTCCCAGGGTGCTCGACGCGGGCCAGTGCAACGACTCGTACTCGCTGGCCGTCATCGCGCTCAAGCTGAAGGACGCCTTCGGGCTCGATGACGTCAACGAGCTCCCCTTGTCCTTCGACATCGCCTGGTACGAGCAGAAGGCGGTCGCGGTCCTGCTCGCGCTCTTGAGCCTCGGCTTCAAGGGCATAAGGCTCGGCCCGACGCTCCCGGCCTTCCTCTCCCTCGGTGTCGGCAAGGTGCTCGTCGAGAAGTTCGACATCAAGCCTGTCACGGATGCGGCCAATGACGTCGCGTCCATGATGCAGGGCATGTGAACGACATCCACGGCTGATCGACACCCTGACCAGGCTTGAGCGCTTCGCCGCTCGAGGGAGATCCGGCCTCAAGGTGACAAAGGGGCGGGGCGACGCCCGCCCCTCGTGTTTTCCCCTGGGGTCACCCGGTGCAAGGCTGTGCATGCCGTGAACAGGCGCGCTCACCTAGGTCTCGGTCGCCGAACCCCCCTGGAGCACACCGCTCGTGTAACCTGCACCCATGTGCACGGACCGTCCGCGGGGGGGAACAGCAAGACAAGAGCGCCATGTGGTCTTGTTCCCTGCCGGGTGAATGCGGATGCACCCGCCCGGAGGATACCCGTCACGTGTACGATAGCGGCCTCGTGGGGCTCCTCCGGGCAAGGGCCACCCCGCACCGGCATGCAGGCGGGAACAACCAGGTGCGGGTTCGGGTCCTGTGGCTCTCCGCCGACGCGGTATCACGAGAGGCTCGGGCGCCGAGGGAGAGACTTCCCCTGAATTGCCTTGACCTTCGTCTCCGAGCCCTGTTAAGCACAAAGCCTGGGGAGACGGCGGATCACGAGCGAGGCTCAAGAAAACGACGGTCACCCATGGAAGCATGTATATCGGAGGGTGTTCACATGGATCGTCAATCACCGACTCGACCTGTTTCATCCATTGTTCACCATGAAAGCGTGTCCCGGAGGGTGTTCACCATGGAACTGAAAAGGCTCTTCGTCTTGGCTGTCTGCGCACTGGCCCCTTTCCTTTCATCCCCGTGCGAGGCTTCCCGGGCGTACGTGGGGGTGCAGGTCGGACCCGAGATCGTGTCGGACTCCGAGGCAGACCTGGAGACGGCTCTCGGTTTCGGTGTCTACGCGGGGTACCGGATAGACAGGATGCTGGGCATCGAGGCCTCCCTGACCACCGCTGACCACGATCCAGACGGCAGGGGCGCCGACGGCCTGGAGATCACCTCGATCATCGTCGGCCCGAGGATCAACGCGCAGGCGGGCTCCGCGCGGGTGTACGCCGACGTCGGTCTCGGGCTCTACTTTCTCGACTTTGAGAGCAGGGTCGGGGACGACACCGAGAGCTCTGGCGGCATCTCCATGGGCGCGGGCATCGAGGTGCCCCTGCAGCGGTCCATGAGCCTCGGCATGGACCTCAAGTACCACGTGCTCTTCGATGACGACGACCTCGACAGCGACCTCGTGACGCTCATGGTAAGGCTCGGGTTCGACCTGTAGCACCAATCACCCACGGGAAAAGACCCCAAGAACGCGCTCCAGCGGGGTCTCTTCCAGGAGAATTCACCAGGCGCGTGTGCCGGCCCCTCGGCCGCGGTCCTGCACGGCCTCCTTCATGCGACCCTTCCTGAATCCCACGGCCCTCCTCGACGGTCATGGGAGGTCGGCTCGTGTCGCTATCGGTGAGGACCCGGCAGGCGGGGAAGACCTCGACATGCGGCACGTTCGTGGGCTCACCCCAGGTCCCGGCGACTTACCGCGGCGCATGCGGAGCTGCCGGTGCTTACCCCGTGGCCGCACGGGCCGCCTCGATCCGGAGAACCCGCAAAGCAGTCGCATTCGGACATGACCCGAACCCCGAGGGCGTCAGGCTTCTGTCCCGCCATGGTCTCCCCGCGTCTGCGGCAGGGGCGGCTCCTCTCGCAAGGGGAACACGAAGGGGGGCAGCGGCCGAAGGCCCGCTAGGCCGGGTGAGACGAGCCGGGGGCCCGCTCGAAGAGGAAGACCAGGAAGGGCAGGTGCCCCTTGAGGGCGTCGTCGTTGCCCGTCTCCTCGCACCACGCGACCGCCTCCTCGATCGTCACCTCTCGAGTGTGGCTCCCGCCGAACCACGTTTCCACCCCGGGGAGCCGGTGGAAGGAGGCGTTCATCCCCCCTTCGTACACGATGAAATACCTGCCCTGGTCGGTCACGTAGAGGGTTTCCGAATCGTTCCTGAGGCACATCCCGCCCTCGGAGACGCTCCAGCGCCCCAGTTCGGTCGATTTCGCCGGGTCGAGCTCCTTGGCGAGCAGCCTCTGCTCGGTCTTCTCGTAGAGGATGTCTTTCATCATGACCACGTCGGCGCTCTCTGCAGACAGTGATCATACGCTATGCGCGGCGCCTTGCGCAAGACGATCCCATCCATGCCGGCCCGGCTGGACCGAAAGTCGCCACGAGGCATCGAGGCACCTTCGTCGCTAGATGATCTCCTCCATGGGCAGGACGAAGGCCTTGAGTCCAGCCCGTGGATGCCTGGCCTTGAGTTCCCGGATTACCCCGGTGAGGCGCTCGTACTCCTCGATGCCCACCGCGGCGAAGAGGACACAGTTTTCCCCCGGCCAGGTGTGGGTGTGGAGCTTCGGCTCGGTCTCCAGCCCTTCCCCGCAGGCGCGTTCCATCTTGGTGTAGGCCGTTATGCCCGCATCCTTGAGCGCCTTGATCACGTCGTAATCGGCCGCCCTCGAATAGACCACGAAGACCATCTTCATCTCGCATCGCCCCCTTCGGGAGACTCTTGAGCATGCCCTGTACGCATACGCGACCTCACCCATCTCCCGATCCCCTGTTTCCAGTCGTCGAAGAGGTCGTACGCAGCCGGCACCACCGCGAGCGTGAGGAACAAGGAGGTCAGGAGACCGCCTATCACGATCACCCCCATGGGGGCCCTGATGTCGGAGCCCTCGCCGATACCCAGCGCAACGGGAAGCATGCCGAACACCATGGCGAAGGTGGTCATGAGGATCGGCCTGAGCCTCACGGGCCCTGCCTGGAGGATGGCGTCCCTCCTCGAGTAGCCGCGCTCTCTCAGCGTGTTCGTGTAGTCCACGAGCAGGATGGAGTTCTTCTTCACGAGCCCCATGAGGAGAATGAGCCCGATGAAGCTCACGATGCTTATGGTCATGCCCGTCACGAGCAGGGCGCCGAACGCTCCGATGAACGACAGCGGCATGGCCAGGAGGACCGTTATGGGATGGAGGAAGCTCTCGAACTGGGCCGCGAGCACCATGTAGGCGAGGACGATGCCCAAGAGGAGCGCGAACAGGAGGTACTTGAAAGATTCACCCATGGTCTCGGCCTGGCCCACGTACGCCGTCCTGTACCCTGCGGGCAGGATCCTCGAGGCGATCGAGTCGAGCTCGGCCATGGCCTCGGCCAGGGGCTTGTTCTCGAGGTTGGCGAAGACCCACGTGGACCTCTGGCGGTTGTACCTGCTGATGCTGGTCGGCCCCCCGCCCTCGACTATGGTGACCAGGTTGGAGAGTTCCACGAGCCTCCCGTCGGCGGCCCTCACCGCTATGTTGCCGAGATCCGAGGGGTTTGCCCTGTCCTCGGGCCTGAGGCGCATCCTCACGTCGTAGCGCCTCGAGCGCGACTCGTCCTTGAACTTCGATATGTCGACCTCGCCGCTCACGAGGAGGTTCACCGCTTCGGCTATCGAGGCCACGCTCACGCCCAGGTCAGATGCCCTCTCCCTGTCTATGTACACCCTGACTTCCGGCTTCCCCGTCTCGAGGGAGGTATCCACGTCGACCACGCCCCTCACCTTGGCGAGCTCGCGCATGACCGCCTGCGTGTTCCTCTGGAGCCCCTCCATGTCCGGGCTGCTGATGATGTACTGTATGGGCACCTCACGTATGCCGCCGCCGAGCATGGACACCATCTCGGTGGTCGCC
>ERZ795045.673-NODE-673-length-42169-cov-6.195090_pt1 | contig 42169 bp, 27 predicted proteins | sample MGYA00375129_ERZ795045 | MGnify/ENA primary metagenome ERZ795045 (study PRJEB30174, sample SAMN05720166) | activated sludge metagenome | isolation source: anaerobic digester from wastewater treatment plant | place: Japan | collected 2015-05-15 ...
CCCGCATCGTGTTCCCATCAGATGGCCGGCAAGCCTGAACGCGGCACGCCCGGCATCCCATACCCCCGTTTCCCATTCTGGCATGGGATACTCCATGAGGCGATCCCCATATGGAAAAACGCGTCCGGTCGCCATCCTGCCAGATTCGCGGGGCGGCCTGAATCCGACCGGGGTAGCTCATCTGCCCTGACCGCGAGGAGTTTCTCTACCAGGTGCAGGGGCCCCTGCAAAATGAGCCGAAAAGAGAATCCGTGCAGCACCGAAAGGGCATTTCAGTAGAATGGGCAAGTGAAGGCGCGGATGCGCGCTTGCGGGAGGAGCGATGACAAAGCCGTGGGAGGCAGAGCGGGTGGTGGATCCGGAACTGGCCCGGAGATTGATCCGCGCGCAAGCGCCCGGGATCGCGGCAGAGCAAATCGAGTTGCTGGGCGCGGGCTGGGACAACACCGTCTACCGCGTCGATGGCGAGTGGGTGTTCCGTTTTCCGCGCCGGGAGATAGGCGCCCGTCTGATTGCCATCGAATTGGCGATTCTCCCCCGGATCGCCGGCCGGCTGCCGGCACCGATCCCCAACCCGGTGTGGGCAGGCGAGCCCACGCCTGACTTCCCCTGGCCGTTTGCCGGCTACCGCTATCTGCCGGGCGAGCCCGCCAGCCACCTCGACCTGGATGATGAAACGCGCGTCGCTCTCGCGGAGCCCCTGGGGCAGTTTCTGGCGGCGCTCCATGCTCTCCCGATAGCGGAACTGGTGGCCCTTGGCCTCCCACCCGACACCCTCGGCCGGTTTGACCTCGACCGGCGTATCCCACAGGCGCAGGAACAGCTGGACCGCGCGCTCCATCTGGGGCTCATCTCCTCTCTCGAGCCCTACCTGCCTCTGATGGAGGGGTTGCCGCGAGGGCCGCGGCCGACCTGCCTGGTACACGGCGACTTCTACGCGCGCCACCTGCTCCTGTGCGATCGCCGGCTCTGCGGGATGATTGACTGGGGCGATCTCCACGCGGGCGACCCGGCAGTCGATTTGATGGTACTCGCCGCCTTCCTGCCGGCTTGTGCCCGGCCAGCGTTCCTCGCCAGCTATGGCCCCATCGAGGACGAAACGCTGCGTCTGGCGCGCTTTCGGGCGCTGTACCATACGCTGGCGCTCCTCCTCTACGCGCATGACCTGGGGGACGCTCCTCTGCTACGCGAGGCCCGCCGCGCGCTCGGCTACCTGAGCTAAGCGAGGAACCAGCAGCCGGCTCAGTCGATATCGCGCACTGGGCGGCGCTGCTGCTTGACCCGCGCGCGGTGCCGCTTCTCCGCCAGGCGTGCCTCGCGGGCAGCGCGCGGCACGCGGGTGCGCTTGCGGGCCACTCGTGGCCGCAACGCCCATTGCAGCAGCGAGACGAAGCGCTCGATCACCTCCTCACGATTGCGGCGCTGGCTGCGGTGGCGCTGCGACACCAGGTGCAGAACGCCATCACTCCCCAGCCAGGGGCGCAGGTCGGCAAGGGCGCGCTCGCGCTGCTCGTCGGAAAGCGGCCCCAGGCACGCGGTATCGAAGAGCAGCTCCACGCGCGTCTCCACCTTGTTGACGTTCTGCCCACCCGGACCGCCGCTTCGCGATGTGCGAAACTGAAGGTCGCTCTCGCGCACCGATACCTCCGGCGTGATCTGAAGCACGCCGCTCGCTTCGTTCTCCACCATGTGGTCCTCTATTCCCCCTCGTGGGGATGCCCCGATTTCTTGTTCCGAACGACCAGCAGGCTTCCGGCCATTCAGGGGCGAAGTTAGCTTCCAGCGTTCTGGCGCCGTTAGGCTCCGGCGCATCGATGGAGGGCTATCGTGCGTTCCTCACACGTGCTAGAGAAAACCCACCCGAGCGAGGCACCCTCGGAAGAGCCCGCCCAGGAGGAGGCTCACGGAGGAGGTCGCCGTGCGTGGGTGATCGGGCTTCTGGGAGTACTTTTCCTGTGTCTGGCCGCTCCCTATACCGACCTCACCCTCATGGGTTCGGAGCTGGCGGGCAACCACCTGCCCCTGGGCGCAGTTTGCGTCTTCCTCGCTTTGGTGCTGGGGTCGCGGCTGCTGCGCCGGGTCTTCCCTCGCTGGCGAGAGCTCTCTGCACGGGAACTCCTGTTGGCCTTCGCGATGATGCTGGTCGCGGCGGGGCTTCCGACGTTCGGCCTGGCCGCCTACCTCTTCCCGGCCGCCTCAGCGCCAGTCTACTACGCCACGCCAGAAAACCGCTACGCGGAGGTGCTCCTCTCCTACGTGCCGGCCTGGCTGATTCCCCAGGACGCGGACGCAGTGCGCCACTTCTACTTGGGGTTGCCGCCGGGCGCGACGATCCCCTGGGGAGCGTGGGTGCGGCCCCTTGCCGCCTGGTCAGCGCTCGCGCTCGCTGCCTACCTGGTGATCCTGAGCCTGGGCGTACTGATGTCGGATCAATGGATCCGGCGCGAGCGCCTCTCGTATCCGTTGATGCAACTCCCGCTGGAGGTGACGACGCAGAAGCGTTGGAACTGGCGCGACCCGCTCCTCCTCCTCGGAATGGCCGTTCCGATGGCCCTGCACACGCTGAACGGGCTACACTCGGTCGCCCCGGAGTTTCCGGAGATCCGCCTGAAAAACGTGCCCTTCCTCGATCTGGGAACGGATAAGCCGCTCTCCTACCTGCGCTCCAGTATCAACATCTACTTCTGCGTGATCGCCGTGGCCTATCTGCTTCCGGCGGAGGTCTCCTTCAGCATCCCATTCTTCTTCTTCTTCAACAAGGTGCAGTACATGGCGGCCTACATGCACGGCTCCGACCTGGCCTTCGGAAAGGTGGTCGAGGCCCAGTATGTGGGCGCGTTCCTGGTGTTCGTCTTCGCGGGCGTCTGGGCTGCGCGCCCACACCTGCGCGAGGTGTGGCGCAGTGCCCTGGGCCAACACGCGAAGGTCGGGGGAAAGGAGTATCGCTGGGCGCTGCTGGGCCTGCTGGCCGGTGCGATCGGGATGGTGGCGTGGCTGGCAGTGGCGGGAGTGCGCCCCGTCGTGGGCCTGGCCGTCGTGGTGATCTTCATCGCCATCTGCATCGGTTTGGGGCGTATCGTCGTCGAGAGTGGGGCGCTCTTCGCCAAGGCGACACAGATGCGCCCGCTCACCGCCTTCGATTACCTCACGGGCACGACGTGGCTGCGTCCGGCGGATGTGCCGGTGGTCGGCTTGGCGCAATACGTCTTCTTCTACGACTTGAAGGTCTTCCTGATGCCGGCGGTGGCGCACGCGCTGAAGCTGGGAGATGCCGCCGGCACCCGCCGGCGGACGATGCTGGGCGCCATGGCCGCGGCCATCCTCCTGGGGATGGTGGCGTCGTACGCGAGTCTCCTCTGGATGGCTTACCATCACGGCGCCATCAAGATGAACTCGTGGTTCTTCGCCATCGGCCCACGCTCGCACCTCGACAGCTTCGTCAGCACCACCACGGCCCCACGCGCCTTCGAGGCATCGAAGCTGGCCACCGTCGCCGCGGGCGGCGCCTTTGCCTGGTTCCTCGCCGCGATGCGCCAGCGGTTCTTCTGGTGGCCGTTTCATCCGGTGGGCTACGTCCTCGCCTACTCTTCCGAGACGACGCGCATCTGGTTCCCGTTCCTGGCGGGCTGGCTGTGCAAGGTGCTGCTGCTGCGCGGCGGTGGACTCCGGCTCTACCGCTCTGGCTGCCGCTTCTTCTGGGGGTTGATGATCGGGGAGTTCGCTGCAGCCGCCCTGTGGCTGGTGGTCAGCACCGCCACCGGGATCGAGGGCTACAAGATCTTCCCGTAGGATCCCTTGTGGCCATGCAGGAGCCGCAGGAAGCTCTGACAACGGTCGAGAAGGCTAAGGAAACCTGGCTGCAATCGGTGGGCGCCGTGGTGGGGGGCAGCAGGCGAGCAGATACCGGTTCAGGAGGCACGGTCGCAGGCACAAGGGCAGCCCATCAGACCACACGCACTGGCGATGGGTTGCCGTGCCAGCGGGCCTCGCGCGCCTCTGCTCGCCACCCCTGAAGTGACAGGCCGCGGATCCGGAAGCCGGATGGAGGGAATCATGCACAACCCGAAGTGGTGTCTCTTCTATGATGTCCATACGCAACCCGCTTTGCCGGACGTAGGCGAGGGCTTCGACCCAGAGGCGTGGGCGGATCGTTTCCAGCGTTGCGGCGTCGATTATGTCGTCTTCCATGCTCGCTGCAATATGGGCATGGCCTACTACAACACGAAGATCGGCATTCGCCACCCCTCGCTCAAGTACGATCTGTTTGGCGCCTTCGTGGAGGCGTGCCAGAAGCGCAACATCGCCGTCACCGCCTATGTGAACGTGGGGCTCAGCCACGAGGAGGGCCTGCTCCATCGCGACTGGCTCGTGCTCAACCCCGACGGCACCACCTACCTGCCAAACCGCATGGGCAACTTCATGCGCATGATGTGCCCCAACACCGGCTACGGCGATCACGTCGTGGCCATGTGCCGCGAGATCGTCGAGAACTACCCGGTGGCGGGCCTCTTCCTCGACTGCATGCATCAGCACCCCTGCGTGGGCGTGGAGTGCATCCGCGAGATGAAGCAACGTGGTATCGATTGGGAGGATCCCCGGCAACTCCGCGAGTTCGCCAACTTCTCGCGCGTGCGCATCGCCCAACGCATCGCCGACGCCGCGAAATCGGTTCGCCCCGACCTGCTCCTCTATTTCAACGGGGTGAGCTACGAGTATCAGCAAGAGATTGGCACCTACCTGGAGTACGAGTGCCTTCCCACCGGCGGTTGGGGTTACGAGGCGCTCCCGCTCTACGGGCGTTTCCTGCGCACGCTCGGCAAGCCGCTCCTGAACATGACGGGGCGCTTCCACCGCTCCTGGGGCGATTTCGGGGGGATCCGCACCGAGGCCAGCCTGGAGTACGACTGCCTCTACGGCCTTGCCCTCGGAATGCGCACGACCATCGGCGACCATTTCCATCCCCGCGGCGACCTGAACACCGCTGTCTTTGATCTGATCGAGCGCGTTTACGGGCGCCTGCAGAAGCTGGAGCCGTGGATTGATGGCGCCAAGGGCGCGGCGGAGATCGCCGTCGTCGCCCCGGAACCGGGCTTCTGCTATGTCCACCCCGAGGAGTTCTCGCAAAGCCAGGCGGCGCTGAAGGGATGCGCGCGCATGCTCTGCGAGCTGAAGCAGCAGTTCGATGTCGTCTCGATGGCGCGCTCGTGGGAGGGCTACCGCCTCCTCATCCTGCCGGATCTCGTTCTCCTCGATCCCGCTGCGGCTGACAAGGCGCGCAAGCATCTGGCACAGGGCGGCGCTATCCTCTCGACCGGCTGGTCTGGCGCCGACCCCGAGAAGAAGGCGTTCGTCCTGAAAGAATGGGGCGTGAAGCTGGAGGGAGAGGATCCGTTCGATCCCGCCTTCCTCCTGGTGGGCGAGGCGCTCTCCGAGGGAATGCCTGATATGCCGATCACCCTCTACGACCGCGGCACCGCCATCGCCGCCGTCGGCGATACCGAAGTGCTGGCCACGATTGGCGCTCCTTACTTCAACCGGCACTGGGACGGCGAGCACCACTTCTTCTACCTCCCGCCCGATAAGCCGACCAACCGCCCGGCCGTCACGGTGAGTGGCCCGGTGGCGCATATCAGCCACCCCCTCTTCACCTCCTACTACAACCACGCCCAGGTGCCGATGCGCACCCTGATCGGCCATCTCATCGCCCGGCTGATGCCGAACGAGATGGTTAAGACCGAGGGGATGCCCTCCTTCGGGCGAGTGACTGTGACGCGCCAGCCAAACCGCCGGATGGTCCATCTCCTCTCCTACGTGCCGGAGCGCCGGGGTGCCACCATCGACATGATCGAGGAGCCGGTGGAGCTGCGCGACATCGCCGTCGCCTTGCGCGAGGATGGGCAGGCCGTGAGCCGTGTCTACCTGGCGCCCACGGGGCAAGACCTCCCCTTCGAGGTCGCGGGCGGTTATGTCAAGACGCGGGTTCCCGTCGTGCCCGGGTATGCGATGGTCGTCTTCGAGTAGCGGCACGGCTGCGTGTGCTGGAAAAGCCATCCTTATCAGCAAGGGATGGAGCCTCGGTGGGGAGAGCGCCGTCGGATGGGCGAGCATCCCCACCGGGGAGCACGATGGCTCGCGTTGCCGGATCGCCGCGCACGGTTGCCCGGAGTGCCGCGGGATGCCCTCGCTCCGGGCATCCCGCGGGGGGGCATCGGCGGTGATGCCTCCGAACGGATCTTTGGGACGGACGAGATCAGATGAAGTCATCGGATAAGCCTGGCATCCTCTTGCGGCTGGCCCTCGCGGCGGCGCTGTGTCTCGCCTGCCTCGCGCCCGCGCGCGCGGCGGGCGTGCCCGTCTCTGAGCTAAAGGCTGCCTACCGCGACGGGCAGATCTTCCTCACTTGGCGCGAGGAAGCCACCCCGGAGGGCACCACCTTCAACGTCTACCGGCACCACCAGCCGATCACGGAGGCCAACCTGGCAAAGGCGACGAAGGTGGGCCACCATGTGGAGCGGCACAGCGCGCGCGATTGGTGGCAAGACCCGGCATCCTTCGCCCCGGACACGCCTGCGGCGCCGCCGGCCGGCTTCCGAATCCAGGCAGGCGCGGCTCCTCTCGATCCCTCGGGGGGTCTCTTCGTGCATACCGTCACCCCCCAGACGGCCGGTGCATCCTACTTCGCGGTCATATCCTCCAGCGCCACTGGGGTTGAAGACACAACCCTCGTTCCCGGAGTGAACACGCTGATAGAGCCGGTTGTCGGCCGTGTCGCGCTGGCGCAGCCCATCTGGCAAGAGGACGGGCCGGCGCCGGCGCCCGGATCGGGGAAGGGAAAGAGCCTCACCTTCGTGCTGCATGGCCGCGGCGGCGGCAAAACCGCGGGCCCGGGCGCGCAACGGGTGAACTACCTGGCCTTCGGCGATGCTAAACAGGGATGGCGCGAGGGCCTGCCGTTCAAGTTCCTGGTCTCCATCAGTGATACCACGGTGCGCATCACGCCCTGCGATCGCCATTGGGCGGGACGGCCCGTCACCGAGTCGCCGGACCGGCGCGACCACTGCCCCGCGATCAGCAGCTTCTGGTACGGCTACAACAGCCGGCTCTACGAGACGACGCGGACGACCAAGAGCGTGGTGCCAAACTACACCGAGGAACAGATCCTCTGGATGATGCGCTGGGCGCAGGCGTATCTGGGCACGGATCCCAACCGCACCTATCTCACCGGCGGCTCCATGGGCGGATCGGGCGCCATCTCGCTGGCGATGCACTACCCGCAGCACTTCGCGGCGGTGATGGCCACCGTGCCGGTCGTCTCCTTCACCACGCGCGGCGGGGGGCGCGGCAGCCTGGCCCGCCTCGATTGCGCCTGCGGGCCGGTGGACGCGACGACGGTCAACCACGAGGGCGTGCCCCTGCTGGAGCATATGAACGGCGAGCTCCAAGCGGCGCGCGCGAAAACGGATCTCCCCTACCTCTTCGTCACTCACGGGCGCACCGACCGCTCGATCCCCTGGGCCAACAACCCGCCCTTCTACCGGGCGATGAACGCTGCCCGGCAGGGCCTCTCGGTCTACTGGAACAACGAGGACCATGCCGGAGTGGCCCGCGCCTGCCCCGATGATGTGAAGGCATGGACCCCGCTTCTGGAGCGATTCGCGCTCAACCGGAGCTTCCCCGTCTTCACGAACTGCTCCGATAACAAGGATCCCGGCGATGGCGACCCGGCCAGGGGAGACATCATTGGGTGGATGAATCGGGGCCTCGATTGGAAGGATGTGGTGGACACGCCCACCCTCTACGCGATCACCGTCATTGCGGCCCATCCGGAGATCCGCTATCCGGTGACGGTGGATCTCACCTTGCGCCGGCTACAGCAGTTCAAAGTCCGCGCTGGGGAGGTGGTGAAGCTCTCCGTGGGAGGCCAGCCGCCAATTCCGCTGCGGGTGGATGAGAAGGGCTTGATCACCATCTCGAACGTTCGGATCGAGAGCGCGGAGGGAACCCGCATCCAGCTCGCGCGATGACTGGGAGGGGCCATGCCGGAATCGCTGAATATCCTCTTCACCGCGAAGGAGCAGGTTACGCTGGAGCGATCGCCCGTCGCCGAGCCGGGTCCGGGCGAGGTGCTGGTGCGCACGACCTGGACGCTGGTCAGCACTGGCACCGAGTGCATCTGCTACGGACAACTGTATGAGCCGGGCACGCACTGGGAGCGATACGCGCGCTACCCGATGGCCGCGGGCTACAGCCACGCCGGGGTGGTGGAGCGCATCGGGCCGGGCGTCACTGATCTCGCGCCGGGCGACCGCGTGGCGAGCTTCGCCAGCCACCGGCAATGGGTCTGCGCGCCCGCCGGGCAGTTCCTTCGCGTGCCGGAGGGGGTGAGCGACGAGGAGGCCACCTTCTACGCCCTCGCCACCGTGGCGCAAAATGCGGTCCGGCGGGCCGCGCACGAGATGGGCGACATTGTGGCGGTCATCGGCCTTGGCATTCTGGGGCAGCTCGTGGTGCAGTATGCGCGGGTGATGGGCGCGTGGGAGGTAATCGCGATCGATCCTTCGGAGACCCGGCTGGGCATGGCCGCCGCGCACGGCGCCACGCACACCCTTTGCTGTCGCGCCGATGCGGCACGTGATGCCATCGCCGAGATCACGCGCGGGCGCATGGCGGATGTCGTCTACGATGTGACCGGCTTCCCGGAGGCATTCGCGCCAGCGCAGAGACTCGCCCGGCGGTTCGGGCGCCTGGTCCTTCTGGGCGATTCCTGGGCGCCCTCGGAGCAGCGGCTCACTCAGGACTTCCTATGGCGCGGCCTCCAGGTGATCGGCGCCTTCAGCGGCGACCCGCCGGCAACCGCGGACGGCCACCACTTCTGGACCCGCCCCCATATGTGCCAGCTCTTCTTCGACTATCTCCGTCGCGACCAGATGCGCGTGCGCGACCTGATCACCCACCGCTTCCATCCGGAGCAGGCCCCTGAGGTGTATGCCATGCTCCTGCGCGATCGTTCCTCCACCCTCGGCGTCCTCTTCGACTGGCGCGACGTCGCCTGAAAACCGCAACACGACGCCTGCCGCGCGGGGTTTTCGTTATCCTCAGATGAACGGAGGCAGCGGGGCAGTCGGGGCGGCTCCGACTGCCCCGCGTGTCCGGCCTACCAGGGCGCGTAGAAGCGCAAGCCCGTCTTGGCGTTGATCGTGTTTCGGGGCACCCACTTCACATGCCCATCGGCGAAGCCAAGGTTGGCGCCATCCCCATGCCGCGCGCTCAGTGCTTCGTACGTGTCGCACATCCGGGCCGCCGTCATGGCAAACTCATAGCCGCGATAGCCGACCGAGGCATCGCCATTGTAGGTATCGCCGAACAGAACGATCTCCGTCGGGTGCTCGAACTGCGAGAGTGCCACATCCACATCGGCCAGCGCCCAGTTGTAGCCCACGGACATGTAGCCCCGATCCGCTCCCGAAACCTCGGTGTAGCGGTGGTTCGCGGAGCTGGGGCACTTGTAGACCCCTGTGTTCTTCAGATAGGGGCTAAGCGCCCGCGACCAGAGGTAAGTGCTTACGGGGTCGCGGTAGATGGCACGCATCACCATCTCGTCATAGTCCTGCGCGTACTGCAGTTGGGCCGTCGCGAGTTGCTTGATGTTGCTCTGACAGTTGCTCTTCCGCGCATTCTCCCGCGCCCGGGCAAAAACCGGAAAGAGGATGGCTGCCAAGATGGCGATAATCGCGATGACAACAAGCAACTCGATCAGGGTGAACCCCCGCGCTCGCGCGCAACTCTGCCATGCTCTCATCGTGGTTCTCCCTCCAATAGCGGCCGGGTGCCGCGTTAGCGGTATCTCCTTCTATGCCGGACGAGCCAGCCCCTGCAAAACACGCTGCTCCTTTATCTGGGAAGGCGCGAGATCTTCTCGTATGGGAAGGAGGCAGCCGGCAGATGGAACCATGCCCATGGGCAGGCTCTCCTATCGACGGAGGGGGCCACCGCGTAGCCAATAGTTTGTTCGCGCCTCTATGCGAACCTTCGCTCTTTCGCGCACGTCGGAAGGAGTGGGGCGTCCGAATGCCAACTCTACCCGGGGAGGATCGCCCAGACGCATTGTTCCATGAAGACACTTGCATTGCTGTTACTCATCTCGGCTGGTTCGCTGGCGGTTACGGTGGAGCGCCCTGAACTGAGATCGGTCCGGCGCCGGCGCCGGCTTGCCACGCTTGCGGTTGCGCTGGTCATCCTGGCCGGGCTGCTCTATCCGGAATACATCCGGTGGCGCCGCGCGGCCTACGACCAGGGAGCGGTGGAGCTGCTCCGGAGCCTGCACAAGGCGGAGGCTCAGCACTACAAGAGGCACGGCACCTATCTGCCGCTCGATAAGCTGAAAGCCGCGGGTCTCTCTCCCATGGGAGAGGGCGACATCTTCGAAGGTTACTCCTACACCAGCACCGCGAGCGAGAAGGGGTACACGATCGTTGCCCGGCCGACGTGGCCCGAGGGTCAATCCTACACACTCGACACCTCCGGCTATCTGAATCGGCCGGCGCCGCAAGAGCGCGCGAAGACACCGGAGGAGAAGCTGGCGCTGGCGCGCGAGGAGGCCCGGAGGGCGCCACAAGACGCAGCAGCCTGGGTCCGCCTCTCGGAGGCACTCGCGGTGACAGGGCGGTATGCGGAGGCGCTTTCCGCCGCGCGCCGGGCCTCGAGCCTGAACCCAACCGCGGCCCGGCAGGCTCTCTCCGACGCGCTCGTCTACCGCGCGGGCGAGCTGCTGGAACTGAAGAAGCCGCGCACGGCTATCCCCCTGCTCACGGAATGCATCCGCCTGGATGAAAACGACGCCGACGCCCTCGCGCTCCTGGGCGATGCCTATCAGGCGCTCGGACGCGATACGGAGGCCCTCCAGGCCTATCGCAAGGCCACCCAGAGTGGCCTCTCCAGCGCCCGTGCCTGGCTCGGCCTCGCCCGGATGCTGGAGGCGCGCGGCCAGGTGAAGGAGGCGGCTCAAGCCTACCTCTATGTGGTCGATATCGGCGACGAGACGCACGCGCCGGATGCCTGGGTCCACGAGGCCACGATGGCCCTGAAGCGGATTCACGGGCAGGAAGACGCGCGCGGACGGTGACCCCGTGTTGCTAGACGGTGTTTGGCAAACATGCTATAATGGCCTCGGCAGTCCTATCGGTCTATCCACAGGCCACGGGCTGTTCCAACCAGCCGGTGGCCGCCTCCTCCGCAGGCGCCCCGGCTTTGGGCATTCACAACGCTTCATCTGAATAGGAGACCGCGGTGACCTTTCGTTTTCTACGTCTCTTCATGCTGGTCTGCGGCGCCGCTCTGGCTCATCTGGCGATGGCCCCCGTGCCCGCGCACGCGGGCCGGATCCTCGACCCCGCCACAATCACCCAGACGACGCTTCCCAATGGCCTGCGCGTTGTGATCAAAGAGGCACCCAGCATCCCGCTCGTGGCTCTGAACGTCTGGGTGCGCGCCGGCTCTTCAGATGAGACCGAGGAGAACAACGGCGTTTCGCATTTCCTCGAGCACCTGATGTTCAAAGGTTCGAAGAAACGAGGGCCGGGCGAGTTCGACCTGGAGATCGAGGGTCTGGGCGGCTTGGCGAATGCCACAACGATGGAGGACGCCACTCAGTATTATGTCGTCGTGGCCCAGCAATATGCCTTGCAAGCGCTCGAAGCGTTGGGCGATATGATCTCCAATCCCACCTTCCCCGAGGAGGAACTGCGGCGCGAGCGGCAGATCATCCTCAATGAGGTGGCCCAGGCCGCGGAGGATCCGCAACGCATCCTCTCCGAGTGGATCAATCGGCTCTCCTTCCAGAGTCATCCCTATCGCCTTCCTATCGCCGGCACGCCGCAATCGATCCGGCAGATCACCCGGGAGAAGATCCAGGCCTTCTATGATAAGTACTACGTGGCCGGCAATATGACACTGGTCGTGGTGGGTGCCGTGAAGGCCGCCGAGGTGCTACCGCAAATTGAGGCAGCGTTCGCCGGGCTGCGGACCGGCCCCGTGCCGGCCCGCGACTATTCCATGGAGCCAATCCCGGAGAAGGTGCGCTTTAGCACGCTGGAGCGGCCCGTATCGGGCGCATCCTTGGTATTCGGTTTCCGCGCCCCCGGCATGGACGCGAAAGACGACGTCTGCGCGATGGATGTGCTCCTCTACATCCTGGGAGAGCAGCGCGCGCAGTCGGGCCGGCTCAACCGGGAGCTCCGGCAGAAGCAGAACCTCGTTTCGGCAATCTGGAGCGACTACGTCACCCTCCGCCACCCCGGAATCGTGACCTTCTGGGCGGAGACGGAGCCCGCCAAGCTCGAGGCGGCACGCGCGGCGATCCTGGAGCAAATCGCCCAGGTGCGCGACACGCTGGTGCCCGATGATGAGATTCAACGGGCGAAGATGCTCCTGTTGGGCGTCTATACCATGGATAACGAGACGTATGACGGCCAGGCAGGCACGCTCGGCTTCTACGAGGCGAAGGATACCTACCAGTTCGCGCTCGAGTATGAGGAGCGGATCGCGCGTGTAACCGCCGCAGATATCCAGCGCGTGGCGCGCAAATACCTGGGCGAGAACAGCTATTGCCTCGCCGTCTTGCGCCCCAAGCAATCCGAGGGCGGCAGCATCGCCACCGGCACCGAGACGCGCAGCATCGATCCGCCCCTTGAGGGCGAGCCCGCCCCGGCCGCGGAGAGTACCCGCCCAGAGGAGGCACCCACCCCCACCACGGAGGGTACCCGGCCAGAAGGGGCGTCTGCCCCGGCCGGCGCGCAACCCGCGGGGGAAGGGCCTCAGCCGCCTGAAGGTGGCGATATGCAGTCGGGGAACCAGGCAGCGTCCGGTGCCACCCCGAGCGAGGCAGGAGGAGCCGAATGATACGGATGGCGAGGGTCGGCCGGCTGTGCGTGACGGGATTCCTGGCAGTCCTGGCGTGGTGGTCCGCCATGCCCGCGTCGTGGGCGCAGAATCGGCCGCACCTGACCCGGTTGCGCAACCGTCTCACGGTCATCACGAAGGAAGTGCACAGCAGCAACGTGGTGGCCGTGAGCGTCTTCGTTCGCGGCGGCGTCTCCGCCGAGCCGGCCGACCTCCCCGGCCTGGCCAACTTCACCCACCATATGCTCCTGCGCGGCACCACGCACCGCACGGCCGAGGAGATCATGGCGCCCATCGAGGCGATCGGCGGCACGCTCCGCGCGCGCGCGGATCACGACTACTCCATGATTTACCTCCTCTGCGCCGCCGATGCCCTCCGTACCGGGCTCACCGTCATGTCAGACGTGATCCGCAACCCCCGGTTTGACCCGGCGGAAGTGGAGAAGCAACGCGAGCAGATTCTCTCGGCTTTCACTCGCCTGGATCAGGATCCGCGGTGGGTGCTCCAGAAGGAGATGGGCCGCCTTCTCTACGCCTCCGGGCCCTACTCGCGCGTTGTGCCGGGCACGCCGGAATCGGTGAAGCGGATCACTCGCGAGCAGCTGGTCTCCTTCCACCGGCAGCAATACACCCCGGAGAATCTGATCGTGGTGGTTGTCGGCAATATCGACCGGGCCGCCGCCGAGGAGAGCGTCGCACGTGCCTTCGGCGACATGTCCTTCTCGATGCGCCCGCCAGCCGTACCCCAGCCCTCAACCTGGCGTCCCCTGGGTGACCTTGGCACCAACGTGGCGGTCAGGAGTCAGGCGACCGACCTCGCGCACCTGCTGATCGGTTTCCCGATGGGCGCCATCACTCGCGAGGAGTATCCCGCCGTTCTGGTGCTCAACTCGCTGCTCGGTGGCGGCATGGGCTCGCGGCTGATGCGCGAGGTGCGCGAGCGCCAGGGCCTGAGCTACAGCCCGGGCACGTACCTCGCCGAGTACTGCGGGCCGAGCTACCTGGCCGCCTACATCCCGACGGAGCCCGTGCGCCTCGTCTTCGGGCTGAACGGTCCCTACCACACCCCGGAGATGATGCTGAACCGGGTGAAGGATGCCCTCCTCGAGCAGTTCGACTGGGTCCGGCAGCACCCCGTCTCGGAGGCAGAGCTGCAGCGCGCCCGGCGCTACACCATTGGCACCTTCATCTACGACCATCAACGCACGGTGAACCAGGCGCGTTACCTGGGCTGGTTCGAGCTATCCGGCCTCGGCTACCAGTATGATGAGGAACTGCCGAAGGCAATCGAGAAAGTAACGAAAGAGGATATCTTGGCGCTGGCGCGCAAGTACTTCACCCACTACGCCATCGCCCTGATCGTTCCCGAATCGAATAGCGAACGCCGGTAGAAAAGGCTCTGTTCACCGCGATGCCTAACTCCGCGGTGGACCCCGTGAAATCGGTGAGTGGTCGTAGCCACGCGCTTCGTCCCCCTTGATGGCGGCTGCTCCAGGAGAAACCCATGGTTCAGAAGCGAACTGGTATCATTACCTTCAACCGAAAGCCGATGACCCTGGTCGGACCGGAACTCCAGCCCGGTGATGCTGCACCCGATTTCCGCGTGCTGAAGGCCAACCTGGCGCCCGTCACCCTCGCAGACTCAGCCGGCAAAGTACGCCTGATCAGCGTCATCCCCTCGATCGACACGCCCATCTGCCATGCGCAGACGCGCCGATTCAACGAGGAGGCCGCGACGCTCCCCGAAAACGTCGCCATCCTCACCATCAGCGCCGACCTCCCCTTTGCCCTTCGCCGCTGGCGGGCCGCCGAGGGGATCGACCGGATCCAGCTCCTCTCGGATTACCAGGAGCACTCCTTCGGCCGGGCCTACGGCGTCCTCATCGACGAACTGAAACTGCTGGCGCGTGCCATCTTTGTGGTGGGCGCCGATGGCAAGATCGTCTATCGCGAGATCGTGCCCGAGGTGAACCAGCACCCGGATTACGACGCGGCGCTCAAAGCGGCCCGGCAAGCCGCCGGCGAATAGGCCGCCTCACGCTCCGAGCCGATGTGCAGACCTGGGTAGCCGGGAGGCACCGACGGATCGATCTGAGTGAAGCAGCCGGGTGTGGGCAGGGCGAAGGCCGCCGCCCCCGCATGGCGGGACGCGCCATTGCGAGCGGGCAGGTACCTTTGTCCTGCCTCATCAGAGTGACCTGTATCGCCGGATAGTCACGATCCGGGCGAGTCGGGGGCCAGTCGGAGGGCTTCACATCGCGAAGACCCCTGCAGATGGGTTGGGGAAGTATCATGGTACGAACGGCAGTGCTTGCGTTGGTCTTGCTCCTCGGGGGGCCCGCGCTCTTGGCGGCGCCGATCGATGGCCGGTCCGCCGGGCGCTGGGTAGCGCAGCCCGGATGGTCTCCGGGGCGCACGGCGGAAGTCTACGGGTTGAGCGGCCAGGGAGAGTGGTTGGAGTTTTGGGCAGAGGGCAAGGACCGGCTGATGACCTGGACGCTGCGGCCCATCCCGGAGGAGCTGGCCCACGAGCCGCGCTACCTCCTGTTCACCTATCGCGGGTTCAACCTCGACAACACCGTTGAGAACTACGTCCTTTCCGTCCGGGATGGCTCGCCCTCGTGGCGGCAGTACGTGAGCGCCACCGACCTGGTGACAGACGGCCAGGCTCACACGGTCGCCATCGACCTGTTCAGCTACCGCCCGCCGGAGCCGATCAACTGGTTCGCGCTCCGGATCGCCCCCGCGTCGGACGCCCGGGGCCGGCTGCTCGCCCGGATCACCTTCGCGGACACGCTGCCGCCGGGGGTGACGGCGCGCACCGCCCCGCCAATTGAGCCACGCACCCAGCGGATTGAAGTGGAAAAGGTCTCCTGGAATCCCTCGCCCCATTTCACCCCGCGCCCCCCGACGCAGCATGAGATGACCCCGACGCCCGCGGGCATCCGCTTCCGTATGTCGGGGTATAACCGCTCGATGCGGTGGTCCGCGAGCGCTCCGGAGGGCCTCGACCTGGGGGCGATGCCGTATGTCTCGATTCGCTACCGCGCGCGCGGGCGATTCGGGCCGTTTGGCTACGCGCTCCATATCAGCGCTGCCGGCACACAAGGCGAGAAGCTCGGCGAATCCGTCATGGAGCCCGGCGATGTGGAGGATGAAGGCGCCTGGCACGTCTTCCGGCGGCAGCTCCCGTTTGCCGGCACCGCGCAATCGCTCATCATCGGGATCGATTCCCTCTCGCCGGACGCCGAGATCGAGATGGACTACATCGAGTTCTCGTCTGTGCCTCCGGCAGACCCGATCAGCCAGGTGGTGGAGTACGAGCGTCGGCCCGGGCCCTGGCCGCGGGGTAAGGACGGGCTCACGACGGTGGCGCTCCCCCGCGCCGCCGTGCCGCCCAACATCTACATGATCCCGCGCATGGGAATCGGCGCGTGGTTCGACACGATGCACATCACCGTGGATGGAATCCCGTTCGAGGTGCCAGACAAGGTCTCCGCGATGCCGGCCACGGGCACGGCCGCCGAGGATTCTGTGACTGTCGACCTGCCCCGCGGGACCACGGAGGCGCTGATCCTCCTGGCAGCCGCCTTCCCGCGCGGCGAGATGTTCGGAACCAACTGGTCTCGGCCCACCCCGCTGCGCCTGCTCTCGGAGCCAGGACGCGTGGTCCTCGAATTCATCTACGCCGATGGGACCTCGGATCAGATGCTCCCGGTGCATGCCGCGAAGAAGACCTACGGTATCGGGCGCGGGATCGCGGTCTATGCGGCCCGGCCCTCGCCGGGCAAGACGCCGGTCCGGCTGGCGCTGCACGACCGGATGCGAAACGCCTGCTTCGGGATCCTGGGGGTGACGGCAAACACCGGGAAGCCGCGCGTGCCAGAGCCGGCGCGCGCGCAGGTGTGGTATCCGCCCGTAAAGAAGCCGCCGCTTTCGGACGCGACCTTCTCCTTCCGCACGGAAGGCGGTCTCACGTGGCGCGCTATCGAATCTCCCATGCTGGGCGGGAGCGTTTCTCTCGCGGAGAGCCCGGTCTTCCTGATGAAGCTCGGTGAGAAGGAGATCCCCTCGTCGCGCTGGCGCGTCCAGAGCGTGCAGGAGAATGCCGGCGAGACGCGCATCACGAGCACCTACGAGGAGGCAGGAGTGGCGTTGCGCGCCGTCCTGGTGGCCCGGCGCGAGGAGCGCAACAGCGTGCGGCTCTCGCTGGAGCTGGTGAACGAAGGCACGAACCCGGTCACCGGAACGCTCTTCTTCCCCTACGTCTCTGGCCTCAAGATCGGGTCGGTGGATGAGACGTGGTATTTCGTCGCCCGCCGTGGGGGCGTCATCCATCACGTGCCGTGCGCCTGGCGCGACGAGATTGGCGAGAAGCACCCGCTGCAGGTGGATGGCTTCTTCAACCCCCGGATCGGCGCGGGGATCTGCTTCCTGCCGCGCGACACCGAGGAGCGGTTCCGCTGGTACCGCGTGGAGAAGGACGAGTCCGGCGGCACCTACGCGCTCGAATTCCTGCCGGAAACCGTCCAGCCAAAGCGAGGCTGGAGCTCGGTGCCGGTGGTCGTTGCCGTCGTTCCTGGCGACTGGAAGGACCAGTTCAACACCTACCTGAAGTGGGTGAAAACCTGGCATAAACCGACCGTCCCGCGCAAGCAGTGGTTCCGCGAGGTGTTCGCGTTTTGCCCGGGCGATCCCACGTCCAACATGAGTCTGCCGGTGGAGCAGCGAATCGACTTCGTGAGCAAGGCACGCCGGTTCAAGGACGTGATTGGCGTCTGCGACTACGTCCATCTCTTCGGCTGGGCCAAGACGGAGGAGTACGGCCACTGGGGCGATTATGACCACTACGACGCCATCGGCGGGCGCGAGCGGTTCGTCCAGGAGGTGCGCCGCATCCAGGAGACGGGAACCCCGCTCGGGCTCTACCTCGACGGCTACCTGGTTTCAACGCGCTCGCTGAAGCCCACGCAAGAGGAGCGGGAGAAGTGGGCCGTCCGCCAAGCGGATGGCAAGATGCTCTATCACACGAGCTACGTTGCCCATTCGATGTGCCCGTACGTGCCGGAATGGCGCGACTACCTCACGAAGGTCTACCAGCGCGTGGCGGCCGAGGTGAAGCCGGACGGGATGTACCTGGATGAGTTCGGGAAGTCGATGGTGAGCCGGATCTGCTACTCCGCGGAGCATGGTCACCCCGTGCCGATGGGGATGGCGCCCGGAGAGGGGATCTTGTCGCGGCAGGTCCGCGAGGCGATCCCGCCTGAGATCGCCACCTACTGCGAGTTCGTCCCCTCCGACGTCATGACGCAGCATCTGGACGGCGGCTTTGGGCACGTCGCGCTCGACGGCCATCGCGATGCCGGGGATCCGGTGGCGCCGCACTACGTGAACCTGCACCGGTTCGCGTTCCCGGACTTCAAGACGTTCGAGCTGATCTACTACGTGCCGCAGACGAACGGCAACTGGTACCTGCTGAAGTACCCGTTCTTCAACGGCGACGGCTACTACCTCACGAGCGTCTTGTTCAGCAGCGACGAGCACGCCCAAGGGTTCTACCGCTCCGTCTTCCGGGTGCAGCACGAGCATAAGGACGCGTTCACGGCAGACGACGTGGAGCCGCTTGTGACCACGCGCCACCCGGGCCTCTTCGCCAACCGTTTCTCCACCCCGAAGAAGACGGTGTGGACGCTCCTCAACACCAACCACCGTACGCTGCGCGGGCACCTGATGACGGTCCCCCACCGGCCAGGAGCGCGCTATTACGACGCGTGGAACCAGCGGCCCATCACCGCGAACGTCCGTGGCGACGTGGCCGAGCTGGTGTTCGACATCGGTCCGCGTGAAGTGGGCTGCATCGTGCAGCAGTAACACAGGGCAAGCGAATCGGGCCGAGGGGGCGAGTCTCCCTCGGCCCACCTCTCCGCGCCGGCCCCGCCTCTGGCCCGAGGAGGCACTCTGTCCCCCGTTCCGCGCCTCGAACCCCTGTACCCGTATCTGCTTGGCACCGCTCTTGCCGATGGTGACGCGGGGGTATGGAGAACGATGCCGGAGAGAAAGCTGAGGCTGGCGGTCGTGGGGTGCGGTGCGATCGCTGAGAGGGGCCACATTCCGGCGGCCCGGCGGGTGGGCGAGGTGCGCCTGGTGGCGCTGGTGGATAGCGACACGGCGCGGGCAGAGGCGCTGGCCCGGCGCTTCGGGGTGCCGCGCGTGGCAGCCACTCTCTCCGGCGTGGCGGCAGAGGTCGATGCCGCGATTCTCGCGACGCCACCGCACGTGCGCCCAGCGCTCGCAGAAGAGGCCTTCCGCGAGGGGCTGCACGTTCTCTGCGAAAAACCCCTGGCAAACACCACCACGGAAGCCGAGGCGATCCTCCGCGCGGCCGCCCGGGCGCGCCGCGTGCTCGCCGTCGCCCACACGTACCGCTTCTTCCCCAACCGGATCCGGCTGTATGAGATGCTCGGGCAAGGCGTTCTCGGCGGGGTCCGGCGCATCGATGTCCGCGAGGGGATGCCGGCCGGGTGGCCCACGCGCTCCGGTTACCCCTTCCGCAAGGAGATGGTTCCAGGGGGCGTTCTGCTCACGCTGGGGATCCACTCGCTGGACGCACTCTTCTGGTGGTTCGGCGAGCCTTTCGCTTTTCAGTATGAGGACGACTCCGTGGGCGGCCTGGAGAGCAATGCGCGAATCCGCATGCACTTCGCCGGCGAGGTGGAGGCCTCCGTTCGCCTGAGCCGCACCTGCCGCCTCGAAAACCGGATGACCGTGGAGGGCGAGCGGGGCGCTCTGAGCGTGCCGGTGTATGATCAACGAGTGATTCACCAGTGCCTGGGAGGGAAAGAGGCGAGACGGGTGGTCGAGCGAGGGCGGTCTGGCCTGGTGCACGTCGTGGCCGAGCAGCTGCGCGACTTCGCGAGAAGCATCACGGAGCAGCGGGCCCCCCGGGCGACGGGCGCCGATGGCCTGCGCGTCGTCCAGTTCATCGAAGGGTGTTACGCCGCCAAGCGAGCACGCCCGCTCCCCGAGCAGGCACCGATTGCGGGGTTTACATGGTAGCCTACCAGGGGCGACGGGTTCTGGTGACTGGCGGCACCGGTCTCATCGGCAGCCGGCTGGCAGAGAGGCTCGCTCTCGAGGGGAAGGCGCAGGTGCGCGCGCTTGTGCATACCTGGAGCAAAGCCGCGTGGGTCAGCCGCGCCGATGTGCAGCTGGTGCAGGGCGATATCCGAGACCCGGCGGCGATGGCGGAGGCGCTCCAGGGGTGCGACGTTGTCTTTCATTGCGCTGCCGCCAGAGGCGGATGGCCTCTCTGCCGCGCCACCAACGTGGAGGGCACGCGCACTGTCCTGGAAGCAGCCGCGAAGAGCGGGACCGCGCGCGTGGTTCATCTCAGCTGCGCCGCGGTGCACGGTCCGCTCTTCGCCGAGGGTGCGGATGAGACCGCCCCCCTCATGCGCTCGGGCATTCCCTACATCGACACCAAGATCGAATCTGAGGAGTTGGTCCGCCACTTCAGCGCGAGCCACGGGCTGCCGGCCACCATCGTCCGGCCCGCGCCCGTCTGGGGCCCCTGCTCGCCCGGCTTCACCGTGATGCCGGTCCGACAGATGCAATTGGGGCGCTGGTCCCTGGTGGATGGCGGCCACGGTATCTGCAACGCCGTCTACATCGACCATCTGGTGGATGCCCTCCTCCTGGCAGGAGAGAGAGAAGAGGCCCTGGGCGAGACGTTTCTGGTGGCGGACGACTACGGGATCACCTGGGGCGAGTTCTTCGAGCACTATCGCCGCATGGTGAACACGGGGCCGCTTCCCTCGGTGCGCTCGGAATCGCCCGTGGCGCGCGCGCTGCGCCGCCCGATTCGCGCCATCGACTGGCTTCTTGGTCCCGGTCCTCGCATGCCGGAGTACGAGCCGGCGCCCATCCTGGTGCGCGGCGCTCGCTCTGGGCTGATGCGCCTGCGCGCTCGCCTCACGCGCCATGCCCCCTTTAGCGATTGGGATCTGGACCTATACAGCAAGCAGGGGAAGCTGAACATCGCCAAGGCGCGCACGCTTCTCGACTACAAGCCGCGCCTCTCCCTGGACGAAGCGATGCGGGCCACCGAAGCCTGGCTGCACGACCAGCATCTCCTCTGACGGCATCCCCGGAGAACCCGCGCGGGTCTTCAACTCCGCGCCTGCTCTTCCGTTGACAGCGCCTCCGGCGCGTGCTATACTGGCGCGTAGCCGCGAGGCCGCCGTTCGGGGCTCCGGGGGATCAGATGGCGCCCCCCATCAGAAGGTGGATCGCGCGCGAGGAGGTTGCCTGATGGTGTTGCGTATCTTGATGCCGTTGCTCCTGGCAGGGACGTGCGTTGCCGGGTTCTGTTCCTCACCCGCTCGGGCCAATAACAGCCCGCTGCAAATCGACCTCACCGCGGGACGCCTGAACCCCGACGAGGCCAGCCAGGGGGCGCCCTTTACGGTCTGGTCCTCAAGCAACGCGCAAAACGACCCGCGGATCGGCGGCAAGAGGCGGGGCCAGCGCCACTTCTTCGAGATGACCACCGAGTACCTCTACCGGGGCGGCGGCGCTTTCGACCCAGGAGACTACGTGGTTGGCTTCCTGGGAATGCACCACCACTACCTCACACCACGCATCTTGCTCAACGCCGGCCTCGGAGCGGACTACGCCGCCTTCCGTGGCGCCAAGCGCATGGTGGGCCTTGCGCGCTCCGCGGGAGCATCCTGGCGCATCGTCGACCGCGAGGGCCTCACCATCGAAGCCCGCCTGCGCTGGTCGAAGTATGCCGCCCCCGGCGAGGGCGTCTCCGGGCTGACACCGGCGCTGCGCGTCCGGTGGGAATTGGGAGAGTAAACGCATCCCTCGATGGGAGCGGAGTACCCTTCGAGCGTGTCTGCCTATGTAGCGACCTGGCCGGTGATCTGCGCGGCGAGATGCGCGGGAAGATCCACGCGCAGCCGCACCCCCTCGGCGCCATCCTCGCGGGAGCGAACGCGCCCGCGCTCGTAGCACAACGCGACGAGATCGCCCCGGCGATAGGGGATCGTCACTTCTACCGGCACCAGGCTCGCCGCGAGCATCTCCTCCACCCGGTGAAGCAGGTCTTCCACCCCCTGGCCGTTGAGCGCTGAAATCCCCACGGCATTGGGGGTCTCCGTCACCAGGCTCTGGATGCTCGCCCGATCCTCCACCCGGTCTATCTTGTTGTAGGCGGTGATCGTCGGCTTCTCCTCGGCGCCTAGCTGCTCCAGGACCTCGTGCACAGCATCCACCTGGTCCGGCCAATCCGGATGGCTGACATCCACGACATGGACCAGCACATCGGCATCCACCACTTCCTCGAGCGTGGCGCGAAACGCAGCCACCAGGTGGTGAGGCAGGTTGCTCACGAAGCCCACGGTATCGGTCATCAGGACTTCCCACCCGACCGGGAGGCGCACCTTGCGCGTAGTCGGATCCAGGGTGGCGAAGAGCCGGTCGTCGGCGTAGACATGGGCGCCGGTGATCGTGTTCAGCAGCGTGGACTTTCCGGCGTTGCTATAGCCTACCAGGGCAATGACGGGAAAGGGCACCTGCTGACGCGAAGCACGCGCGCGCGCGCGATGGCGCGCCACATCCTTCAGCGCCTGCTTCAACGTCTGGATGCGCCGCGAGATATGCCTCCGGTCCGATTCCAGCTGGCTTTCGCCCGGGCCGCGCGTGCCAATGCCACCGGCCTGGCGCTCGAGGTGCGTCCACATTCCCGCCAGACGCGGCAGGAGATAGTTGAGCTGGGCCAGTTCCACCTGAAGCTTCCCCTCGTGCGTGCGCGCACGCTGGGCGAAGATATCCAGGATGAGCTGGGTCCGGTCGATGACGGTGACGCCTAACACGCGGCTCAGGTTGCGCTGCTGCGTCGGCGCCAGTTCCGCGTTCACGATGGCCAGATCCGCCTCCAACTCCTGCACCTGCTCTGCCGCCTCCTGCGCCTTGCCGGAGCCGAGATAGGTGGCCTGGTCGGGCGTGTCACGCCGCTGCACCACCTGCCCCACGACCTGGGCCCCTGCCGTGGCGCAGAGCGACTCCAACTCATCCATCGAGCGCTCGAAGCTGCCGTCGCCAGGATCGATTCCGAGCAACAGCGCCTTCTGGGTGGCATGTCGCCTTGGCGCTTCTCCCCAGTCCTGTCCCGCGCGGATCTTCTCAGGTGCTCTCGTCACATCCCCTCCAGATCGGATAGTAGTCATCACCACTATTGTACCACACTTCACGCCCAACTGTCAAGCGTTGCATAGCCTTTGCAGTGCGCCGCGTGCGGCTGAAGAGCAGGCGTTCGCCGTATCGCGAGGCTTGCGTTGACACTCCTTGGAGCCATCGATATAATGGACATAGGATTTTACCGACAAATACGAGGTGTCCCCGGGGATCTTCTCCTCCGGCGGCCCGGTATATCGTGGATCTCGGACCGAGAGTCTCCCCCTGGGGGCACCCTGTCACGTTCTGAGGCGTGATGATACACGCGCCGCGGATGCGCGTTGCCGTTCGCATCGGCGAGCGGCACCTCCCTGCCGTCGCCCGTGTTCATCGACGCCCCCCGTGACAGCGCTGTTGCCCGTCGAAAAATGGTAGCAAGCAGAGAGGTTAGCAGTTCATGCCTAAGGCGATGGTCTTTATAGATGGTACGTGGTTGTACTCGAATACGCCGAGATTGAGTGAGGCCTACGGTCAACCGGACTTTCGCGTGGATTTCGGCAAGCTTCCCGTCGTGCTCGCCGAAGAGGTGAGCAAGCAGCTCGGCGGGCTCCCCGTCGATCTCGTGCGCACCCACCTTTTCGGGAGTTACGCCTCCAACTACGACGCGCGTGATGAGGAGGCCGTCCAACGCCGGCGCGACTTCTTCGATATGCTCAAAGAGGAGTATCACTACGAGGTCGAGACGTTCCCAATCAACTTCATGGGCCGGCGGCTGCGCAAAGCCGACCGGGACCCCGGAGATCCCTTCGAGCCCCAAGAGAAGTGCGTCGATATCTCACTCGCCACGTCGTTGCTCTATTACGCGGCGATCCCCTCCGCCTACGATATTGCAATCGGTCTCGTGGGCGACCGTGATTTCAAGCCCGCGTTCCAACAGGTCCGCCGGCTTGGCAAGCGCGTCGCCGTGGCCAGCATCAAAGGGAGCTGCGCGCCCGACTACGCTGACCCCCGCGACCAGGCGCGCGTCAAGGACTTCGATATCATCTGGCTCGACGACATCCTCCACCGGCTGGAGCTGAAGTACGAGCGCCACCTCCTTCAATGCGAATCGCCCTTCCACAAGGGAAAGCGGGAGGTGTGGACCACCTTTCACCCGCGCAAGGGGCAGCGGTTTTTCTGCGATCTCTGCCGGCAGGAAGCCCGCCTGCGCCAGGACGCTCAGCGCGACCTGCTCACCACCTCGGATGGCGAGAATGGACTGTGCGGCGGCAGTGTAGACGCCCCTGTGGGCACGCCGCTGTGCGGAATCGTGACGCGAAAGATCACCGAGCGCGGCTTCGGCTTTATCGGCACGCCGGACGGCGCCAGCTACTTCTTCCACCTCACCGACCTGCAGGCCGGTCTCGATTTCTACGAGGTGGATGAGGGGATTGAGGTGGAGTTCGAGGTGCGCCGGCATCCCGGCCCGGATGGCAGGGCGGGCGCGGCGCAGTGCGTGCGCCGGCACGATTCGGGGGAGCCTCGAGCGGTGGTTGAGGTGCGTTCCGAGGAGTAGCTATCGGGGAGGCGGGGCGTGACCGGCCCCGCCTCCCTACCATCACACCCCCCGCTTAGAACTTTCCGTCGCGGGTTTCATAGTGGGTCGGCTTGTTCAACGTGGCGCCTCCCGACTTCACCCAGTGCGCCACCCACTTCACAATCGTATCCACGGGCACGGTGGGATAGCCGAAGAGGCTGAACATCTTCGACGCATTGTTCAACAGCGCCGTATTCGCCTCGGTTCCGGTGAGGACCGGCTCGCGGTCAAACAGCTCGCCGAATCGGTGCGCGATGGCGCGCAGCGAGAGCGTCTCCGGCCCGGTGACGTTCAGGATCGCCGGGGGCGACTGAGCGATCCCCAGGCAGCGAAGCGCCACGGCGTTGGCATCTCCCTGCCAGATCACGTTCGCGTGCCCCATCGTCAGGTCCAGCGGCTGCCCGGACCACACCTTCAGCGCCACGTCCACCAGTACCCCGTAGCGCAGCTCCACCGCGTAGTTGAGGCGGAAGAGGGTGACCGGCGTGCCGTTCTTGCGCGAGAAGTACTCGAAGATGCGCTCGCGACCGAGCGTCGATTGTGAGTACTCTCCGATCGGTTCAGGCGCCATCTCCTCCGTGGAGCCCCCGCTGAGGACCGGGACGAGCGGGTAGACGCAGCCGGTGGAGAAGGCGACGATGCGCGACTGTGAGAAACGCTCCGCCACGATGCCGGGCATGTAGGCATTCATCGCCCACGTCGTTGCCTCGGCGCCGGTGGAGCCGAACTTCATCCCCGCCATGAAGATGACGTTCGCGGCGTCCGGCAGGGCCATCACGCTCTCGCGATCCAGGAGGTCGCACGCGATGGTGCGGATGCCAGCGCGCTCCAGGTCATCCCGGGAGCCCGGCTGCGAGAACCGGCTCACGCCAATCACGGCGCGCTTCGAGCCCGCCTCGTCCAGCGCCCGGCGCGCCATGCGAGCGAGTGTCGGACCAATCTTCCCGGCACAGCCGAGAATCATGATATCGCCATCCAGACGCGAGAGCTCCTCCGCCAGGCCAGGGGTGGGCCGGGAGAGGCGCTCTTCCAGCTCCTCCACCGTCCGGATGGGGGCCTCGGTGCCAATCGTGCTATTCTCAGATGCCATTGTTTGCTTTACTCTTCCCTATACCCGTGCCGGCCCCGGCGGTTGATGGGCAAAGCCCGGCCGGCGCCGCGGTCTACCAGACCGCCTCTTCGTCTGCCAGCGGCAAGGTGACCGCCGCCCCATCCTTCGCCGACTGGTACATCGCCAGTGCCCATTCGAGGGTCGGGCGCACACTGTCAGCCGGGACGATCGGGTCGCGTCCCTCACGGATGGCATCCACCATATCCTCGATCAGGATCTGGTGGTCATAGAAGCCGAAGTCGGCGGGGCCGGTGGCGCCCGTCACCTGCTCGGCGCTGCCGTAGCGGCGGATCTCCTCGTCCTCGGGGCGCTCGTCCTTGAACTTCCAGGTCTCCATGCGCTCGCCCACCATGATCGCGGTGCCGTTCTCGCCATTCACCTCGATCCGCAGGTCGGTTCCGGGCCAAAGCGCGGTCGATGCCTCGACGACACCTTGCGCGCCGCACTCGTACTCCACGAGGGCCAGCAGCGTGTCTTCCAACTCCACCCGCGGGTGGGCCAGGTTGTTCATGCGCGCGTAAACACGCTTGACGGGGCCAACCAGGTATTGCAGCAGGTCGATATAGTGAAACGCGTGCTGCACGGTGACGCCGGCGCCGGCCCGGCGCGAGCTGCGCCAGGGGTTCATGAGGTAGTAATCCTCCGCGCGGAACCACTTCATGAAGGCATCGGCATGGTAGATCCGGCCGAAGCGGCCTTCGGCGATCGCAGCGCGCATCGCCTGAATCGGCTTGCGCACGCGGCACTGGAGCACGACGCCCAGCTTGACGCCCGCTTCCCGGCACGCTGCGATCATCCCATCCGTCTCGCGAAGCGTCACCGCGGGCGGCTTCTCTACCAGGACGTGCTTCCCGGCACGGGCGCACTGGAGCACGGGCTCGTAGTGCGCGTCGTTGGGGGTCAGGATGTTGACCACCTGAACCTCCGGGTCGGCCAACATCTCTTCCAACGTGGCGTAGCCCTTGCACCCAAACTCGCTGGCGAACTTCTCGCGCTTCTCCGCGTTCCTCGCCGCCACCGCCACGAGCTTCGTCTTGCTCGATGCCTGCAACGCCTTCGCGTGGAAAGGTGCCACCAGGCCGGCCCCAAAAAGACCGAAACCGATTCGCTCCTCTGCCATGGTATCTCCTCCGATGGTGCGACGAGGGACGGGGGAGCGCAGGGCGACTCTTGTCGGAAGGCCCGTGGCCTGGCCACGGGCCGGTGCCTCGGAAGCGGCTCTCACCTTCCGATGCTCCAGATCGCCCTGCTTCCGTCCCTAAGGGATCAACAGGACCTTGAGAGTCCGCTGGGCTTCCATCTCCTCGAACGCCTGCTCCCACTGGGCCAGGGGATAGCGATGCGAGACCACCTCGCCTGCGGGGATCCGCCCCGAAGCGATGAGGTTGATCGTCCGGTCCCAACTCGTATAGCTCGTGGACATGCAGAAGGCGATATCCACCACCTTGGATGCCGCCTTGTCCCAGGGGAAGGAGACGCTCTCCCTTCCCGTGAGCCCGATGGCGCAGATGCGGCCCTTCTTGCGCACCAGGTCCACCGTCGAGGCGATGGCCGGCGGCGCCCCGCTGCAATCGATCACCAGGTCGGCGCCGATGCCATCCGTCAGGTCCTGAACAACCTCCACCGGGTTCGTCTCGGCCAGGTTGATCACGGTATCGAAGCCAAGCTCGCGCGCTTTCTTCAGGCGAACCGCCTCGTCGGAAGGCGCGCCGATGATCACCACGTGGCGGGCACCTCCGGCGCGCGCGGTCAACCCGGCCAGGAGGCCAATCGGTCCGGGGCCGAGGACGACCACGAAGTCGCCCGCTTCCACCTTCGCGCGCTCGATGACGTCATGCACGGTGTTCGCCGTCGGCTCGACCACGGCGGCGACGTCGAAGCTCATGTCGTCGGGAATGCGGTGGAGCAGTCGCTCCGGCATCTTCAGAAAGCTGGTGAAGGCGCCATCGATCCCCCAGCCGGGCGAGCGCTTCGTCGGGCAGATCTGGATGTTCCCGGTCCGGCAAAGGTAGCAGTGCCCGCACGCCTGGGTGTGCGGCTCGCCGACGACGCGGTCGCCCACGCGGAAGCGCTGCACCTCGGGGCCCAGCTCCACGATCTCGCCGGAGAACTCATGCCCGAGGACAACCGGTGGCCAGTAGGGGAAGCGGTCGTGCTTCACATGCACATCCGTGGCGCAGATGCCAGCCGCCTTGACGGCGATGAGCACCTCTCCCGGCCCCGGCTTCGGCACGGGAACCTCGCGCAGTTCCAGAAAGCCAACGCCCTTCTGTGTCTTTACTAACGCTTGCATGCTGATCATTCTCCCTGGAGCGCTGGAGGCAGGCCGCCCCCTGCCCTACGCCCCCCTCTCTCGCACACACCAACTCTCCGCGAGGCGCACGAGCACGGCCGCGGCGTCTACAATCTCATCCATCCGGATCTGCTCTTCGTTCGAGTGCGCGAAGCCCAGGCTGCCCGGGCCAAAGACCACCGTGGGGATGCCCAGCTGGTTATTGTAGAACCAGGAGTCGCACGAGGCGGTCATCGCCGTCACCTCGCCCGCGGCGCCCACTTCGCGGCAACACGCCTGCAGCTGCGTGACCAGTGGGTGCGCCACATCGAGGACGTGCGCATCGTGCCGGTACATGAACTCCAGCTCGAAGTGCTCGCGCAGCCACTCGTCGCCCTCATCGAGGATCGCCTGGCGCATCTCCTCCATCACCTGGTAGCGCGTCTTGTTCGGCAGCAGCCCGAGGACACCCTCGACCACGGCCCGGCTCGGCGCCGTCGCCGGCCAATCGCCCGCCTGCAGCTTCCCGAACGTGATCGGCATCGGGTTTGGGAAGGGGTCGAAGAGGGGGAAGCCGCGAGAACTGGCGAGCAGGCGCGCGTGGTAGCCTTCCAGGATCTCCACCACGCGGATCGCCATCTTCAGGGCGCTCACCGTATCGCCCGCGCGCCCGCTGTGCCCCGGCCGGCCAGTGCATGTCACCCGGAACCACACCGCGCCTCTCACCGAGGAGAAGATCCGCAGGTCGGTCGGCTCCATCACGACGCACGCGTCCGCCTTCTCACCGCGCCGGACCATCGCGAGCGTCCCGTTGCCGCCCACTTCCTCCTCCACCACCAGGTGGCCAAGGAGATCGCCGTCCAGCTTCAGGCCCAGCCGGCGGATCGCCCAGAGCGCCAGATAGAGCGCCGCGGCCTGCCCCTTGGCGTCGCAGGCGCCGCGCCCGCGGACCACCCCCGCGTCCACGCGGGGATCCCATGGGCTCTCCTGGCCTTGCGAGGGGGGAACCACATCGAGGTGGGTGTTGAAGAGGAGCGAGCGCCCCCCTCCCTTCCCCGGCAGGCGCAGGCGGAGGTTGAACCGCCCCTCATAGTCCAGATTGGGAACGGGATCGGCGTAATCCTCATCCTCGCGCAGTGCGTTGGAGAGGGGCACGCGCTCTACCTCTGCCAGCTCGCCAAAGCGACGCGCGGCACAGGCCATCGCCTCTGTCTCGTTGCCAGGCGTCGAGGGAAAGCGGATCAATTCGCAGAGAAACTGCTCCGCGTCCGCCCGGCCGGCCTCTACCGCCGCGCGGATCTGCTCGATTGAGAGTTGGCTCACAGCGGCCTTCCTAACTCCATCTCCGATGGCGAACCGGACCCCACGCCACGGCGGGCCTCACGGGCGCACCCGCCGTCACGACACCGCCAGTGGTGTCGCGACATCGTGCTGTCGGGGATCACGTATCGCCGGCATGAGGTCCAAGCGCCAGAAAAGCGGCGCTCCCTCGAAGAGGGCGAGGAGGAGGCGTCGGCGGCCCGAGCGGGCCAGCCGGTCTCCCCGCCCTCTTCAGACACGCCGCTACAGTTGCCCCAGCGAGCGCTCGAAGATCTCGAGGCTCTCGTCCAGCTCGGCTTCGTTGATCACGAGGGGCGGGGCCACGCGGATCACGTTCCCGAAGACGCCGACGGATCCGATCAGGAGGCCGTTCTGCGCGGCCACGTCGATCAGCTTGCGCGTCAGATCCGGTGCCGGTTCCTTCGTTGCCTTGTCCTTCACCAGCTCGACGCCGAAGACAAGACCCTTGCCGCGCACGTCGCCCACGTAGGGAGAGCGCTCCTGGATCTCGCGGAGGCGCTTGCCGAGCAGCTCGCCCATGCGCCGCGCGTTCTCCGCCAGGTTCTCGCGGAGCATGATATCGATCACCGCAGTCACGCAGGCGGAAGCGACGGGGTTGCCGCCCATCGTGCTGCTCATCTCGCCGGGGCCGAGGACACCAATCACCTCGCTGCGCGCGGCAATCGCCGAGACGGGAAGCCCGCTGCCGATTCCCTTGCCGATGCAGAGGAGGTCAGGCTGCACGCCCTCCCACTCCACGGCCCAGAACTTGCCGGTGCGCCCATAGGAGGCCTGCACCTCATCCACGGTGAAGACCAGCCCCTTGGAGCGAACCCACTGCTCCAGGCGGGAGAGCCAGCCCTCGGGCGGGAAGATGAAGCCCGAGGCGCCCTGATACGGCTCGACAATCAAGCCCGCCAGGCTGCCGGTGCTGTTGGCGCGCACGCAATCGTCCAGGAACTCCAGGCAGAGCATCCCGCACGTCTCCGGCTTCGCCTTGAAGGGGCAGCGGTAGCAGTAGGGATAGGGCGCGCGGATCGCCCCGGGGAGGGTGGGGCCATACCCCTTCTTGGGACCGGGCATTCCGCCGGCCGCGGCCGCGGCATAGGTGCGGCCATGGAAGCCCCCATAGAAGCTGATCACCTCGTAGTTGCCGGTCTTGCGCTTCATGATGCGCACGGCGGCCTCCACGGTTTCACTTCCGGTGCTGAGGAAGAAGCACCTATCGAGGGGCCGTGGCAGAACAGAGGTGAGTTTCTCGGCGGCGATCACCCGGGGCTCATTCAGGCACTCGTAATTGTTGAGCAGCTTCTCGGACGCCTGCTGGATCGCCTGGACCAAAGCAGGGTGGCAATGTCCAACGTTGGTGACGAGCACGCCGGAGGTCCAATCGAGGAAGGTGTTGCCATCGACGTCGGTCACCACGACGCCGCGCGCGTGGTCCCACACCACCTGCGCCTGATAGCCGGCACATTGCGCTTCTGCCTTGCGCCAGCGTTCAAACAACTCTCGCGAGCGTGGTCCCGGTAAGGGGCCCTTCACGCACGCCACTTTCTTCGCATCGCTCATGAATCACGTTCCCATCGATCCCGTGAGGGCGGGCCCACAGGTCGCCCTCGTGCCCTCAGCTCAACACCTGGGGATTCACGCAGTAGCGCGGCGGCTGGCCGGCGGCAAAGCGGTCGATCTCCAGGAGGATGATCTCGCGGATACGCCAGGCGGCATCCTCCGAGTACCACGCCAGGTGCGGGGTGAGGATGGCATTCGGCAAGCCGAAGAGGGGATAGTCCGTCTCCGGCGGTTCCTTATCAAAGACATCAATCGCCGCGCCAGCGATGGTGCCGTTGCGCAGCGCGTCCGCCAGCGCCTGATGGTCCACCAACGGCCCGCGTGCGGTGTTGATTACATACGCCGTCGGCTTCATCATCGCCAGGGTCTCGGCGTTGACGATCCGCCGCGTCTCATCATTGAGGGGCGCGTGGAGCGTGATGAAGTCCGACTCGCGGAAGAGCGTCTCCTTATCGACCAGCTCGACGCCCAGCTCGCGGCGGCGCTCTTCGCTCAGGTAGGGGTCGCAGATGAGGAAGTTGAACCCGAACGACTGCAGCTTTCGGTAGACGTAGCTGCCGATGCGCCCGCACCCAAGGATGCCCAACGTGCGCCCCGCCATGCGGTAGATCGGGATTACATCGGTGAAGTCCCACTGGCCACGCGCCGAGGACTCTTCCAGCACCTTGCGGCTGGCGGGGATCCGGCGCGCGCAGGCAAAGATCAGAGCGATCGCCTGCTCGGCCACCTCCTCTGCGCAGTAGTCCGGAATATAGCAGAGGGGGATTCCCTTCTCCGTCAGCGCGTCCACATCCACATTGTCGTAGCCGACACCGTGCCGGATCACGAGCCGACACTTCTCCCACGCGGCGATCACCTCGCGCGTGATCTTCACCATGTTCACGACGACCACGTCGGCATCGCGCGTGGCCTCGATCACCTGTTCGACCGGCGCGAACTTGAGCTGGTGGTAGGTGAAGGGGAAGCCGCGCTTGGCCAGCTCCTTCTCCTCCCACTTCAGGTCCGGCTCGATATAGTCCGTAATGACAACCTTCACGCTCATCGAAACTCCGATCCTGGCGGATGCGATGACGGGCCCCAGGCGCCGCTCACTCCGCGGAAAGCCGCACGGCACGGCCAGTTTCGGCCGACTGGTAGATCGCTTCCACCACTTCCAAAGCGCGCGCGCCATCCTGCCCGGTGATGGGTGGCTTCCCGCCGGTGCGGATGCATTCAGCGATATCGGCCAGGTATTGCCGGCCCATCACGCCGCTATAGCCCGGCACGCTCTCCAGCTCGAAGCTGAGGTGCCGCCGCGGCGAGGCCGCATATTCACCGGTGTCGCTGCAGACGAAAAGCGTCTCGCGCACCCCCTCGAAGGAGGGGCTCCAGGAGATGGCTCCGCCGGTGCCGCGCAGCGAGAGCGCCAGATCGCGCCCATAGGGATAGGAATCCGGCACGGTGTAGCTGATGTCGAGCGCGATCACCGCGCCGCGGGAAAAGGTGAGGAGCGCGAAGGAGTTGTCCTCAATGTCGTATTGGTCATTCACCTTCACGTTCTTGCCGATGACCTCGGCCACCTCATCCTCGAGCATCCAGCGATAGAGGTCGATCCAGTGGACGCCCAGGTTGAACATCGGTCCGCCACCGCTCAGCTCTCGCTGCAGCATCCAGCTCGCGTTGCCCTGGATATAGCGATCGAGGCGGCCTGCCGCACACCGGCCCTCGCCTCCCACAGGCTTCCCCAGCACGCCACTCTGGACGAGCTGCTTCATCTGGCACGCCACCGGATGGTAGCGCCAGACGTAGGCAGTGCTCAGCAAAACGCCCGATTTCTCCGCGGCATCGATCATCCGCCGGACGCCCGCCGCGTCGGCGGCCATCGGCTTCTCGACGATGAGGTGGATCCCCCGCTCGGCACAGGCCACAGCCGCATCCGGGCATTGCGCATGCGGCAGGAAGAGAACGGCCAGGTCCAGCTTCTCCTTATCGATCATCTCGCGCCAGTCGGCATAGCCGCGCACTGGGAACTCTTGGACGAAATGATCGAGAAGAGCGGGGTTGGCGTCCGCGACGGCCACAACGCTCACGCCATCTATCGCTTCAAAATGGGGCATGTAACTGCGCGGGTGCAGGTGGCCCAGCCCCAGGATACCTACAGATAACGCCTTCATACGGCCCGAGCCCTCCGTTCTCACATTCTCTTTCTTGGCGACCGGGGCGGGCGTTTCCTGCTAAACCCGGATGGCATCCGGTGCGAGGGGTACGGAGGCTCCGGGCGGCCAGCAGGCGGCGCGGCAAAACCGCTGCTCCGGGAAAGAGAAAGGGCGGGGTTCTCCCGCCCTTTTCTCTCCACCTTCCCGAGGATGCGCGGCACGCGCCCGGCACCCGGCCAGCATGCCACCGCGATACGCAGATGCTGATGCCCGGTTTCGGACGGTTGCGCGTCAGATGCTGGTGAGCCGGATCCGCCTCATCTGGGAGTCGCCGGCCAGACAGCCAGGGAACCATCGGCCAGGGCAGCGACGATCCGCGGCAGCTTTCCGGGGAGCACCTGCACGTGCGTCACAGGCGAGGCAGCGCGCAGCGACCGGCGGATCTTGCCGTCGCGCCCGAGGATCACCACGCCGGCGCTCCCGGCCGCCGCGACGATCTCTGGCTGGCCGTCGCCATCCACGTCCGCGAGGAGCGCGCCGTTGATCGCATCGCCGACCGAGACCTTCCAGCGCGGCGAGCCATCCGGCTTGCACGCATAGACGAATCCGCTATCGCCCGCGGCGTACACCTCCAGGGGCGCCCCCTTGGGCCGGTGCGTCAGAATGGCGCGCACGGCATCGCCGGCATTCACCTCCCACAGGCGCTCGCGCGCGCCGGTGATCGCGTGGAACTCGCCCAGGTCGCTCCCCGCCAGGATCTCCTCTTTGCCATCGCCATCCAGGTCGGCTGCGGCGACGCAGGTGTGCTCCGGCCCCAGGGTGTAGTTCTGCCAGCTCACCCGGCCATCCGGACCCAGCAGGTTGAGCCGGTAGTAGGCGTTGCCCGCGATCACGGAGCGCCGGCCATCGCCATTCACGTCCGCCAGGGCGCACGCCGTGGCGCTATGGGCATAGATGACAGTGTCCCACTTCTCCTTGCCCTCTGCGTCCACGGCGATATACTTCCAGCACAGCAGCCCGGCGACTACCTCCGGCTTGCCGTCAGCTTCCAGATCACCCACGCACAGGGTGATCACATCGCCCGCGAGGCCGCGATACGCCCGAGGTCGATGCTCCCAGCGGCGCTTCCCGGTGGCATCCAGGCAGAGGAGCCAGGCCGGCTGCCCCCCGGCGATCACCTCGTCGCGGCCGTCGCCATCCAGGTCGGCAACGGCCAGGGCATAGACGCGCCCACGCGCCTGATACGTCCACAGCCGCTTTCCCTCGGCGTCCACGGCGACGATCTCGCCGCTTGCCGTCGAGGCCACTGTGGCGAGCTCTCCCGCGGGGCCAAGCCGCCCGGACGCAAGCGCGGTGATCTCCGCACGGCCGTCCGGATCACCACCAAAGAACTCCACCTCCGCCAGGTAGATGATGCTCCCCTCGCCGGCGGGGGTCATCTTCAGGCGCACGTAGCGCGCCTTCTGCCGAACCGCGCAGGTGTAGAGGAAGTTGATGTTTGTTCCGAACTCTTCGGTGCCCGCCGGCGCGAACTCCGCGTCCACGCGGCGGCGGTCGGTCTGGAAACCGTCGTTGCTCAGCCAGAGCTCGCGCCGCGCGCCCTTCTGTGCCTCGGTGAGCTCCCAGGCGCGGATGCGAACGCTGTCGATCTCGCGGATCTCTCCCAGATCGAACGTCACTTCTGGGGCGACGCCGCGCGCCCACTGCACCGACTGCAACGAGCTCCGGTAGCCGCCATCCGCCAGCTTCTCCACCGGGCCGTAGCGCCCCACATGCGGCTGGTCACAGCGAACACTCTGGACCTTGAGAGGGCGGCGTTCCGCGCGAAACTCCTTGTAGGTCCAGGCAGCCGGCGTCGGCTCCTCACGCGCGCCAACCGCCGCGGCCGCTCCCTGGGATGGCGCCGCCAGCGCCTCGGCGATGGCGGCCGGGAGGGCGAAGCGATCCGCCTTCAGCGTGTGCCGGCCTAGCGCCAGCTCCAGGCGAACGGTGCCGTCAGCGTCCGCCCGGCCCTTCTCGCGGCCCAGCGTCCACGTCGCGCCAGGCGCCAGCCGGAGCACCACTTTGGCGGGCTTCTCCGAGACCAGCACGCCCTCGCCGCGCTCCGCATCCAGCTCGATATCGACCGGCTGGTCGCTGCTGAAGAGAGGGTCCCCCGCGACCAAGCGGCGCGCGGAGGCCAGGGCATAGCCCGAGGGGGTGATCCGGAAGAGCGCCGCGTCCGTCTCAAGCTTGCCGCGCCGGGCGGGCCGGTCGGGGCCTGAAACGCCCCACCATGCCGGCGTGGGTCCTCCCGTTACCAGCACTCCCTCCGCCCCTGCAGGCAACGCCCGGAGCGACTGCGGCCGGTTCGGCGACGACGCGTAGAAGAAGTTGCGGAAGAGATGCGTCTCTCCCTGGGCCAGGCGGCGCCCAACACGGAAGACGAGCGCGTGGATCGGCCATGCCCCCGCCATCCGCTCGAACCGGATGCGCCCGGCTAGGCCATCAGCGTTCTGCACCCGCGCCGAGCTCTCACGCTGTGTGATAGTGAGCGCGTTCCCTTCCAGCCTCGGCTCACCCAGCACGCGCCAGGTGCTCCCCAGGGTGTAATCGCCCGGGGTCTCTGCCGTCACCTCATCGATGACGACAAAGTAGCTCCCCTTCTGCCAGAGGAGGTGACGAGTCCAGGTGGCGCCGTTGTAACCGACAATCCGCGAAGAGGAGAAGCCGGCGCTCTTCAGGTCGGCCCGGCGTAGCAATCCGGCCACCGCGGGGAGGAGGGCGCTCTGCCCATCGCGGAGCACCGTCAGCGAGTTGTGATACTTGGGGCCGTTCCGGATGTACTCGCCATCCACCAGCCAGCAGGCGCCGCGGTCGGCGAAGTGGATGATCGCGTTGGCGTCAAAGTGCATGTGGTTGCCGCGCGCGTAGCCATCCAGGAGCAGGTATTGATTTTGAGGGTCCAGGCCATCACGGAAGGTGAGCTTGTCGAAGCTCTCCTCATAGGGCAGGTTCGGCTTCACCGGGTATTGGGCTTGCCGCTCGGTGTGATCATAGCACTGCTTGGGCAGCCGGCTGATGACAATCCCCACATGGTCAACCGGAGGCGTTGGCTCGACGCGGGGCGTGTAGGTCTCTTGCAGCTCGCCCGCGAGGGATTGGCCCGCGCGCATCGCCCCCCATAGATAGCGGCCATCGCGGTAGTACCAGGCACACCGCCCCAGGAAGTCGGGAATCCCCGCCGTCACGGTCCAATCAGTATGGTCGCCAAACGCCGGCTGGTTGCCGAGGTTGTCCACCACCATCAGGGCGTTTTCCGCGGCGCGCCGGGCGTGCCCCTCCGTGAAGAAGGTGTGGTCGCCACTCGCGAGTGACCAGATGATCGTATGCCGCAGCGGCAGCCACTGGTAGCTCGCGGAATCCTCCTGCGGCTTGGCCGCATGCTTCTGGCCGTTGAAGACGCCATCCGCGATGATCTTCCACTCCTTCGCGTAGGGGTGGTTGTAGTAGCGTCCGAAGTAGCGTGCGCCGAAGTAGCAGGCGAGCGCCGGCCAGGTCTGGTGGTTGTGAACGATGTTTCGGTTTTGCGCCCACCCCTGCACCGCCTCGGGCCGGTCCCACCTCTGATACAGGACACACTCCTGGACCAGGCGGAGGCAGTGGTTGGTGATCGCCAGACGCTCCGCGTCCGAGAAGACGGGCTCCTCTTCCAGGAGGTCCCAGGTGACGACGAAGTGCCACGCCCAGGAATCGCGGAATTCGCGGTCGTAGCGGCGCAGTGAGCTACGGATGTAGGGATCTTCCGCGTAGTAGCGGATATGACGCTCGATCAGCTTCCGGTAGAGCTCCAGGTGCGCCGGGTCGCCATAGCGGTGGTAGAGCACGGCGTGTTTGGTAATGTTGCTCGCTATCGCCCGCCCCACGCCGGGTTTCTCAAAGAGCGCCATCTCCTGGGCGAGGGTACGCTCTGCCTCTTCCGGCGAGAGCCGCGCGGGAATCGAGCCGGATCGGCCCTCGGGGCGCAGCTTCAACTCCAGGAGGCGCGGGAGGACCACGTCACTCCCCTTCGCCGTGTCGCGGATGATTTTGGCGAGCGCGTGCGCGGCGGCCGCCGCGCCCTCTTCGTCGCTCCCGCCAGCCACAATGCAGTTCACCCCTCGCGCAAAGGGGTCATGCACGCTGCGGATCTCATAGCCCCCCTTGCCGGTGTAGCCCGCGTCCAGGCAATCATAATACGTGTGGTAGAGGTGCGCGACGAGTGGGTTGTTATCAAGATGGCCAAGCAGGATGCAGTGGCTCCACCCGGCCTCTTCCAGCGAGACCGACGCCGCAGGCTTCACCGGGAGCTCGACGCCGACCGTCTCCTTCAACGCGGCGTTGATCGTGGCCGCGCCCTGGCGGTAGACCTCTCCCTCGGCAATCGCGATCACCGCCTGGGGCTTCCCCTGCCTGACGAGCGGCGTCTCGATCACCAGGCGTTTGAGCTGCCCGGGCTGAATCAGATGGCGCTGCAGCTCCGCCTCGTCGCTCTCCTGCGCGCCTGCCGGGAGACCGCAAGCGACGAGGGCAACGAGAGCGAGGAGGAGAGAGCGCGCTGATAGCGTGGAACGGAGGCAGTGGCGCTTTGGCCAGACACTTTTCGAAAAGAGATCGAGCGGTCGCATACGGTCTCCTCCTCGGGCGGCGCGCATCGCCGGTAAGCCCGCATCCGCCGCTGCCCCTTCGCGTGGTGGATGCCGCAGCTGCCCAGTCCTCTTACAGGCAGCCAGTCATCTCCAGCGTCCCAAAGGGAAGCAGAACCCGCGGCACCGGCGCGCGCCCACATATCGCAGGCGTACGCCGGTGCCAGAGTCTACCTTCTCTAGTTCGCTCAGTCCACCCGGTACACGCCGACGTCGTCGAACCAGACCACATCCTCCTGCGTGGACTGGCCAGCCATGCCGAGGAGGACGACGAGCTTCCCGGCGCCCTCGGGCACCTCGACCACGCCGAAGATCTCGCTCCACTCGTTAGCCGGACCTTCAGTGGTGAGCGTCTTATCCAGCTCTTCGAGCGTCCAGCGGCCCTGCGCCGTCTGCCAGCGGACGCGGATCCTTGTGTTGCCCTTTCCCTGGATCCGGCGCATCGCGCGAATGGCGTAGCACTCGCCCGGCTTCACGTCGTAGGACTGGATGAAGCAGCCATTCCCCACGCCCGCGGCACGCGCCGAGCCTTTGCCAGAGTGGCCCGTCTCGCGGTCCCACGAGAAGACGCCCTTCGAGGTTTCCAGCTGCCAGCTGCTCCAGCCCGCGGGCGCGCCGCCCTGTTTCCAATCAACCTGAACGCCCTGGTTCGAGGCGGCCTGCTCCGAGGCAAAATCGGCGTTGCGCGCCAGGTTGGCCAGCTTGCCCTCCTTCTCCAGGGTGGCGATACGGGCGCGGCCGTAATCCGCCGGATCGCGGGCGAAGCGGAGCGCGTCCTCGCTTCCCGGCAACGCCTCGGGCCACGTCTCCTTGTTCACCCTGGGGTTCGGGGTGGACCACCAGCGGAACTTCTCGCCGTACATCCAGACGTACTCGTCGGCAACGCGCAGCGCCGTCGCCACGTTCTTGCGGAGCCGGAGCACACGCGGTTCTCCCAGGCCATCGATGTACCACTGGGAGGTGGGTGGGTTCCAGTAGGCATCGAGGTAGATCCCGAAGCCCGCCTGCACCTGCGCCCGGTACTTCGCGCGGTTCTCCGGCGAGATCAGCTGCTGGCAATCGCCCTTGATCCGCACCGCCGCCTCCAGGAACTGCGTGGTGCTGTTGTAGCGATAGGCGTTCTCGCACCCGTCCACCAGCTTCACCGCCGGCGGGATCACGTCGAGCCAGCCATCGACGAACGCGGGGAGAAGCCCGTAGCCCGACGTCTCCAGCACGGCGTTCGGGTTGGCGTGACCCAGGGCGTTGGAGTTGATGACCAGCATGAAGTAGGTGAAGATGGTAAGATCAGGATACTCGCCGATGACGGCACGCATCACCTCGCGCCCGCGCTCGCGCGCTTTCGCCTGGTACTCGGCGAAAGTGTGCTGGGCTTTCTGCGGCTGGGCCAGATAGTTAAACTGCGCGTGAGGCGGAGTGTAGGGCTCGGGATCGAAGTGGAGCCCCTTCAGGCCGCCTTCCTTCGCGATCCAGGCGGCGATGCGCCAGTGCTCCACCACGTTCTTCCAACCCTCGTCGTCGAACCAGTCGACATTCCCCGGGTTGGCGCCGACGGTGACGAAGTTGTCGGTGAAGCGGGTGAACCGGCACGCCTTCAGATCCTCGACGCTCTTGTTGAACCAGCGCTGCTCCCACGCCTGGGCGCTGAAGGTCGACCTCAGGAAACACGATTTCCCGTCGTCCCTGGTGCCAACCGCCTCGAGGATCACGCCGTCGAAGGGGCGCTGCTCCATCTGGGCCAGGTTCTCACGCAGGCGCGCGGTATCTGGCTTATCCCAACCGGTGGCAATCAGTTTCTTGCGCGGCGCCCTGCTCTGCGCCGCCGCCGGTGCCGCGAGCCCGACGAGGAACGCCAGGCCAACCAGCACAGCGAGCAGGTGGTGGTTGAACCAATAATGAGATCTGTTCATAGGGTAAGCACCTCCCGACCGTGAAGTCCCCCCCCGCCCGAGGGGTAGTAACAGATTCGCACGAGCCGCTGGCTCTCCTGCTTCTAAGGAAACGCCAGGGAATCGCGCCGCGGCCCGTCACGCCTCCGGCATGGCCCACGCGCCCGCCCCGCGCGGAGCGGCACATCCCTCGCGGCGACGCGGGAGGCGAGGGCAGAGAGGCTCTTCAACGCAGGAGTCGGCGAGCGCCACCCGGAATCATACAGTATGTTTGTGCTTGCCCGGAGTACCCCAACAACGCGCTGGCTCGGAGGCGGAGATGGCTGAATCGCCGTCTCGCACCCGGCGATCCATTGCTCCCATCCTGCTCCTCCTGGTGGTCACGGCTGCCGCCTTCTCGGAGGCGCGCTCGTTCGACTTCGTCGCCTGGGACGACGATGTCAACCTCTACCAGAACGAACGTTTTATAAGGGGCACGCCAGATATCGCCTACTTCTGGCGCACGCCGTTCTTTGGGATGTACATTCCGGTCACCTACACGGTGTGGGGGCTGCTCGCCGCCGTGGCGAAGCAGGCGCCCGCCGCGCCCGGAATGCCGGCGCTGAACCCGTCTATCTTCCACCTGGCCAACCTGGGGCTGCACCTGCTCAATGTGCTCCTGGTCTTCGCCATCCTGCGGCGGCTTCTGGATAAGGAGTGGGCCGCAGCGGCCGGCGCGCTCCTCTTCGGGGTACATCCGATCCAGGTGGAGGCCGTTGCCTGGGCCACCGGGATGAAGGACGTGCTGGGCGGGTTCTTCTCGCTCCTGGCCCTGTGGGGCTATCTCTCCTACGCGGCAGAGAAGCGCGCTCGCCCCCGAGGCTGGAAGTACGCAGCGGCTACCCTCGCCTACGCCCTCGCCCTCCTCTCGAAGCCAAGCTCCGCGGCGATGCCGGTGGTGGCGTGGGTCCTCGATTGCTTCCTGCTGCGCCGCTCGTGGCGCCAGGCCACGGGGGCGCTGGCGCCGTGGGCCATCCTCGCCGTTCCGGCCGCGATCGCGACCAAGCTTGCCCAGGATCCCGATGCCAGCGTCGGCTTCATCACGCCGCTCTGGGCCCGGCCTCTCGTCGCTGGCGATGCTCTCGCGTTCTACCTCGGGAAACTGGCGCTTCCCGTGGGCCTCATCCCCGACTACAGCCGCTCGCCCGCCTCCATTCTGAAGAGCGGTCAGGTCTACTACACCTGGCTCGTGCCGGCCGCGCTCGCTGGCATCGCCTGGACCTGCCGGAGGCGCTGGCCGTGGCTGCCGGTCTCGCTCGCGGTCTTCGTCGCCGGGCTGCTGCCCGTGCTTGGCTTCACGCGCTTCGTCTTTCAGGAGCTCTCCACCGTCGCCGACCGTTACGTCTACCTATCGATGCTCGGGCCGGCACTCGCCCTGGCCAGCCTGGCAGTCACCTGCGATCTCCGCTGGGTGAGGGCCGGCATGGGCGGCATTCTGGCGGTGCTGGCGGGGCTGACGCTCTTCCAGAGCCTGCACTGGTACGGCACGCAGCCGCTCTTTGAGCACACGTTGACGGTAAACCCACGCAGCACCATCGCGCACAACAACCTCGGGGCGCTCCACTACATGCGGGGAGATTACGCCCGAGCCGCCACGCACTATCAGGCATCGCTCGAAGTGCTCCCGAACGATGCTCCGGTGCACGACAACCTGGCCATGGCGCTCTTGCTCCAGGGGAAGCAAGAAGAGGCAGTGCGTCACTGGGAAGAGGCGCTGCGCATCGACCCGGGGTGGGCGCGCGCGCACTTCAACTACGGTGCCTATCTGGCCAGTACGGGCAGGATGGACGAGGCGCGCGAACACTGGCGCGAAGCAGTGCGCTGCGATCCCGAATTCGTGCCCGCCCGGCGCGCTCTGGAGCAGGCCGGAGACGTGCCGTAGAGCGTGGTCTCTTCCCCCGCGTTTTCCGCCCCTCCGCCATCTCCCCCAACACGCCATCCCTCCACCTCGCCCCACTGGCGTACAACTTGCACACTCGGGCACCCAGGAAAGGCAGGTGATCGCTCCGATGCGAACAGGCAGAAACAGGGCCCGGCGGGCGATCCTCTGGTGCGCCCTCCCGGCGCTGGCACTCGTGGGTGCCGGCCCCGCGGCAGCGGCACCTGAGGGACCCGAAACACCGGCACCGGCAGCGCCTGCGGCAACAACCGAGAGAACCTACATCCCTTCCGTGACGATCACGCCTGAGGTTTTCACTCCTCAGGGCGAGCCGAGGATGTACCCGGTGGGCGGCGGGCGCGAGAGTGTCTGGCAGCCGGGGATGCCCGTCTACGTTGGTGATCGAATCGTGCTGAGGATGTTCGCCTCTACTGGGGACGCGCGGCTCGCAGAGATGCGCGTGCGCCTCGATAATGAACCACTGCGCACGCTGACCCAGGCGCCGTGGTCCATAGAGATCGACACCAGCAACCTGAGTCCCGGCTACCACTTCGTCGAGGTGTTCGCCGTTTCCAGCGATCCTTCGGCAGACATGGGATCTGGGACAACCATCTTCTATGTGCGCGAGCCTGAGCCCGT
>ERZ795045.676-NODE-676-length-42107-cov-7.420551_pt1 | contig 42107 bp, 40 predicted proteins | sample MGYA00375129_ERZ795045 | MGnify/ENA primary metagenome ERZ795045 (study PRJEB30174, sample SAMN05720166) | activated sludge metagenome | isolation source: anaerobic digester from wastewater treatment plant | place: Japan | collected 2015-05-15 ...
GGTACTTTTACGGCTTTTACAATGGCCTCGGTTATTTCGAGCATGAGTGGTACGTTATTCAACATACCCGAACCCGCTCCCCGGCGGGCTATTTTTTTTACCGGACAGCCAAAGTTAATGTCAATAACATCGGGTTGCATGCGTTCGGCTATGCGGGCCGCCTCAACCATCGCTTCTTTTTGGTTGCCATATATTTGAATGCCAAAAGGCCGTTCCTGCGGGCTAAAAGCCATTTTTCTCAGGCTCTTTTCTACCTGTCGAATCAACGCATCGGACGAGACAAACTCGGTATAAACCATGTCGGCCCCGTACTCCTTACACAATCGCCGAAATACGCTGTCGGTGACATCTTCCATCGGCGACAAAAATAAAGGCCTATTTCCCAGTTCAACGCTTCCTATCCGCATATCCTTCAAAAACTCGCGCAAAAATACAATGCTTTTCCTGAACTAAACAGCAAAAATGTTTGCTCAAAAAAAAATAACTTTGCATCAAAAGAATAACAAGCATGAGGTACAATTGGTTCGAACACAGCTCGGAAGGTGCGAAGTTTGTCGTGTCAATAGCTGCGATGGTAGGATTTATGGCCATGGGTATAGTACTTTCAGTCATTTTAGCTATCCCTTTTTTTGGTTTATCGGCAATTAGCGAATTAGGAAATGAATCTTCAACAAACATTGCTATGCTTAAGTTCTTTCAAGCATTTCAGTCGATTTTTCTATTTGTTTTACCCCCTATTGTGCTGGCCAGGCTCTTTGGCGAACGTCCATCGGTATATCTTAAGCTTAACCAGAAAACAAGCAGTAACATTGCCATATTGGGTATTATGCTTGTGTTGGTATTACTACCTGTGATCAATTTTACACAGCAACTCAACAGTCAGCTTCGACTACCTGAAATATTCTCGGGGCTTGAACAATGGATGCGAGCTACTGAGGAGAGTGTGACCCGACTTACCGAAAAATTTTTGAGCACGACTTCGTTTTGGGGTCTCCTGGTGAATGTGCTGGTTATTGCCATTATCCCAGCTATTGGCGAGGAACTTACCTTTCGTGGTCTTTTTCAAAACATATTTACACGCTGGCTAAAAAGTTATCACGCAGGGGTCTGGTTATCGGCAGCGCTTTTCAGTTTTTTTCATTTTCAATTTTTTGGCTTTCTTCCACGTTTGATACTCGGTGTAACCTTTGGATACGTGGTTGCATGGACAGGTAATATCGGCTATGCTATTATTATGCATTTTATCAATAATTTTTTGGGGGTAATGGTTTACTTTTTTGTACAACGAGGCATACTTTCTGTAAATCTCGATGATATTGGGGCAAGTGGTAGTGGTGCTGGTTTTTACATATCTACCTCAATCGTCTTAAGCGTACTGATGCTGTATAGTATTTTTCGGAACAGCTCACCTAAAAACCCGAAAAACCCGATGGATAAGGCATAAAAGAATGGTTCAATAAGCTTGATGGATGTGAAGAGCCAATAGACTCCGAAAAATCATCTTTTTAGAGTTTTATAGTCTACTCCGATTCTAATCATTTCTACAGGTTTGTACACGTTTAAAGTTTGTAAGGGATGTCGATTAATTTGGGATTATAGCTACTTTTGTACATAAAATTACCGATTATGCAGCTATTGAAAAAATATGCGGACTATAGCTCACAAATATATGTTTGGTTATTGACGATACTTATCGTATCGTTACCTTTTTCGCCCTTTCTGGTATCGCTTAGTCAGATTCTTCTTCTGGTGAATTGGTTGCTCGAGGGTAATTTTCATCAAAAATTATTTCGGCTGAAGCATCGGCGTAGCATCTGGATTTTTGTGAGTTTTTACCTTATGCATCTTTTGTGGCTTGTAGGTACAGAGGACTGGAATCATGCCGGTGAAACGCTTCGGATTAAGTTACCATTATTGGTGTTACCTATTATCATTGGTACTTCCGACGATCTTTCGCCTAGAAAGATAATGATTATTCTTCGCTGGTTTATTATTGGGCTCTTTGCCGCTACTATAATGTCGCTGGGCATGTATTGGGGGTGGTGGGGTATGCCCATTCGCGATATTCGTGAAATATCTCCATTTATCTCACACATTCGTTTTTCGTTGCTCATTGTAGTGGCTATTTTTACCCTGATGCATTGGATTAAATCATCTGAAAGGGTACTGAGTAAGATACAGCTATTGCACATGCTTGCAATAGTGTGGTTTGTTCTTTTCCTATTTTTCATGAAAGCGTTGACAGGGGTAGTGATTCTGGCTGTTACTTTTTTCTTACTGTTACTGGTATTTGTTAATCGTATCGAAAATCAGCTGCTCAAAATATTTTTTATTACATTAATGTATGCCATACCCTTTTTTTCGGTGATAACGGTAGTAAAAGTGTATTATCAGTATCACAGAGAAAGTGCGATAGCTAAAGATACATTACCGTCGTATACCATCAACGGCAATTCCTATTTTCATGATACCAGTCACTGGGCAGTTGAGAATGGGCATAGGGTGTGGCTTTATGTGTGCGAACCCGAATTACGTAAGGAGTGGAACAAGCGTAGCCGAATTCCATACGACAGTCTCGATCGCAAAGGTCAACCGCTTAAAAGTACGCTTATTCGTTATATGACTTCACTGGGATTACCCAAAGATTCAGTTGGGATTACGAAGCTTAAAGGTATTGATATTGTAAATGTTGAGAATGGTTTAACCAATGTTGTTTTTACCAAAAAGTATTCGATTATCCCCCGAATATATGAGGTCATCTGGGAACTGGATTTTTATAAACACACTGGGGCGGTTGATAATCATTCAGTGGTACAACGATTTGTATATTATCAAATAGCTTTTCATCTGATAAAGCATCATTTCTTATTGGGCGTAGGTACGGGCGATTTGCCCAAAGAATACCTGCATTATTATCAAACCCATCCAACGGGAATTTCACCGGAGCGATGGTGGCAAACACATAATCAATACTTAAGGGTATTTGCCACTTTTGGTCTGATAGGATTTGTAATTTTCCTTATAGCTTTTATAGCGCCACCTTTTTTTGAACGCAAGTGGCAGTCGTATTATTTTTTAATGGCCTTTCTGGTAATCATGCTATCGTTTATCAACGAAGACACCCTCGAAACGCAGGCAGGGGTTACATTTACGGCATTCTTTTATTCGCTTTTCCTATGGGGAGCCAGTCGTAAACTACCGTAAGTTTGGCAGTGGTATATGAGACGCTTGACGGAGAGTTTCTATGTGAGGGATGTCCTGGAGGTAGCACCTGAATTGGTTGGTAAAATACTGGTACGTCGTTTCGATGATGGGCGAGAAGAGTGCTATGTCATTACAGAGACCGAAGCATATCGGGGGGAAGAAGATCTGGCCTGTCATGCCTCGAAGGGACGAACACCACGTACCGAGATTATGTACCATCGAGGTGGCTATGTATATGTGTACCTTATATACGGAATGTATTGGATGCTCAATGTAGTTACTGGACATGATGGGCATCCACAGGCGGTGCTTATTCGTGGGCTTGAAGGAGTAAGTGGACCCGGAAAAATTACTCGTCGTCTGCAAATTGACAAAAGTTTTTATGGGGAAGATTTGTTGTATTCAAACCGACTTTGGATCTGCGAGCCTGAAAGTATAGGATCGATTGAAATAGAGGCTTATCCTCGGATAGGTGTCGACTATGCCGGAGATTATTGGAAGAATCTTCCATGGCGTTTTGTAAAAAAGTAAGGGCAGAAAATTCGGAAAAGAAAAACCCCCGAAAATCGGGGGTTTCGAGAGGAAAAAGAGAGGGAGAGGCGAAAATCAATCCGCTTTGCTATAAGCTGTTTCACCATGCTGTGAAAGGTCAAGCCCTTCAGTTTCTTCATTTTCAGTGGCTCTTACACCAACCAATTTATCAGTTATCCAGAAAAGGATGAAGGTAACTACACCAGAGTAAATTAGGGTAGCCAACACAGCTTTTACCTGTATCCATAACTGATCGGGGTTTCCGTAGAAAAGGCCACTATAACTTTGTATTGCTGGAGAGGCAAGAAGACCAGTTGCAATAGCACCCCAGATACCACCAATTCCATGTACGCCGAAAGCATCAAGAGAATCATCATATCCCAGGCGTGGTTTTACGATACCTACAGCAATATAACAGAAGACAGGAACCAGCAGGCCAATAATTATTGCACCTGTTACATTAACAAATCCTGCAGCGGGGGTTATGGCAACCAATCCAGCCACAGCACCTGTCGCTGCACCCACCAGGGTAGGTTTTTTATTAAAAATCCAATCGAGAGCTGCCCAGGTAACAGCAGCAGTTGCAGTTGCCAGATGTGTAACCAGGAAAGCACTGGCAGCTAATCCGTCGGCAGCTAATCCACTACCCGCATTGAATCCAATCCAGCCAACCCACAGTAGTGAGGCACCGATAAGAACATAGGGAATGTTATGGGGAGGGTTAGGATGTCCTTCATAGTATTTACGTTTCCCTAACATGATAGCTGTAACCAGAGCCGCTATACCTGCATTGATATGAACAACGGTACCTCCAGCAAAGTCGAGGGCACCCATTTTAAATAACCAGCCATCGCCACTCCATACCCAATGGGCTATGGGATTGTACACAAAAAGTGCCCATAAAAGGGTAAACAGTGCAAATCCACCAAACTTGATACGTTCGGCATACGCGCCAATGATCAGGGCTGGCGTAATGATTGCAAACATTCCCTGAAACAATACAAAGACCATATGAGGAATAGTACCGATAGTCCCGCCATCGGCAGTAGCCTGAGAATGACTTATAAAATATGGGCTCAAATCGGTAATATTGATTCCTTTAAGGAATGCCCAGTCAAAACCTCCGATAAATGGCTTGAGCCATCCTTCGGACGAGCCAAATGCCATGCTGTATCCAACGACCACCCACTCAACGGTTATTAGACCAGTGATAATAAAACACTGCATCAGGATGTTAATCACATTTTTTCGGCGAACCAGCCCTCCATAGAAAAGGGCCAGACCTGGTATGGTCATCATCAACACGAATGCGGCTGCTACAATCATCCATGCGGTATCACCCGAATCAAGGGCAGGTGCAACAGTAGCCGTTGCAGTAGAAGAAACAGCTGCAATCGACGAATCGGCAGTGGCTACAATACTATCCTGTGCACTAAGGTATATCCCCGGAAGTAAAAATAACAACGATAACAGTATTTTAAAAAGTGCTTTCATAATATGCCTATTTAAATTAAACAATAAGAAATTTTACTCTTCTTCTCCCTTGATGAAAAGGGCCTCAGGCCCTTTTTCGCCATTGCGTATACGGTACACCTCTTCCATATCGGAGATGAAGATTTTTCCATCGCCCAGTTCACCGGTTCGGGCCGACGATAGAATAGCATCCACAGTTTTCTGCAGGTTGTGGTCACGCACGACAATTGAAAGCATGGTACGACTAATTTTACTGGTGTCAATGGCCTGTCCACGAAAAATCATTTTTTCGGTCGACCGACCTACACCCGTCGCGTCCCAGTAAGTAAAGAAGTCAATGCCTACTTCGTGTAAGGCTTTTTTGACATCCTCAAATTTTGATTTACGAATGATAGCCTCAATCTTTTTCATATGTCTAAAATTTTGAGTTTATGATTACTGTGCTTTGCTAAAATGATAGCCCCACCACTACATAGAGCTGTTCCCTTTCGGGGTTGAAAATCACAGATCCGGTTACAGGTATAGAAAAGCTGTCGGTTACCTTTATTTCTTTGGTACTCTTCAATCCGATATGGCAAACATTAAACTTACCATCGGAGGTATGCCAGCCATTACCTGCTCCCACAATCACGGTAAGGGGCGTAAAGGCATATGAAGCTTCCACATAAGTATCCTCGCCTTTTGAAGCAGCGCCACCTGCTTTATTGAAAATGTAGTATCCACTCAGGGTAAGTTTTTCAAAAAGCGTATAGCTTAAACCTGCTTCAAATGCATGACTACCACTGGTATCGGAGTAATCAAAATACTTAAGCCCTGGAAAATAATAGTCAGTAGCTATCAGGGTTAGCCCAAAGGGAAGAGCATAGGTCGCATATAAATCGGCTTCCTTATATCCAGAGGCATCAAACGAACCCCATACCCCTATGGATAAATTACTTACCGACGCTACTACCGAAGGTTGAAATGCTGGGCCCTGTCCCAGCTGACTGCCCCTCCAGATATAGCTGCTGTAAATATCCATTGCCGGTTTTACCGTCAGCTGCGCATAGCTACTTGCTATGCCAACTGTCATCAGAAATAGAATTAATCCAACTTTTTTCATAGCTCGAAAAATTTATAGTTAAACAATAAATACCCCCTTTAATTTAATATATTAATTTAATATTTTATATATTTATTTTAATATACCCCTATTTTTTTAATAGTCTATTTTTTTAAATGTATTTTTTGCAAATATATATAAATTATTTTTAAAAAATCAAATTAAAAATTATTTTTTATTTCAAAATATTATTTAATTCATTTTAAAAATTACAAATTATAATTTTTTACATTATTAATATTATTATTTATTTGATATGATTTTCAATTATACCCTTCTCATCCAGTTGTAGAAAATCAAATTGTAAAAGGGAGGGATAAAAAAGAAACAGTCAGAAATTGAAATTCATCCATTGTTGGCTTTATAATGTTACTGTTGAATCAACATCACCCTGAACATTAGCTTTCGTTGAATCTTGGTGTAGCAGCTTTGAGAAAGATTACATGCGGATGGAAGTTTCATGCAATAAGGTTTGTAGTATAAAGTCAAATGGACATGAGCAAGTATCATCATGCCTATTTTTGTGTGAAGTAGATAAGAAGTTGCAGCAAAATATATAGATTTGAACAAAAAAGGCTTACAATTGTCTAAACTACATATACATTTAAAAATTTTACCATGTTTTCGAATTATGTTGCTACGCATCCTTCGTTGGTTGTGGAAAGATTGATTAGCGATTGGGTTGAGGTGGTAAATACCTTGTTGGAAGAACAGGAGGAAGTTACCATAGCCCTATCGGGCGGCAATACACCTCAGCTGATGTTTAAAACGATAGCCGATTTTTTCCCTACAGCTTTTGCCTGGAATCGCTTACACTTTTTCTGGGTGGATGAGCGATGGGTACCCCACGAAAGCGCTGAAAGTAATTTTGGTAATGCCAATCGTTTGCTGTTTGAGAGAGTTGGAATCGATCGAAGCCGTTTGCACCCTGTAGATACTCATGTCACCGACCCACAACAGGAAGTAATGCGTTATTCGCAGGAAATAGTCCAGTATGTACAGCAAAAAAATGGTTATCCAGCCTTTGATATTATTTTTCTGGGGATGGGTGATGATGGACATACTGCCTCGATATTTCCAGGACAGGAAGTTCTTTTCGATACGGATGCGCTATGCGCTGTCTCAAACCATCCGCAGACTCGGCAGATACGCATCACGCTTACAGGAAGGGTAATCAATAATGCTCGGCATGTAGTATTCTTAGTAACGGGTAAGCAAAAGAGCATGATATTGCAAGATGTGTTTGAAGGTAAAGAAATAAAATACCCTGTTCAACTTGTGAAGCCTGCAGTTGGAAAACTTTTTTGGTATCTCGATAAGGAAGCAGCATACCTTATCAGGAATTACAAATTATGAGGGGTTTCAAGTTTTTTGTCAATGTCGATACGTAAACCATCTTCTGCCATCAGCGTAGCGGGAAAAATTTGTCGGGCTTGCTCCAGAAATAATTCCTCGTGTTTATAGCGTGACGAAAAGTGTCCGATGACGAGTTGACCCACATTGGCTTGTTGGGCAATGTGCGCAGCATCGGCTGCTGTGGAATGGTAGGTTTTGTGGGCTAATTGTTGGTCTTCGTCCAGAAAAGTAGCCTCGTGATAAAGGGTATCAGCGCCTTCAATGAGGGGAATAATTTCCTTGAGTGGACGTGTATCGGAGCAGTAAGCGAAAGTTCGAATAGGGGGTGGTGGAAGCGTAAGCTCTTCGTTTTTTATGAATACTTCGCCATCGAAATAATCGGCTCCATTTTTAATATCCAGGATCTGTTTGATATTTAAGTTATAGCGGGCAATACATTCTTTCTTTATCCGTCGGGGTTGGGGTTTTTCTTTAAAAAGAAACCCCACGCAGGGCACCCTGTGTTTTAATGGAATGGTTGAAATGGTAAGTCGTTCGTCCTCATACAAAAGTTCATGCTGCGAGGCCCTAATCGGATGAAATATCAGGGGGTAAGCCAATTCTTCGTAAAAGAAGCTACGATGGTACGATAAAAAAGTTTCGAGTCGAGGCTCGGCATAGATGTGAAGAGGGGTAGTACGGCCTAATACTGAATAGGTAGAGAGTAGGCCAGGCAATCCCATCACATGGTCGGTGTGTAAATGGCTGATAAAAATGTGGTTGATCCGGGTAAATTTAATGTGGAACCTGCGTAGTTGCATTTGTGTTCCTTCCCCGCAGTCGATCAAAAAAAACCGCTCGAGATGGGCGACCACCTGAGCGGATAAATTTCTTTTTGAGGTAGGAATAGCAGAACTACTTCCGAGTATGGTTACATAAAAGGACATTCAACAATGGACTACTTTTCTTTAATCAGTTCAACCGCCTCGTTAACCGTTTCGGTAATATTTAGTACTGTATCGAGTTGGGAGATGATAATAAGGCGCTCAACAGCATCATTTAATCCTGTAAGCACAAACTTGCCCCCTGCATTTTTGCAAAGGCGGTTGGCTACAAGAATGGCGCTTAAACCGGAAGAATCACAGTAACGGCATTTGCTCAAATCCAGAATAATATTCTTCTCCCCATTGCCCGAGACGAGCACCAGCTCCGATTTAAGAGATGGAGCAATATGGGTATCAAGCTTTTCTTCCAGGACTTGAATTAACGTGTAATTCTCCAGTTTGTCAATCTTGAATTCCATTGTTGTTGAATTTAAATTTACAACTTATTCGCCCTTTTCCTGCTTATTTTTCAAGTTTTGCTCCATTTCGGATTTTAAGGCTGCCAGTTCACTGATATCCCCGAGGGTAGTTTTTTCGATATCCATTTTCACTTTTTTACTTTTCTTACTCGAGGAAGTTTCTTCTTTTTTCGGTGACTCAGCGGCTTTGCGTTCGTCTTCATGTACTTTGGAATGTGATACGACGATGCGCTTAGCGCCCTTGTTAAATTCAATCACCTTAAAGGGTAACTTTTCATCCACCTGGGCGGTTTGACCATCGGCCTTAACCAGATGTTTGAGCGAAGCAAAACCTTCTACTCCATAAGGTAAGGCGATTACGGCGCCCTTGTCGTGAATTTCTACTATGGTACCCTCGTGTATCGAATCAATTGTAAATATCGTTTCAAATACTTCCCATGGGTTCTCTTCAACCTGTTTATGACCCAGACTTAAACGCCGGTTTTCTTTGTCAATATCGAGCACCACTACTTCCAGTTCAGCGCCAATACTGGTAAATTCAGCCGGATGTTTAATTTTCTTGGTCCACGACAGGTCAGAGATATGAATCAAACCATCAACACCCTCTTCGATTTCAACAAACACACCAAAGTTAGTAAAATTCCTGACTTTTGCAACATGTTTGCTACCAACAGGATATTTTTCAAATATTTTTTCCCATGGATCGGGTTTTAATTGCTTAATACCCAGGGACATCTTGCGTTCTTCGCGATCGAGAGTTAGGATAACGGCTTCTACTTCATCTCCAACCTTTAAAAATTCCTGAGCACTACGTAGATGCTGCGACCAGGACATTTCGGATACGTGTATTAAGCCTTCGACGCCCGGTGCTATTTCTACAAAAGCACCATAATCGGCCATTACGACAACTTTCCCTTTTACTTTGTCGCCAACTTTCAGGTTAGGATCAAGCGAATCCCATGGATGGGGGGTAAGCTGTTTAAGACCCAGCGCAATGCGTTTTTTAGCATCATCGAAATCGAGGATGACCACATTGAGCTTCTGGTCGAGTTGAACGATTTCTTCTGGATGGTTCACTCGTCCCCACGATAGGTCGGTAATATGAATCAATCCATCCACACCACCCAGGTCAATAAATACTCCGTACGAAGTAATATTTTTAACCGTACCTTCTAGTATCTGACCTTTTTCAAGCTTAGCAACAATTTCTTTCTTCTGCTGCTCCAGTTCAGCTTCAATCAGAGCCTTATGCGAGACTACCACATTCTTGAATTCATGGTTGATTTTAACCACCTTGAATTCCATGGTTTTGCCCACAAAGGCATCATAATCGCGAATGGGTTTCACGTCGATCTGTGAACCCGGTAAGAAAGCCTCAATACCAAATACATCTACTATCATACCACCCTTGGTACGACATTTAATGTACCCGGTAATGACTTCGTCTTTTTCATAAGCTTCGTTAACACGGTCCCATGAACGTAGGGCACGTGCTTTTTTATGCGAAAGTATTAGTTGTCCCTTCTTGTCTTCCTGGCTTTCAACGTATACTTCTACCTTATCGCCAACTTTCAGGTTAGGATTGTAACGAAACTCATTCAGGCTGATAACCCCTTCGGATTTATAGCCAATGTTTACTACTACTTCGCGTTTGTTCATTGCAATTACAGTACCCTCTACAACTTCGCCTTCGGCAATGGTAGAAAAGGTCTTGTTGTAAATTTCTTCGAGCCTCGATTTTTCTTCAGGCGAATACTGTACACCCTTGTTGGTTACAGTATCCCAATCAAATTCAGCTAATTCGGCTTCGTGCGTAGCTTTCTTAATTGCGGCCAACTGATGGGCATGATCATCATCATCCTCTTCCAATACATCCTCTTCAGCAGCTAATTCATCATCCTCAACAGCCAGTTCCGCATCTTCAGTGTACTCAAGTTCATTCAGGTTATCTACCTGCTCAAATTCTTTCTCTTTTTTTGCCATTTAATTAAAATTAATGGGTTCGACATTATGTTGACTTACAGGACTTGCAAAATTAATACTTTATTTTATATGACTTAAAGATACAAAAAATTTATTTTTTCGTTGCGCAATAAGCATATTTTTTTATAACCGTTTTGAGCAATTTCATCCGAAAATAATTTTAAAAATTTTTCTTAAAAGGCCGGATGGAACTCGCATGTGATGAGCTTTCTACACATAGGCAAGTACGAAAATGATAAATGTTCTCATACTCGTTTGTGAATACTGCTATACATGCTCGTTTGCTCTGATTATATGGTAAGGGCCAGCTCACATAAACCAATGCCTATTTTCGTCCGACTTGCCATAGACAACCATAAAAAATGCTTTTCCTTACTTTTTTGGGTTAACTGCAATGCAGCTTGCTTTAGCCTATAATTGTCCCAGCAAAACCCGATCATTTCATGATGTATAGCATTTTGTGGATAAAGGTATTATCCCTTTTCGACAATTTTTATGAGAATGAGCAATAATTTGTAATTTTATTTCATAAATTTGGCACATAAAGGAAAATATGGTACGACTACTTAGGTATATTGGTGTTTTTTTGTTTTTAGCATGTTTTGTGTGGCATTCCATCAGTGGGCAGGTGGCAAATTTTTCCATGGATACTACGATGGGATGCGGCAGTTTGCGGGTAACTTTTTTCAACACCTCGGTACCTGATGGAGGGGAAACTCTTGATGAGTATGACTTCTACTGGAGTTTTGCCAGCAACTCGCGTCGCGACACAAGCAGTGTATCGCATGTATTCAGCAGTCCTTATAGGGATACGTTAATTGTTGTAACGCTGACCATGCGACACAAGAATATTGAGGGGAAAACGGCCACACATAGCGATACTATACGCATTCGTCCCCTGCCCAATGCGTGGTTTCAGATAGTTGACCATCCATGGGATACCTTAATATACACCTTCCGTTCGGGAAAGGCCCCAAGCGATACTATTGTATATCGGTACACCTGGCGAGATGTTACTGCTAATCGTACGATACGAGTACATAATAATGCCAATGCTATTGAAAATTCTGGAAATAGGGTAATCCGAAGGGATACGCTAATTCATGCTTTCACCAGCAATCAGGTAGGTTATCGTACATTGCAGCTTATTGTAAGTGATTGGTATGGCTGTTCTACAAGATTCGATACCGCTTTTCTTATTTCCCCTACGCTGGTAGTACCCAAGTTCTTTACCCCCAACGGCGATGGTCGGAATGATTACTTTTTTGTCCAGACCAATGGGAAAGATCTTTTCAGGCTCGAAATTTTCAATGGAAAAGGTCAGAGAATATTTCATTCGGTATCCCAATCGATCATGTGGGACGGCATCATTGAGACTTCTGGGCAACCAGCCCCTGCTGGCACCTATTACTACTACATCGAGTCAACAACCGGCACCCCGGTTCGAGCCAAAGGTTTTTTTGTACTCTTCCGGGAATAAAGGGTTGCTATAGTCAATCTTTAATATGCTTTAAGAAAAATACATGAACATTCGAAGGGATAAATCTTTTGCCATCATTGCTGCTATTGCCCGAAATTATGCAATTGGATTAAACGGTACCCTCCCCTGGCATATCCCTGAGGACTTCAAATGGTTTAAAAAAAACACCCTGGGACACACAGTAATCATGGGAAAGAACACATTTTGGTCGCTTCCGCGCCGACCTCTCCCTGGTCGAAGAAATATTGTTATCACTCATGCTTCTGAACCTTTCCCTGAGGGTGTCGAGATAGCTCATTCGTTTGATGAAGCCGTTCGTCTGGCCGATGTCGACAAAGAAAATTTTATCATTGGAGGTGCTTCGATATATCAGCAATTTTTTCCTTTAGTAGATAGGTTATACATCACATTAATTGATAAAGATTTTCAGGCCGATACTTTTTTCCCGGCTATTGATGAGCAAATATGGCAGCTTACAGCAGTATATCCTCAACTTGAGGAACATCCCGATGGACTGCATTACGAATTTCGGATTTACCGTAGAAAAAGAACTTTTTAGCACTTTCTTAATATTTTTTAGCAGAAAATCTCATCCTTTTCAGTATAACTTTGCTGCTGGCAAGAAATGTAAAAGCCAATTAATCATGCAAAGGGGGGAATATAGCATAACATCGGTCGACGGGGTAAATTTGCATTTTCGATACTGGAGCTCGGAAAGCGATCATGTTTGCCTTTGTATAATACATGGCTGGGGCATGGAATCCAGCGTTTATATTCCTTTTGCACAATACCTTGCACAGCAAGGAGTAAACGTAACTGCTATTGATTTGCGAGGACATGGAAATGCTGCCGGTAAAATTAGCAGGATTCGGCATATGGCAGTTCTTGATAGAGATGTAGAAGTACTTGTACAGGAAAGTGAACGACTCTTTCCGGAAAGTAAAAAAATACTGATGGGGCATCAAATAGGGGCACTACTTGCTTTACAATACTATCTCACACACAAAAAGAGTGTTGACGCATTGATTCTAAGCGCCCCCATGTTTAAACCAGCCATAAAAATACTTGCCTCATGGTGGTTTAGAATCCGCTTACTTTCGCATATTTTCCCATTTTTTCTGATCGATGTAAGCAAATATCTGGGTATTACTATTCCCAATGATTTGTTAAAAAGCAGTGATAATTCATTACCTTTTATGCACGTAAAGTTATTTTGCGAAGTAAAGCGCATAGGTCAAAAAATGATAACGTTGGGCTACAAGATTAACGTTCCCACCCTTGTGATGCATGGCACCGAAGATAGTATAGCTCTACACAAGTCGTCGGTGGTATTTGCACGTAATACGGGTTTTTATACCACCTTTAAAAGTTGGTCGGGCAAGGGACATTATTTGACCGAAAAACACGATGTTGAAATTTTAGAATATCTTTTGAATTGGATTCGCAAAACTGTACAACCCTCATCACTAAAAGCATGAAATGGTATACCCCTGTCGACATTATTCCCTCTGTCCATAAAGTTGATCATACTGTTCCGGTGATGATGATGGGTTCATGCTTTGCTGAATCGATAGGGGAAAAGCTTGCAGGGCTTAAATTTGAGGTTGATATCAATCCTTTTGGTATCCTGTTCAATCCATCGTCCATCAAGCTTTGTATCGAACGATTAATAAAAGGGCAAAAATTTGTAAAGGAGGAACTTATTGAACACAATTACCTGTGGCATTCGATGTTACATCATTCGCGATTTTCTTCGATGGAGGCAGAAACTACACTATTGAATATTAACGAAAGATTAGCATTTTCGTCTTCATTTCTGCGAAAAGCCAGGTTTTTATTTATCACATTTGGTACAGCATGGATATACATTTACAAAAAAACAGGACAGGTCGTAGCAAATTGTCATAAACTCCCTGCATCTGTTTTCGAACGTCGGCTACTTTCCCCAGAGGATATTGTTGCAGACTATCGAAAGCTGATCGGCGAAATAAAAAAAATAAACCCGGCAGTACAAATTATTTTTACGGTAAGCCCGGTACGACACCTTAAAGATACCGCTGCAGGCAACAATCTAAGCAAATCTACCCTGATAGTGGCCGTACATCGTCTTTGTGAGGAAGGGTTGGCAACTTATTTTCCGGCCTATGAGATTATGCTTGACGAACTTCGCGATTACCGCTTTTATGCCGATGATGCCGTACACCCCTCAGAGGCAGCTGTCGACTATATTTTTGAAAAATTTTCAACAGCATATTTTGACGAACATACTAAAAGCATAAATAAAGCTTTGCAGGAAATACAGGCGGGCATGTCGCATAAAATAGAATTTCCCGGCCATCCGTCAATACGTAGCTTTGCTTCGGGTATGCTTGAACGCATCCATAAACTCGAAAGGGATTATCCAGCCTTAAATTTTGAAAAAGAAAAAAAATATTTTGAGGATTTACTCCATTCGATCAGGCAAAAATGACCTCATCAACTGATATGTCGTGTGTTTCGACTGGGATGGATGGAAAAATCTGATAATGAAAGCAAACGCCAATTTTATAGCCTTTCTGATGCAACAAAAAACGATCGTAAAAACCCTGTCCTCGACCCAAACGATGTCCCTGATGATCGAATGCCAAGCCGGGAACGATAATCAGGCCGGGGGTAGTAGGCTTTGACCAAATATCCCCGGTGGGTTCAAGAATGCCAAAAGCCCCCTGTACAAGATTGTGCCGTCCTGTATATTGTTTCAAAACAATGTTTTTTCCACTTACTACGGGTAAAAGTAGAGTCTTCGCCCGGTAATAGTTATCCAGCAACGTGGTTAGATCTACTTCGCCCGGCAGAGGGTAATACATCATCACGCATTCACTGCTGAGAAAACGTTCATGCTGTTCAATTTGATGACATATCTGAAAAGATTTCTGGCAAAGCTCTGCGGGAGAAAATATTTTTCTTCGAGATTGCACTTGTTCTCGTATGATAGCTTTTTCCGTCATATGCAGTGTTTAAGCAAAGTTATTAAATATTTAGATTACAAGGTAACCATCAAAGAAAGTCTTATGTTGGTTTTATCCGAAAAAATTTAGTTTACCATCTACTCCCAATTTAAGGTTAAGCAAGCTTTTTAAAAGTTCTAAGTTATCCAAAAAATAATTTTTAAATGGTTTTAAAATGATGATGTGAAACTGGCACACAATAAAGTCTTTACCTACACAGGTACATCGATAAAAAATTACCAAACTCGCTTCAACCATGAAAGTAACCTTCTAGTAGCAGTTTATTTCACTTCTACTCTGTACCCTAACCATTTAAATGGCACACATGGCGAAATGAGGTCTGTTTTTTGACAATAATAATAGAACCGCATGTAATATATTCTGAATTACATGGTCAACCATACAAGTTTGTGTTGTTTAGATCAGCTCGAACATACTTTATTTAGTTTTTTATTGATTTTTAAGAAAAACTTTGCTAACTTTAAAAAGTTAATACCATTTAGGCTATGAGAGGAGATTTAGTTAGCTATTTGCGACAGCGTTATGTCGAAAGCGCAAGCCAACAGCAGGGCGAAGGACCGGTTATTACCATTTCCCGTGAATATGGTTGTGCAGCCAAGATAGTCGCACAAAAACTTTCGGAAAAACTCTCACAAAAAAAAGATAAATGGGGTAAAACGCATCCTTGGAAGTGGTACAGTAAGGAAATACTGGAAGAGTCGGCCAAGCAATTACAGCTGGATCCCTCAGAAATAGCCTATGTATTTAACTACGAAAAACGGAGTACGCTGGAAGATTTCTTTAATTCATTTAGCCATTATTACCATAGCGATAAAAAAATACGCAATACCATAGGCAAGGTAATCCGAGAGATTGCGGAGCAGGGGCATGCGATAATTGTAGGACGCGGAGGTATTGCCATCACCCGCGATATGGCACGTTCGTTACACATACACCTCCATGCCCCCCTTGAATGGAGAGCAAGCAGGGTTAGCGAACGTTACAGCTGTACCCTCGAAGAAGCTAAAGAAAGATGTATTGAAACGGACAAAAAGCGTGAAGAATTTAAAAACTATTTCCAGGGAAAAGGGACGGACTATACGTGGCCCGATTTAACCATCAATGCCATGACCCTTTCGGTCGATGAAATTGTTGAGATTATTATCAAAACTGTTGAATTACGCGATCTTCTCTAAAAGAATCATCCGCCCTTTTGTTTAACCTTGTACCCCTCGGTTACGAGAAGCTGTAATACTTTTTCGACAAAATCACCCTGTATTAGAATTACCCCTTCTTTGACCGAACCGCCTACTCCACATCGAGTTTTTAACATTTTCCCCAGCTTTTCAAGATCTTCTGTTTTCCCTACAAAGCCACTCACAAGTGTTACAACTTTTCCAGCACGTTGCTTTCGATCACGCGAAACATACAACATTTGCTGTTGTGGAGGTAACGTTGCTGCTTCTTCTTCGTGGATATTTTCATATTGAAAATTGGGATTGGTAGAGTAAACGATACCTTCACGATACTTGTTCTTTTTCGACGACATGCTATAATTCTTTTTGATAGGCCAAAACATCGAGTACCAAGCCCAGTTTTTCACCTACCCTTTCAAAATGGGCAACTTTTTTGTAGCCATTTCGCTCAAAAAGCTTGATACTGGGGAAATTATTACCTGTTACCAGTGCCACCAAATTTTTTATACCACTCTCCTTTGCTTCTTTTTCCAGGAATGCAAGTGCTTTAGGGCCAATACCCTTGTCGCAAAATTCGGGACGTAAATACAGGGCAACTTCAGCCGTACGATCGTAAGCCTGTCGTTTTTTAAAATGGGTAAAATAGCAAAATCCTGCCGGTACCTCATCACAGAGTATCATGTAAGAACGATAACGGGGATGATTCAAATAAATGTACTCTTTTAGCTCGCCAATGGTAATCGGATCGGTATGAAATGTGGCAGTAGAATGACGAATATAATAATCATATATCTCTTTAACAACCAGAAGATCTTCTTCTTTCAGGGGGTTAAAAGTAAGTTGATACATCATGGCCAGCCTATTTTAACAAAGTTAACGAATATTTTTCTTTACACTGCAAAAGTAACACAGAAAAAACCTAAATTCGCCACTTTAAGAATATTGTCTGGTAAATTTTTCTGAGAATTTTAGATTATTTCTGAAAATACTGACTATGGAAAATTTTAAGAAGCTAAATAACCTATTCGGTTGGTTAGTTTTTTTAGTATCGGCAATTGTATACATTTTAACAGCCGAGCCCACCGTGAGTCTTTGGGATTGTGGCGAGTTTTTGGCTACTTCGTTTAAATTACAGGTAGGCCATCCACCAGGTGCACCATTTTTTATGCTTCTGGCTCGTTTTTTTTCGATTTTTGCTGGAACCAATTACGAGCTGGTAGCAAGACTGGTTAATTATTCATCGGCACTGGCCAGCGCATTCACCATCCTGTTTTTGTTCTGGAGCATAACACACATTGCGCGCAAAATCGTACTTCACAACAAAAAAGAATTGAATCAAACGGATACAATCCTGATCTTAGGCAGTGGTTTAGTAGGAGCTCTTGCCTATACTTTTTCCGATACTTTCTGGTTTTCAGCCGTAGAAGCCGAAGTATATGCTCTTTCCTCACTTTTTACAGCTTTAGTATTCTGGGCTGTCCTTCGCTGGGAAGATGCTGAAAACGAAACTTCAGCTAACCGATGGCTTATCCTGATTGCCTATTTGATGGGGTTGTCTATTGGGGTGCATCTTTTGAATTTGCTTGCTATCCCTGCCATAGTCATGATATATTATTTCAAAAAATACCCCTTCTCGTGGAAAGGAGCATCATGGGCTTTCCTGATTTCTATTGCCATATTGGGTTTTGTCATGTATGGCTTTATACAGGGTTTCGTTAAATTGGGAAGCTATTTTGAGCTATTATTTGTCAATTCTTTTGGATTTCCTTACAATACAGGGTTTGCAATATATTTTGTCCTGATAGTAGGACTACTGGTGTGGCTACTTCGTTATGCTTATCGCAAGCAGCAATACTGGTTACAGATGTTTGCCCTTTCCCTGAGTATGCTGCTGATTGGATACACTTCGTACGCCACCATACTTATCCGAGCCTCAGCCAATCCTTCGCTTAATGAAAACGATCCCAGCAATGTATTTGCCTTGCTTTCGTACCTCGACCGCGAACAATATGGCGATAGGCCTTTACTCTACGGACCATACTATAATGCACCAATTGTGGATGCTAAAGCGGGTAAGCCGCGCTATGCCGCCATCAATGGACGATACGAAATTATCGGGTACGATTACGACCTTACCTACGACAAACGTTTCATGACCCTATTTCCAAGAATGTATAGCACCAACCCCAATCATATCAAGGTATACAAATCCTGGGCAAACATTAAAGGGAAACCGGTTGAAGTCAACGAAAATGGTCAAATAAGAACTGAATATGTGCCAACATTTGGCGAAAATCTACGATTTTTCTTTACCTATCAGGTTGGCCACATGTACATGAGATATTTTCTGTGGAATTTTGTGGGTCGCCAGAACGACAATGATGATGGCGGAATACTGGCAGGCAACTGGATTAGCGGCATACCCTTTATCGATAAAAAACTGGTGGGGGATGAAACTCTGCTTCCCGATTCGTTACGTCATCATCCTGCCCGGAATACCTATTATTTTTTGCCCTTTATACTCGGATTACTTGGACTTTTATATGTTGTCGACCGTTCAAGGAAGTATGCCTGGGTTACCATGTTGTTGTTCTTTTTTACGGGACTGGCCATTGTTGTTTATCTGAACCAAACACCGTTACAGCCACGCGAGCGTGATTATGCTTACGCTGGTTCGTTTTATGCCTTTGCTATCTGGATAGGTTTAGGCGTACTTGCCATTGGCGAGAAAATACTTCGAGGAAAATATCAACCAGCGAAAGCATCTGCAATTGTAGCCGTTTGCTTGCTTTTGGTTCCAGGGCTGATGGCTAAGGAAAACTGGAACGATCATAACCGAAGCCACCGATATCTGGCTCGTTCGCTGGCCTATAATTATCTGCAGTCGTGTGCGCCCAATGCTATTCTTTTCACCTACGGCGATAACGACACTTTCCCCCTCTGGTATCTGCAGGAAGTAGAGGGCATTCGCACCGACGTGCGCGTGGTGAATACCATGTTACTGAATAGCGACTGGTATATCGATCAGATGAAGCGAAAAGTGTATCAGTCGGATCCACTACCCATCTCGCTGACGCGAGAACAATGCCTGGAAGGCAAACGCGCACGCATATATCTGCTCGACCAGATAAAGGACCCTATTGATATAAAACAGGCTATTGCTTTCGTTGCAAGTGACGACCCTCGTACTAAAACTATCCCAGGCTACGACGAATCAATAGATTTTATTCCTGGAAAAAATTTGTTGCTACCCATTGATACAGCCAACGTCCTTCGGTATCAGGTAATTCCACGTAGTCTCGCAAAGCTAATGGATACAGCTATTATCGTTCGTCTTAAATCGAATTCTATTACCAAAAGTCAGCTAGTAATGCTCGATATTATTGCCAACAATGCCTGGAAACGACCCATTTATTTTGCTTCGCCCTACCCCGAAGGCACTTGCTGGCTCGATGAATATCTCCAGCTCGATGGATATGCTTACCGCCTGGTACCCATTCGCACTCCCTATGATTCTCCACTTGAATGTGGTAGAATTAATACCGATACCCTTTATCACAATTTAATGGAAAAGTTCGACTACCGCCAAATGAACGAGCCCAGAGTTTACATCGATAACTTCCATGCGCGTACTTTATCGGTGGTACGATTTCGCAACAATTTTGTAAGATTGGCCCAGGCCCTATGGGCTGAGCACAAAATGGATTCTGCCCTCAAAGTTCTGGACAGATGTATTACCTTGTTACCCTTTTCAAAAGTCGAGCATGACTATAATTCCATTCTTATTGCACGGGTATACCTGGAATGTGCAGCCAAAGATAAAGCGGTACAGATACTACAAGATTTTGGTAATCAGGTAAAGCAATATCTGACCTATTTCAGTTCCCTGGATAATAATCAACGCTCGATGAGTGGTTATGATATAAATTCAAATCTTTACTATTTACAGCAGATTGCCAGCCTCTGCAACGAATTTAAGCTCGGGGACGTTGCTGGAATACAATCCTTGTTGCTTCAATATCAATTGCTGGAAGATAATCGAAACCCATGAAAATAGTATCGATTAATACCGCAGCGCGGACAGGTGGGGCAGCCATAGCGGCATACCGAATTGCCGAAGCATTAAATCGATTACCCAATGTAGCTGTTACGCTACTGGTACGGGATGGTAATACTGGGATTCCTGTGGTTAGTACCACCCATACACAATGGAAAAAATATCTTAACTTTTACCGTTTTGCTTACGAAAGATTGCTGTTTTACCTTCGGGAACGTACTCCCGAAGTACGTTTTCTCTTTTCCATAGCCAACACAGGAGAGGACATATCCTGTCATCCGTTGATACAACAAGCTGATGTCATTCATCTTCATTGGATAAATGGGGGTTTTTTGTCCTTGAAGGGAATTAAAAAACTCATTGAGCTAAATAAACCCATAGTATGGACGCTGCACGACATGTGGCTTTTTACGGGAGGATGTCATCACAGTGGCCATTGCAATAATTTTCAACTGCAATGCGGCAATTGTTTTTTTATAAAAAAACCGCACAAATACGACTTATCATATCGTATATGGAAACGAAAACAGACAATTTTAAAAGAAGCTCACAACCTCACCATCGTCACCTGTAGTCAATGGCTACAGCAAAAGGCAACCAAAAGTAGCTTACTTGAAGGGAAACCCGTACACGTTATTCCCAATCCCATCGATATCGATATTTTCAAACCAGAAGAAAAAGTTAAATGCAAACAGCTACTTGGTTTAGATCCTGCCAAAAAATACATTCTATTTGCTGCAGCCAATGTAAACAACTATTTCAAAGGCTTTCCCTATTTTGTAGAAGCTATAAAAATTTTAGCTGCTCAATATCCGCAGCAAGTATTGGAATCAGTCGAAATACTGATAGCTGGAAAAGTAAAGGACCCCGACTTGTTTAAACAGCTGGCCTTACCGTATAGAATACTGGGCATAGTGACCCCCAATAGAATGCTTACCGTATACAATGCTGCCGCTTTGTATGTTACCTCGTCTTTGCAGGAAAATTTACCGAATACTATCATGGAATCGATGGCATGTGGGGTACCCGTAGCCGCCTTTGATATTGGAGGAATCCCCGAGATGATCGATCACAAGCAAAATGGCTGGCTTGCAGCATCTCAATCCGCACAATCACTGGCCGAGGGTATTCGTTGGTGCCTCTTTGAGTCAAACTATGAACAGCTATCTACCATGGCTCGAGAAAAAGTGCTAAATGAGTACACCTATGAAAAAATAGCCCATCGATATTTGCAAATTTTTGAGCAAGTCTTAAAATAATGCAAATCCCAGCATCCAGCTTTATCCTCCTTATTGTTTCAAAAATCGAGTTCCTTAAGTAATGTAATCTCTAAACAATTGATTTTGCTCTTCACAACATCAAATCAAAAAATGTTGATAAGTACATACGTTTGTTTGTTTCGTAATTAATTTTGGTTAAGTAAAAGAATTGCAAAATATTTTGATAATTCTTCGTATCTTTACCTAAAGGTGCCCTCAAAAAATGCCGAAATCGCCCAAAATTTATTGCCATGTTTATTGATATTGTTCAAAATATTTCGATTTTACTGGCTTTTGCCCTGCTATACGATTATGTATGGCTCAAATACGAGGAAAAAAACACATGGTTTGTTAAAATAATCACTGGCGGAGTCATTGGTTTTATTGCTGTTGTATTAATGAAAACCCCCTGGGTAATGGTAGAGGGGCTTATTTTTGATGTTCGTTCGGTATTGCTTTCGGTAGCTGGATTATTTTTTGGACTTGTACCCACCCTGGTTGCTGTGGTAATTGCCGCAATAGTCCGTTATTGGTTGGGGGGCCCCGGTATGATGATGGGCATTATTGTAATTTTGCTCAGTGGATTCATTGGAGTAGCTTGGCGAAACTACATTCCCGATGTATTCGGACATAGACGTTTCTGGAAAATACTGGGTATGGGCATAACCGTTCATGTGGTAATGCTGGCATGTACCGTTTTTTTACCTTCCGCAATTGCCTTCGATACTTTTAAAACCATTGCTCCAGTTACTCTTACGCTTTATCCTGTTGCTACCGTATTATTATCGGCACTACTACTTGAAAGGGGGAAAAAACTACAACGCGAAAACCTCATTGCTCAGAGTGAACAGCGTTTTCGTAATCTTTTTGAGAACAGCCAGTCGGTAATGCTAATAATAGATGCGCAGAACGAAAAAATACTCGATGCTAACCCTTCTGCCTTAAAATTTTACGGGTATAATTATTCCACCCTTACCCAAATGTATCTCAAGCAATTATGCTTAGAGGGGAGTGAATGCTTTGAAACCAATACCATCATTGATATTATTGCCAATAAAGATTGTTTACGACTAAAGCAACGACTGGGCGAGGGGCAAGTACGAGAAGTTGAAATATATGGAAGCCTGATAGAATATCAAGAAAGAAAAGTAGTTTTTGCAATTGTACATGATATTACCGAGCGAATACGAGCGCAACAAAAACTTCATAATCTGTATAACATAATTGAAAATGCCCTAAATGAACTCTACATCGCAACAGCCGATACCTACCAAATCCTGGAGGTAAATAAAGGAGCTCTCCAGAATTCGGGTTACCCCAAGGAAGAACTACAACGTATGACTTTAATGAACCTGATGCCCTCATTTTCCCATGATGATTTCAGTGAAACCATCAAAAAACTGAGGGATCAAAACGATGTCGTTGTCATCGAAACCAACTTTCGTAAAAAAAACGGGGTATTATATCCGGTCGAGGTTCACCTACAAAAAATGCAATACGGTGAGATACCTGTTATAGTTGCTTTTGTCAATGATATAACGCAACGCAAAAAATTTGAGCAGGAACTTATTGCTGCCCGCGATAAGGCCGAAGAAAGTGAACGTTTAAAATCATCGTTTCTTGCAAACCTTTCGCATGAAATTCGAACCCCATTAAACTCCATTATTGGTTTCAGCAATCTATTAAAGAAAGAAAACCTCCCGCAAGAAAAGATTGCCCATTATAGCAGCATAATAGCCAGCAGTGGAAGTCAAATTGCCGAAATTATTAACGAAACTGTTGAGATTGCTGAGATAGATGCAGGAACCGTTAAGGTTGAAAATGCTCCATTTAATCTTCATGAAAGTTTGCGGGAAATACTCACAGACATGTCGGCCCTGATACCCAAAGATAGCGCTGTGACATTGTATTGCTACAACGAAAATTTGCAGGAACCTTTTATGATCCTGGGAGATCGCATAAAGATTTCGAAGATACTCTCCAATCTGATCTCCAACGCCATTAAGTATACCTACGAAGGATTTGTCTCGTTTGGCTATACTGTGGAAAATGATAAACTTATCTTTAAAGTCATCGACACGGGGATCGGAATTGAACCTGCAGACATGCAGCGCATTTTCTCACGATTCTATCGGGCTAAAAACATTTTTACCATAAAAAAACCTGGCATTGGTCTAGGAATGGCAATAGTCCAGGCCTACGTTGAGATGCTTAATGGAAAGATATCTGTTGAATCCGAAGTAGCCAAGGGAACTACCGTACGCGTAGAACTACCCTACTTGCCAGTATCCGAAGAACCTTTACAAATAGAAGAACCTTCAGTAAATCTACTATTTCAACATCCAATATTGATCGTTGAGGATGACGATTTTCATTATCTACTTCTTGAGGAAATTCTTACGGTTTCAGGGTTTACCTGTATTCGAGCCAGTCATTCATCTGAAGTTATTGAATTGTATCACAAACACAAACCTTTTCAACTAATCTTATTAGACCTGAGGTTACCTGGTAAAAATGGGCTTGAAATTGCAGCCGAAATTCGTTCGATCGACAAGCAAGTGCCCATTATTGCTGTGACAGCCTTTGCACAGTATCTCAACCAAGACTTACAGGAACTCGAGGGGATTGATGCCATTATTACAAAGCCTATCAACACTGTTACGCTCCAGAATACCATAAAAAAGGTGCTAAGTAAAACGGCCTATCGTTATCCTTGAGGATCCACATCGATACGAATACTGACGGTTGAAAACTGCTTTTTGATTTGTTCAATGCAGGTGAAAATATAACTTTTTACAGAAGTAAGAGAAACCGAGGGAAGAATTTTAAGGTGTATCTCGTAAATGTATTGATTATGCATACGAGCAATGATTGGTTTTTGGGGTCGTAAAATTAGCCTATGCAATTTTTCTGCTAATTTTTGGTAAAGCAACTGTGCAGCATCCTCACATTTTTTTTCGCTGGAATGTCGTAGTTCGAGATGAATAAGCCGAACAAAGGGTGGATAAAGAAAGGTCTGTCGTTCCTGTAACTGTGCTCGAAACATGGCTTCATAGTCATGTCGAAGAGCCATTTGAATAATGGGATGTTCGGGCATGAAGGTTTGAATAATTACCTTACCCTGCTGATGGGTACGACCTGCACGACCACCTACCTGTACCATTAGCTGGAAGCTGCGTTCGAAAGCTCTAAAATCGGGATAATTGAGCAAGCTATCGGCATCCAATATTCCAACCAGCAGAACTTGCGCAAAATCAAGCCCTTTGGTTATCATCTGGGTTCCAACCACGATATCAAGTTCTCCCTGCTCGAGCTGAGTAATAATTTCATCAAAAGCTTCCCGGGTACGTACCGCATCCTGGTCCATACGACCGATACGAGCATCGGGGAAAAATATAGCCAGTTCTTCCTCCACTTTTTCGGTTCCAAAACCTCGAATTTTCAGGTCAGTACTCTGACATTGAGGACACACCGAAGGTACAGCAAGTGAATATCCACAATAGTGGCAGGTAAGCGATAACGGAAATTTATGATAGGTAAGCGATACATCGCAATGCCGGCAACGAAAAATATAGTGGCATGCCTGACACTGGACATACGGTGCAAATCCCCGACGATTGTGAAAAAGAAGCACCTGTTTCCCTTCCTCGAGACTATGCTTAATTTCATCTAAAAGTATCCGGGAAAAATGCGACTGAATGTTGCCTTTTTTACGGGCAGCAGCCATATTTACAATCTCCATGCGAGGCAATTCTATGCCTCGATAACGTTCGCCAAGCTTTACCAGACCAAATTTGCCAATTGTTGCATTATAATAACTTTCGAGAGCGGGGGTTGCTGAACCCAGCAATACGTTGGCATGAAACATATCTGCCAGTACTATGGCCGCATCCCGTGCATGGTAACGAGGATTAGGATCGTATTGCTTATAACTGTTTTCGTGTTCCTCATCCACAATGATAAGCCCTAAGTTAAAAAATGGTAGGAAAATCGATGAACGAACCCCTAATACAATCTGCGCTGTATGCCCACTTGTAGCCAACAAACGATGGTATACCTCCATACGAGATTTACCAGTCATTCTCGAATGATAAACCAATACCCTATCGCCAAAAACACGCTTTAAACGTCGAATAATCTGGTAGGTGATAGCAATCTCGGGCAACAAATAGAGTACCTGTTGCCCCTTATTTAGCGCATCGGCAATGAGGTGAAAATAGATTTCCGTTTTTCCGCTACCCGTAACGCCATGCAGCAGTACTACTCGCTTATTTTTAAAGTTTTCAAATACTTCCCCTAACGCTTGCTGCTGAGCAGGCGATAATAGAGGTAAATTTTCTTTTGCATCCTCCTCTTTATTTATCTCCCAGCTTGCAAGTGAATAGGTCTCCAGAATGCCTTTGTCAATAAGCGCTTTTAACGTAGTATAGCTACACTGCGTAACTTCCAGCAATATTTTCTGACTCACCGGTTTAGGTTCAGCACTTTCGCCAAAGGCATCGGCCAACCGGAGGTAGGTTTCAAGTAAATCTTTTTGTTTGCGTGCCCTGGTGAGTTTTTCAAGTGCCTCATTCAAAAATAGCTCGTCGGTAGCCCGTGCGGTAAGACGTACATATTTTTCCCAACGTGGTTCGGCGGGTTCTTCTATGTCTTCGACCAAAAGCACCGCCTGTTTTTTTACCAGAGAGCGCAAAAGGCTTAAGAAATTTGAAATTTTAAGTTTTTTCGCCCCTTCATTGAGAAATACTGGTTCTTTTTCGAGTAAAACCAACAATTTTTTTTCCTCCTCACTAAGTGCATCGATTCCATCAAATGCTTCATTCACCATCACTCTGGTCTTACTCTCAACACGCAAATGAGCAGGCAAAGCAAATTGCATTACCTCGCCTACAGAACACATATAATAGCTAGCAATCCATTCCCAAAAACGAAGCTGTACGGTATTTACTACTGCAACCTGATCAATGACAAATAATATGGGCTTATAATCAATGGCATCGGACGAAATATCGCCTATAATTCTACGAATTATGGCTGCATACATTTTACGACTACCAAACTGCACCAGCACTCTTTTTCCTATTTCAAGTTCCGGCACCATTTCTTCTGGAACCGAATAGGTATAAAATTTGTGCACGGGTAAGGGTAATATTACTTCGACAAATACCATTAGCAGTTTTATAAATACACCCACATTTTACTACAAATATGCGCAGAAAAATCAAAATGAATATAACTATTTTTCTACGAGGGAATAGCATTAAGCTTAAACCACTACGGAACCTTTTTGGGATAAGCCGTGTGGAAAAATTAGTTTTTGGCTATATTGATAGAACATACCTCAACAACTGACCATGAATATTCCGACAAAAACATGTACTTTTGAACACAAAATACGATTTATTATGAATCTGAAAAAGAGGGGGCAACGAATCTACAATATAGCGTTAATCCTTGCGTTTCTACTGGCCATCAACGGAGTATCTGCTTTTTATTTTTTGCGTTTCGATTTAACGCAAGAAAAACGTTATACACTCAGTAAAATCAGCAAAGAGACGCTCCGTAGCCTTCCCGACCAGATAATGGTACGCATATACCTGTATGGGGATCTACCTTTAAGCTTTCGAAAGTTTTCTCAGGCAATTCGTGAGCAGCTCGATGAATTTCGTGTTTACGCAGGCAACAAGTTACAATATGAATTTATCGACCCGTATGAGAGCGGAGATGAAAGACAGATACAGACAACTATTGAAAAACTTTACAAAGCTGGACTGCAACCGACCAGCGTAAAGATGAAAGATCAGAAAGGTGGATACAGTGAAAAAATGATTATCCCCGGCGCCATAGTAACGTATGGGAATCGTGAATTCTCGGTCAATTTGCTTAGCAATAATCCCGCCTATTCGGGCGAAGAGAACCTCAACCATTCGGTTCAAAACCTCGAGTACAACCTGATTAACGCAATTCGATGTGTTACGCAGACGAAAGTGGAAAAAATTGCTTTTCTCGAGGGTCATGGCGAATGGGACGAGTATCATACGGGCGATATGATGAAAGCGCTATCGAATTATTTCCAGATCGACCGGGGACAATTACATGGCAATGTCGATGCACTTAAACCATACAAATGTTTAATTATTGCTGGCCCTACCCAACCCTTTAGCGAGGAAGATAAATTTGTCATCGATCAATACATTATGCATGGCGGCAAGGTGGTATGGCTGCTCGATGCGGTCAATCTCAACCGCGATAGTTTTGCTCAGGGAAATGCCTATGCTACCATAACTCAGCTCAACCTCGAGGATATGCTGTTTCGGTATGGGGTCAGGCTAAATCCGGCATTGGTGCAGGATATTCAATGTGCACTAATCCCCATCGCAACCGGCACATCAACGGGGCAACCAAAATTTGTACCTACTCCATGGCCTTATTTTCCGCTGCTTGTCGGCGCATACGATCATCCTATCTCACGAAATCTAAATCTTATAAAAGTAGAGTTTTGTAGCTACCTCGATACGCTACAGGTTCCCAATGTCCGTCATACCGTGTTGCTACGTTCTTCAAAGTACACTCGTATAAAAAATGTACCTGCTTTCGTACGCCTGGCAGAGGTAAAACAGGGTTTCCAGGAAGAAGAGTTTAAAAATTCCTATTTGCCCATTGCAGTACTGCTGGAAGGACAATTTCCGTCGGTATTTCAAAATCGAATGCTTACTGCCCTTAAATTAAACGGTTCCTATACTTTTCAATCGCACAGCGTACCCAATAAAATGCTGGTAGTAGCCGATGGCGACATTATTCGAAATCATGTCCGTGAAACCCCCCGAGGAATTCTAATCTCTCCGCTAGGATACGACACCTATACCTCGCAAACATTTGGAAACAAAGAATTTCTACTTAATGCCATTCAATACCTTACCGATGAGAGTCAGCTCATTGCTTTACGATCACGCAATATTGAACTGCGTTTGCTTGACAAGAGTAAAATACTGGAACAGTCGGCACACTGGAAAATGTTTAACACGCTTACCCCTATAATTCTTGTCATCATTGCAGGAATCCTGTTCCAGCAATGGCGTAAAAAACGATTTGCCCATTCATAATATCCTGTCGTATGAAAACCAGGAGAATTGCCCTATTGATAGTACTCGGCATATTAGTTATCCTTATTGCAATCAATGTGTTTAAAAACCAGGGGACAACGCTAAGCACCCGCGACGCCCAACTGACCTTATCCGACACTGCCTCGATACATCAAATCCTCATACGTCGCACAAACGATACTCTACGCCTCCTGCGCAAATCCAATCAAACATGGGTATTTTCTAACCAGCGGACTGTAAACCCTGCTTATATTAAATTTTGCTTTCGCATTTTTGGTCAAATAAAAATTTCGTCGGTACTACCCAAAAACCAATGGCAGGCCATTCGGGATAGCATTGTACAGAAAGGTGTTGAAGTAGTTCTGTACAACAACCAGCAAGAAGTACTGCAAAATATCTATTATTTCCCTGATAAACAGAATCAAAAAACTTATGCGTTAAAAAAGTCGGCCGAAGAGCCATTCTTGGTGGAATTACCTGGCTACGAGGGCAACTTTTCTGGTATTTTCTACCTTCCTCAAACGCATTGGTATCAACCCCTGATTATCCATTATCTTCCCTCACAGGTACGGGAAGTATTTGTTGAACACACCGATAATCCAAAAAAAAGCTTCACGCTTCGATTAACAGGTAAGCAAATACCCGTTCTGCTTGATTATGAAGACAAACCCTGTCCCTATAGCAAAGAGGCTGTAAAAGCATACCTAACTTTTCTTCGCAACATCTCCGTTGACCGATACCTCGACAATTCGCACCTATACGATAGTTTGCTACACACCCATCCCATCTATCGCATCAGCATTATCGACCAGGTCGACAGTCTGAATCAACTCTTATTCTATCGCATTCAACAACGGGATGAAATTGACAGAAACTTTTGTTATGTGCTCATTTCCAACGGACTGGTAGGAATTCTACCTTACTATCAACTCGATCCGGTGGCACGCCCCATTGACTTTTTCACTACTTTTGACAATAAATAAATTTTTGATTTAATTGAATAAAAATAAAAGGATTTTGAAAAATTCAATCAAATAAATTGTACCTTTGTGGTTCTTTAAATGATAAGCAAATGGCTGAATTATATGGAGAAATCGTACAGGTAATAGGACCTGTCGTAGACGTGGTATTCAATGTAAAAAGTACAGATCTACCCCGTATTCACGACGCGTTGGAAATAGACCGGGGCGATGGTCGTATACTCGTCATAGAATGTCAACAGCACATCGGAGAAAACACCGTCCGTACCATAGCAATGGACTCGACCGATGGGCTTTGCAGAGGGATGAAAGTGAGAGCTACTGGAAGTCCAATTAAAATGCCTGTTGGAGATCAGGTACGGGGTCGATTGCTCAATGTTGTAGGAGATGTTATTGACGGCTTAAAACCAGTCGATAAAAAAGGTGGCTATCAAATTCATGCTGCCCCTCCTAAATTTGAACAGTTAAAAACCGAAACCGAAGTTCTATTTACTGGAATAAAAGTTATTGACCTGCTGGAGCCTTATGCCAAAGGGGGCAAGATTGGTTTGTTTGGTGGTGCCGGTGTAGGAAAAACGGTAATCATCATGGAGCTTATCAATAATATTGCCAAAAAATATTCGGGTACTTCGGTTTTTGCAGGCGTTGGAGAACGCACGCGCGAAGGGAACGACCTTTTGCGTGAAATGATAGAATCGGGCGTAATCCGTTATGGGGAAGCTTTCAAGAAGAGCATGGAAGAAGGCGGTTGGGACCTTTCTGTAGTCGACTACGATGAATTGGGCAAATCGCAGGCTACGCTTGTATTTGGTCAGATGAATGAACCTCCTGGTGCACGTGCCACTGTGGCTCTTTCGGGGCTAACCATAGCCGAGTCGTTCCGCGATGGCGATGAAAAAACCGGAGGACGTGATATACTCTTCTTTGTCGATAACATTTTCCGTTTTACCCAGGCTGGTTCCGAGGTATCAGCATTGTTGGGACGTATGCCTTCGGCTGTAGGATACCAACCCACGTTGGCAACAGAAATGGGTCTCATGCAGGAACGTATTACTTCGACCAAACGAGGTTCAATTACCTCGGTACAGGCCATCTATGTACCTGCCGACGACCTTACCGACCCCGCACCAGCTACCACATTTGCGCACCTCGATGCTACCACCGTGCTAAGCCGTAAAATTGCAGAGCTCGGTATTTACCCCGCTGTCGACCCGCTCGACTCTACCTCGCGAATCCTTACCCCAGAAATCGTGGGTAAAGATCACTACGATACAGCTCAACGGGTTAAATTTATCCTTCAGCGCTACAAAGAGCTTCAAGATATTATTGCTATTCTGGGTATGGACGAACTTTCCGAAGAAGATAAGCTGGTGGTTCACCGTGCACGTCGCGTACAGCGATTCCTGTCACAGCCCTTCTTCGTAGCCGAACAATTTACCGGCCTTAAAGGAGTACTCGTATCAATCGAAGACACCATCAAAGGCTTTAACATGATTATCGATGGTGAAGTGGACAAATACCCCGAAGCTGCTTTCCACATGGTTGGTACCATCGAAGAAGCTATTGAAAAGGGTGAACGTCTGCTCGCTGCAAGCAAATAAGTATAGCTTATGATGACGCTTGAAATTATATCACCGGGCAAAAAAATTTTTTCAGGTAAAGTTAAGCTGGTTCAGGTTCCTGGGAAAAAAGGAGCTTTCGAAATCCTTAATAACCATGCCCCTATTATTTCTACTCTCTCGGCTGGTAAAGTAAAAATTGTTACTCCCGACGACGAAAAAAACTTTTTCGATATTACAGGGGGTGTAGTAGAGGTAGCTAATAACAACATTATCATCCTGGTGAATGGGTAAACTATTGCGCAGGATGTGAAATTGAAAAAAATAACCCACGAATTTTCGTGGGTTTCTTTTTAATATCTAAAAATAGAAGCCTATCCGTATTTGAGGATTATCGTATGGCGAACGATTATCGTTGAGAACATTATAAAGCACTACAAAATTAAAGGAAGATCGTCGACCCAGATGCTGTTTAAATCCTCCCCCTAACAATAACCCATGAACCCAAAAACGACTGGAGGTTCTTACCAGATTGGGATTGGAAAAGTCGCGGTCGAGATTTAGCAACTCGTATTCCACATGCGAAAATAAAGAGAAATTAGGCTTTTGCTTGTTCGACTTGTACATGGAGGTGTAAAATACATATTCATTAAAAATTCTCCCACCATAAATGGAAGATGAAATTCGATCGTTGTACCATTTTTCGCTGTAATATTCATAGCTAAACCCTCCACCTACCAAAGTACGAGGATTAACAAAATAACCCACCTGGGGTGATAGAGCAATCACCGTAACGGTTCCTACCTGTAGAGTGAGATATCCTCCCCACACCAACCGATCCCATTTATTTTCCCGAGGAGAAGCTGTTTTTTTGACTGTATCGACCGGTGCCTGGGACCATACTGCTACCCCCCATAGAACAGAAAAAAACAACAAATACAATCTGTACTTCATATTTTGGAGTCGATTAATGATTCTTTGTAAAAAAAAACAGTTCAAGTTCAATGCCGTAATGAGCCAATTATCCAAAATTAACAAAATTTCTGACTTCTATCTAAAAGACCTCACATGATAAAGCAACAAAAAAATTAAAATAAACGTAAAAAATACACTAAAAAATTACGATAATTGCCATAGAAAAATAAAGCAAGACAAAAATTACAACATACTACTAATCAATATTTTAAAATATTTTTTTTATGGAAATAACAACGATCATTGAAAAATTTAAAAGTTTGTATGGTACGCAACCGATCATAGCGCGTGCACCAGGTAGGGTAAATTTAATCGGCGAACATACCGATTACAATGATGGCTTTGTGCTACCAGCAGCGGTGGACAAGGAGATAGTTTTTGCCATGCAGTCGAATGGTACCACAAGTGTACGTGTTTTTTCGATCGACATGCAGGAAAGTAAAGAATTTGCATTAAGCCAATTAGTTCCCCAGCAAGGCTGGATAAATTACATTATAGGTGTGTTTGCTGAGTTAGCAAAGCGCGATGTGAAAGTAGCAGGCACCGATTTAGTGTTTGCAGGGGATGTGCCCCTGGGGGCAGGTATGTCGTCGTCGGCAGCCCTCGAGAGCGCCCTGGCTACAGGTCTTAATTACCTTTACAATGGTGGACTTTCAAAACTTGAACTCGCTCTTGCCGCTCAAGCTGCTGAACATAATTTTGCCGGAGTAAAGTGTGGACTCATGGACCAGTATGCCAGCATCTTTGGCAAAACCAACCACGTAATCAAACTCGATTGTCGTACCCAACTGCATGAATATTACAACTTCGATTTTTCGGAATTTATGCTGGTACTCTGCGACACCAACGTGAAACACTCGTTAGCCTCTTCCGAATACAATATCCGACGCGCTCAATGCGAAAGCGGAGTGGAAATAGTTCGTAAAAAATATTCGCAAGTAAAAAATTTACGGGATGTTACACTCGACATGCTCAACGAAGTAAAAAAGGACATGGATCCGGTGATATTCAACCGCTGCGAATATGTGATAGAAGAAAATGATCGAGTAGAAAAAGCATGTAAGGCACTTACAAGCAATGATTTTGCAACTTTTGGTCAATTGATGTATCAAAGTCACGAGGGTTTACAGCACAAATATGAGGTAAGTTGTCCCGAACTTGACTATCTGGTGGAACTTGCCCGAAAAAATCCCCATGTACTCGGTGCCCGAATGATGGGGGGTGGCTTTGGTGGGTGTACCATTAACCTTATCCATCGAAATGCTGTAGACGATTTTGTTGAAAAAACAGCCACTGCCTATCACCAAAAAACAGGACTTGAGATGAAAGCTTACCGCGTTAAAATTGGCGATGGAGCCAGAATTGAGAAAATTTAGTGTGATATTTACCTACATATGGGGATGTGGCGCAAGATCACATCCCCTTTTGCTTTACGTATATGCCCCACTAATTTCTATTTACCCGTTTGTAAGTCGACAGTTTACGTAGGAAAAAACAGCCTTTTGATTTCAATATCATATAAACATTAAAACACTAAACGTTATAAGAAACCCTATCGCTAATCCAACATATACCTGTTTTTCGGTATGTGCTTCAAGCCATAACCTTGCCCAAGATACCAGACCTGCAATGATTATTGCAATAGGCATAAGCATGACATTGTCGGAATGCCAACGCCACAGCAATACCCACACAAGTGCTAATAAACCACCTACCCCCATAGCATGACTGCTTATTTTCCAGTAAAACAAAAAAAGAATATTCACCCCAATGGCAAGGCAAGACGATAACACAATATTGGTAACGATAGAAGGGATGTTTAAACGTTGAATCATTAAGTATGTAGAAACAAAGGTTATCAGAATCAACGTATAGGGAAAAATTCGTTCTTTCATGCTATCCAATCGCATATTGGAAATATACTGCATGTGTTTCAACAACTGAAGAATAACCAGTGGTAACCACAATGTCCCCAGGCTTACAATAAAAACAATCCATACAACAACACTCGATGGCCAAAGGGAAAAAATATTCCCCGAACGAAATATTATCACCGTCCCAAGGGTAGGAATCACTAGAGGATTGAAAGCCACAGATACAGCCTGAGCAAAAAATGCTAACATTTTTTCGAATTGCTTCATAACAATCGTCTTAATGTTTATAGTTTTCGTCACTTGTAGCCATTAATCATTGGCAATGCAATGATAGAAAAAAATAGCCATCCAGGTTGTTTTAGGGAGTATTAAAATTGTTTTTTTACCCAAATGCACTTGAAAAAGCTATTAACAACAACCTTGTCATCGTATTTTTGAAAAAAATGATAAACCAAAATTTTGAGAAGTTCTTTTCCCCTTTTGTGCGAATAAGCTAAAGCGCAGCACTCGGTAAAATGTATGTTTCTTTATTTTTGACCATTTTTGTTATATACGTGAATAAACGATTTATAGCATTGAAACCCTTTTGCAACAAAATACAGAAGGATTTTTAAAAGTATTACATGTCAAATCATTTATCTATGGTGATGGATTCAACAACTTTATAATTTTATCAGTACTTTTGCTGACTATTACTAAACAAACTATTTTTCAACATCCTCATTATGAGTAAAAAGATAAAAACGGCACGATTATCCATTTTTTCAAACCTTTTTTTGATTGCCTTGAAGGTTATTGCGGGTTTGGTAAGCGGGTCGGTAAGTATCTTGTCGGAAGCTATTCATTCGGGGATGGATTTATTGGCTTCGCTAATTGCCTATTTTTCGCTGCGTGTTGCGGATAAACCTGCCGATAAGGAACATCCTTACGGTCATGGGAAATTTGAAAATATCTCGGGAGTAATAGAGGCACTCTTAATTTTAGGTGCAGCGGGTTGGATAGTGTATGAAGCAATACACAAACTCATAAGTGCAAATTACGAAATACAAATGCTTGAACTGGGCATTGGAGTGATGGCTATTTCGGCAATTGTCAATTTTTTCGTTTCACGACGATTGTACAAGGTAGCAAAAGCCACCGATTCTATTGCCCTCGAAGCCGATGCTTTGCATCTGAAAACCGATGTTTATACCTCGTTGGGCATTTGTATAGCATTGATAATGATACGGTTGACTGGCTGGAACTGGCTCGACCCGATAATAGCATTGATGGTAGCAATGCTTATTGTCAAAGAATCGTATGTTTTATTAAAAGCAGCGTATGCCCCCTTACTCGACTCTTCGCTTAAAGCCGATGAAGTAAAAGCTATCGAAGATATTTTGCAAAATTATCCGGTACGATATCACGATTTAAAAACCCGAAAGGCCGGCCAATATCGATTTGCCGAGATGCATATTGAATTACCCTCGACATTACCATTGCAAGAAGTGCACGACCTTTGCGACGATATAGAGGAAAAAATCAAAAGCAAGATTGGACCCATTGAAATCAACATACACGTAGAACCCATTGTGCCATGATTTCACTTACGACACTGGGGTGTTTTTTTCGCTTTTAAACGATTGGTTTTCCATCAAACGATAGCTGCCAGGAAGATGTCGTAATCCCCAAAATACAATTAACGAGCACCCAATGCCCACCAAGGCTCCACCCACAATATCGCCAGGATAATGTACGCCTAAATAAATTCGGCTATAGGATACTAGAAAAGCCCAAAGGAAAAAAAGGATAATCCATCGGCGACGTTTAAACAACAACGAAAGAAACATGGCAAGTGCAAAGCTATTGGCTGCATGCGACGAGACAAAACCATATTTCCCCCCGCGATAATCATTTACGATATGAACTCTATGCTGAAGCGAAGGTTCATGACTTGGACGTAAGCGACATACTGCAGGTTTAATAATGCCCGATGAAATACGATCGCTTAAGAAAATGTTTAGTCCAATAGCTATGAGTATTACCCAGCTCATTCGTCGATAGTAATATACAATCCATCCTGCCAGTAACAGGTAAAAGGGAATCCAAACTTTGGTAAGACTAAAAAACCACATTATTGGATCGAGCCAGGGAGCATGTAGCTGGTTCAACCACAGAAAGAGTTGGGTATCGAATTGGTTGAGGATATTTAACATATAGCTTCAAAATTTAACTATTTAGCTCATGCCATAGCATATCCTTAAGCTCATCCAGGCCTGTTTGTGCTACCGACGAAATGAATACTGTCGGCACCGAAGGCAGGTTAGCTTTTTTTTGTTGCAGGGTTTCATCATCCACCAGGTCGCATTTGGTGACAGCCAGCATGCGTTTTTTGTAAAGAAGATCGGGATTATATTTTTTTAACTCATTGAGTAAGATGTTGTATTCGTCGACGATGCTTTCGGAGGTAACTGGTACTAAAAACAGTAGCATGGAATTACGTTCGATATGACGTAAGAAACGTAGGCCCAATCCACGCCCCTCGGCAGCACCCTCGATAATACCTGGAATATCGGCCATCACAAACGATTTAAAATCGCGATAGCTCACCATCCCCAGATTAGGCACCAGGGTAGTAAAAGGATAATCGGCAATTTTGGGTTTAGCAGCCGATACAACCGATAAGAGGGTTGATTTTCCGGCATTGGGGAATCCCACCAATCCAACATCGGCCAGGATCTTAAGTTCGAGAATAAACCATCCCTCCTCACCGGGTTCGCCGGGCTGCGCATAACGTGGGGTTTGGTTGGTAGGCGACTTAAAATGAACATTTCCCAGTCCACCCCGGCCCCCCCGTGCAATGATTTCTTCCTGTCCGTGATGCAGGATTTCAAAAAGAACTTCACCGGTATCGGCGCGGCGAGCCACCGTACCCAGAGGCACCTCAAGGTAAACATCTTCCCCATCGGCCCCTTTTTTCTCGGCGCCACTCCCATTTACCCCATCGGGGGCATGGATATGCTTGGTATATTTTAAATGAAGCAACGTCCATAATTGCTCATTGCCACGTACAATTACGTGACCACCACGCCCTCCATCGCCCCCGTCGGGGCCACGCTTGGGAACATATTTCTCCCTTCGTAAATGGGCACTTCCCGCCCCCCCCTTGCCCGAGCGGATGAAAATTTTTACATAATCAACAAAATTTTCATTCATGCCCTTTACAAAGTTTTAGAATCTCGAATTTAAGCTGTTTCAATAGCTTCGCATAAGGCTGCAAAAATAGCATCGATGCTTCCAACGCCATTAATAGGCTTGTGTTTACCCTGCGCCCGATAATATTCAATTACCGGCGCTGTTTTCTGGTTATACTCTTTAATACGATTCTCGATAATTTCTGGATTCTGGTCATCGCTACGCCCACTGGTGAGTCCACGATTAAGTAAACGTTTTACCAGTTCGTCCTTAGGAACCTCGAGCGAAAGCATACATTTAATTTGCATATTCCTTTCTGCCAGCATACGATCTAATGCTTCGGCCTGCGCAGTGGTACGCGGAAACCCATCGAAAATAAAACCTTTTGCATCCCTATTAGCATCTATTTTCGATGCAATCATGCCAATTACAACACCATCGGGAACAAGTTCACCTTTATCCATGTATTGCTTGGCTTCCAATCCTAACTTCGTCTGATTGGCAATTTCGGCTCTGAGAATATCGCCCGTCGACAGATGCACTAAGTCATATTTAGCAATCAGCTTTTCACTTTGCGTTCCTTTACCGCAACCCGGAGGTCCAAATAAAACTATATTCAACATAATTTTAGCTTTTGAGTTAACATTCACAAATTTAAACCGCAAAGCTATGCTTTTTTCTGTAAAATAGATGCAAAACAACTCACCTCATTTTTCAGTTGATAAACACCCACATTTATGAAAATATCCCACCACCTCAAGCAAATCATGAGAGTAACCTGCTTTGGCAGAAGGATATTAGTGGCTCTTATTTGCAGAGATACAATATAGAATACCTTTGTTTACCAACAAGGCATTACTCTACATATTTTGATACAAATTTTCTAATCGTAGGCATAACAACCATTACAACGGGAAGAGCCACAACAATAGCAAGCCCCCACGCCCTCATCCATTTAACAAAAAAGCCTTCTTGAATTCCATAGTTTACAAGTACGCTAACAAAAGTTACTACAAGAGTCATCACCAAAACCATTAAGGCCAAAGTAACTTTCATTTCATGTTTTTTTGCTATTTTCATAGTTGCTATTTTTTAAATTTTACCAAAATTAAAATACTACAATGTTCCAAATATCAAACCTGTAACAGTTGCCATTACAACCACCAAGGATACATAAACCACTGTTTTTTGTGTTCCAAGTACGCCTCGAATTACTAACATGTTTGGTAATGATAAAGAAGGACCGGCAAGTAATAAAGCCAGGGCAGGTCCTTTACCCATTCCAGCCGCCATGAGTCCTTGCACTATGGGTACCTCGGTTAAGGTAGCAAAATACATGAATGCCCCTACCACCGAGGCAAAAAGATTGGATAATAGAGAATTACCTCCTACCAACATTTGTATCCATTCGTTAGGTATGATTCCGGCAATTGACTTTCCATCGTGTGTTGAACCTAAAAGAAATCCAGCTGTAATAACGCCAATAGCAAGTAATGGCAGTATTTGTTTTGCAAAACCCCAACTGGCAAGTGTCCATTCTCTGTTTTCGGAATTGGTTTTATCGTTGAGAGTAATGATGCTGAGGGCGGTTATACCAACCACCATGGGTAAAAGAGGTGCCATTTTTTCATTTTCGATAAACATCACGGAAACCCATACTGAAATGCCAGTGACCAGCATTGCAACCAATACCCATTTCCATCTAATTTTTAGTATTGCTATTAAAGAATAAACAAGTATCAAAGAAAAAAATCCGGTGATGTACCATTTGTATAACCATATATAATACCATACACTTGAAGTATCTGCTATATCGGGTCTTCCCCAATTGGCAAAGACAAGAATCAATACCAGTGTAAAAAAGTGAAAGACAGTTTGCCAAAAAGGTCTTTTCTCTGGCAAAGCCTGAATAATCATTTGCTCTTCCTTTTTTATCGTTTCTTCTTTTCGATAAATAAATGCCATTATTAAGCCAATTATAATGCTAAATGAAATTGCCCCGACTGTTCTAGCAACCCCCATTTCGATACCTAAAATACGAGCAGAGAGAATTATTGCTAATATATTTATTGCCGGACCCGAGTATAAAAATGCAATGGCAGGCCCCAAACCAGCACCACGTTTATGAATGCTCGAGAATAAGGGCAAAATAGTACAGCTGCACACGGCCAGTATGGAACCTGAAACTGAGGCTACCGTATAGGCAATCCATTTTTTGGCATTAGCTCCCAGATATTTTATTACCGAAGCTTGACTTAAAAATACAGATATTACCCCAGCAATAAAAAAAGCTGGCAATAAACACAAAATCACATGCTCCCGCGCATACCACTTCACAAGATCAAGCGAAGCACTTATAGCTGTGTTAAATCGTACACTCTCAATGGGTAAGAAAAATGCTACCCCAAAAATAACTATTATCCACACGAGAATTTTTAGCTCTTGCTTTGTATCCATTTTTTATTGTTTTATATTTCGCAAAACAACGAAATTATATGATAAATTTTTTTATAGGTAAACTTGAATTACATAATATATACCTACTGCTATAAACAAAACGGAAATAATACGTCGAAACCAAAGTTCAAACGTTTTAATCTTATTATACCATTTTGCCACATTTCCCACGGCAAAGGCAATGAACCAGGCAAATATAATAACCGGCAATCCCGTTCCAATGGCATAAATAATTGGTAAATATAGTCCACTAGCGCTTGCCACTGTAATGGGAATAAGCATAACAAAAAACAGAACTCCACTATACGGGCAAAAAGCCAAGGCAAATACAATTCCTAAAAGCAGCGTACTCCAATAACTTTTTTGGCTATTCTGACCAATCCTATCTGTAAGGTTCGAAAAACCAGGCAGTTTTAACTTAATTACATCGAGCATAAACAAACCGATAATAATCAGTAGAGGGCCGAGTATTTTTTCGCCCCAACCCTGGAATATCATCGATATTTTCATCTGACTAACTCCGAGAAATAGAATAATACCCAGCACGGTATAACTAATGGCACGCCCGAGCGTATAAATCAGACCTTTTATAAATACCCGCTTTTGATTCTCTATGTCTCGGCTTATAAATCCAATAGCAGAAATATTCGTAGCCAACGGACAGGGGCTTATTGCTGTCATTAATCCCAGCACAAAGGCTGTTATGAAAGAATATTCGGTGCTTTCAAGTATTCCTCGCAAAAATTCCATAATTCGACCGAAAAGTATGCACGTTAAAAAACTATCTTAATACATTGGCAACCGCCTTACCTATTTCTTCCTTTAGCTTATCGGGTTCAAAAGCATAGAGGAATCCCTGACGAGTAAGATCGATTTTTTTACTGCCACTAACAACAAGCAGGGTTTGTCCACTTACCCCAAGTTTTTCGGCAATGGGTTTTGTAGCAGCATCATTAAGATTCATGGCCTTGAAAACATATTCGCCCATCTTTACCTGTTGAGGATAAAGCGTTTCAAGTGCTTGTTTTGAGTTATCTTCAACTGCATGACAGGTAGCACAACGAGCAGTAAAGTGGAAATAATATACTTCCACTTTGGGAGTTACTTGTTTATTGGCAACATTTTTACTCGTTTGAGCGGTTACAGTTAAAACGCTTAAAAACAAAGTACCTACAATAAAAAATTTTAAGATATTCTTCATAATAACACAATTTTAAATTTAACAATAATATAGTTGGATGGAACTCGCATGTAATGGGTTTTGGGTCTTACCTGGTATGCATGCAAAATTATTTTCATACCCAAAAGATATCTTTTCATGCGTGTTTCATCGTCATAGCATTATTATCTTGAAAAATGAAAAAATTATCCTTCAGTATTTATAAAATCGCCAAATATCTTTTTCAAATTCTCCCAATTCTCCCGATTCAGGCAGTATTTAATGTAGGGCGCTTCTATTTCACCCTGAATAAGACCAGCATATTTTAGCTCCTTCAAATGCTGCGAAAGTGTTGACCTTCCAATGGGAAGTTCCTCCACAATATCACCGCTATAGCAGCAAGTATTCATTCCGGCAAGCTTCTTTAAAATATACACCCGTACCGGATGACTTAATGCTTTAGCAAATTTTGCAATTTCGATAACATCTGCCGGAAGTTCTCGCTTTTTATCCATTGAAATTACTTTCAATAAGTTTTTTAATCTCTTCCTTTGAAGGGATTCGCCCACTCACCAGTACTTTTTCGTTCACCACCAAACCAGGTGTAGCTAAAATACCATACCCCATGATTTGCACGATATCCTCAACCTTCTGAATTTGCGCGTCAAAATTATTTTCTTGAACAACCTCGGTGGTCAAACGCTCCAATGTTTTGCACTTTGGACATCCTGTTCCTAATATTTTGATAATCATGCTCATAATATATAAATTTAAATTATCTAATATTTTTATATTTCGCAAAAATACGAAATATATTTTTTATTTGTATCAATTTTTTGGAATATCTTTTCAAGGCTTTGATAAATTTAAGCTGCTAATGCCCTCCAGCCTGGCACTCCTTGAGATTTGTTCTAGC